>Ga0154732_1111_pt1 | contig 32247 bp, 26 predicted proteins | sample Rifle2008BG16ft_FD_105740 | JGI IMG/M metagenome (GOLD analysis project Ga0154732, IMG submission 105740) | Ignavibacteria bacterium RBG_16_34_14 | reverse complement strand
AACAGAAGTAAATTTTGCTACATCTTCCATCATTACTTCGTGGTAGCTCTTTTTAGAAAAAAGTTCGAATGCGGTTTCGATTATTCTTTCCCGCTTTAGATTTTTTCTGCTTTCTCTTCTCTCCTGCACTGTCATGTTAATTTATGCGCCAATCTTCTATTTTTATTACACTGTCGTTATTTGGATTAATAATCATTGTCCTTCCTTACTACTATATTATGCCAATATATTTTGGCTTATCCTTACCGAATTATAAATTTCGTCAAGAATTTTTTTAGCCCCGGCTTTTAAAAGATCATTTGCCAGGTTTTTCCCAAGTTGTTCGGGCTTATACTTGCTGCCCCTTACTTTCTTTCTGAAAGTTAATGAGCCGTCAAGATTTCCAACCATTGCATCAAGATGAAGTCCGTTTGGTTTTACCTGTGCATAAGCTCCGATTGGTACCTGGCAGCCACCCTCAAGCTTTCTCAGCAAAGCACGTTCTGCAAGAACTGCTTGATAAGTATCCTCATCGTGAAAAGATAAAAGCAACCCATTCACAAAAATATTTCCAATATGAGTTTCAATTCCAAGAGCACCCTGTCCCACCGCAGGGAGAATCTCCTCTGTACTAATGAAAGACGAGATATACTTTTTAAGATTTAATCTTTCAACTCCTGCTCTAGCAAGAATGATTGCATCCCAATCTGAATTCAAAAATTTTTCAATTCTTGATGGAACATTCCCTCTCAGTTCAACAACTTTTATATCAGGGCGTAGATGAAGAAGCTGGCATCTTCTTCTTAAAGATCCCGTTGCAACAACAGCATTTTGTTTTAGTGTTTGTATTGTAATTCCTTTCTTCCGTGCAATAAGAACATCTTCTACAGGATGCCTTTTAGAAACAGCGGCAAGTTTTAAATTGTCAGGTAATTGTGTTTGCAAATCTTTTAAGCTGTGAACTGCAAGATCAATTTTTCTCTCAAGAAGCTGATTCTCAAGTTCTTTAGTGAATAAACTTTTATCACCAATCTTTGAAAGAGCAACATCAAGAATCTTATCTCCTTTTGTTTTAATAATTCTTATTTCGACAGAGATATTTTTATCTACCTTTTCAAGTTTTATTTTAACAAAGTTTGTCTGCCATAAAGCAAGCTCACTTCCGCGGGAACCGATTATTATCTTATTCTTCAAGTTAATTATCCACCAACATTATAAAAAATTTAATCGCTGTTTTTGAATGATTGAATTGAAGAATGATTATATGATAAAACATTTGACGTTTGAATCTTTTTTTTAATCATTCAACCATTCATTCATTCTACTTTTTGTCTATTCCAAATAACTCTCTTATTATACTTATTCTCATGGCAGATTCATCAGTTCCTATTCCCGGCTCGCTGTTCTTTTTTAATTCGACCGTAGGTTGATGAAGTAATTTATTCATGATTCTTTTTGTAATAATATCAAGCTTTTCTCTGTCAGCTTCAGAGAATTTATTAATGTTCTTTTCAACCTCTTCATTTCTTACAGTTTCAAAATGGTCACGTAATATTTTTATTGTAGGCGCCGCTTCAAGCGAATTATACCAGGTAAAAAAATTATTAACCTCTTCATCAATAATTGCTTTTACTTTTGGAATCTCTGCTTTTCTTTTTTCAAGATTCTGTTCAACAATTATGTCCAGGGAATCAATATCATGATAAAATACATAATCTATTTCAGCGGAAGAAGGATCAATGTCTCTTGGTATGGCAATATCCATCAAAACCATTGAAGCATAATTTCTCTTTTTCATTGCGGCTTCAATATCTTGTTTTGTAAGTATAAGGTTCTCGGCGCTTGTAGCACTTATTATTATATCAAATTCATGAAGCCGTTCCCTGAGATTATCAAAAGGAATTATTTTCCCTTTTAATTTTTCGGCAAGCTCTTCAGCATGCTCAAAAGTCCGGTTTGTAATTGAGAGTTTGCCAATTCCTCTTTCAACCAAATGTTTAGCGGCGATCTCGCCCGTTTCGCCAGCACCAATAACAAGAGCAGATTTTTTATTTAGTGTTGAAAATATTTTTTCAATCAGCTGAACAGCAGCATAACTAACAGTTACTGCCCCTTCGCTTATTCTTGTTTCGGTAATTGCTCTTTTACCAGCTCTAATCACAGCATCAAAAATCCTTTTCATCAGGAAACCGGAAAAGTGCATCTCTTCTGCAATTTCAATTGATTCTTTAACTTGTTTGAAAATCTGGTTATCTCCAATTAATAAGGAATCAATCCCTGTAGCAACACTGAAGAGATGATCAACTGCTGTTTGGGAAATAAAATGATGAAAAAACTCAGACCCCAATTCTTTTTTTGTTTTATATTCAATAAGAAAATTCTGAAGATTCTGTGAGTTTATATTTTGGTTAACAGGTAAACCATAAATTTCTGTTCTGTTACATGTTGATATTACAAGTCCCTCTTTAAGAAACTTCCCTTTAATATCATTTATAAAATTTTTTATCTCATCATCCTGTAAAAAAAAGGATTCTCTTACACCTACTGGTGCAGTATGATGATTTATACAAACAGCAATTAGGTTCATCTTAATAAAATGAGTGAAAACTTTTTGCGAGAAAATTGCTTATCATAGTTGACATTATTGCCATTACAAATCCTATTATAGATAGTACAACCACTTTCTTTCCTCTCCACTTTCCCAAACTTTTACTAAGAATACCAATACCGTAAAGAAGCCATACAAGGAATGAACTAATCAGTTTAGGGTCGGAATATGAAAAATCAGGAAAAGCTTTAGGCAGCCAGATTACCCCAATAGTCATTGCAATCGTAAGGAGTATAAAACCAATAACTGCCGAAAGGTAGCTGAGTTTCTCAAGCACTTCAAGACTTGGCAACCTGTTAAATATTAATCCAAATTTGTTGAGCTTTATATCTTTATAAAGAGTGAGATAAAGAAATCCATAAACAGCGGAGATTGTGAATCCGGAAAGTCCCAGTAAAGCTGTAAAAACATGAGAGCCAAGTAAATTGTTTCTAAGGACTTCTTTAACCTCAATTAGATCTTTTATAAAGATTGAGGAGATAACCTGGAAAATTATAGAGTATATTATAATAAAAGGTCCTGTGCCTCGTATATCTGTAACGAGTTCTAAAATAAAATAAGAAAACGAAACAGAGAAAGCCATTACAGTAAATATCTCGAAAACATTCGTAATAGGCGGATGATTGAATGCTATCGTTCTTGTAAGAAGATAGATAAGATGTATAAGCAGAGTTGAAAAGAGAAAAAGACGTTTGTAATTAGCCAAACCCCTATTGGCTTTTCCGAATGATCGTTCCGACATAAAATCATAAGAGTAAACAGTAAAGGTAATTATGTAAAGAAAGGGAAGAAGGTTGTTGATAAAATCAATAAAAGAATTCATAAAAAAACTCAATATGACCGATTGGTTCAAAAATAGAGAAATATATTCTCTAAGACAATTGACTAATTAGTCATATTGAGATTTCAGGTTAAAAAATTACTGATTTCCTAAAATAATTGGCAAACCATCTTTTGCTGAACCAATAATAACAATCTTTGTATTGTTGGAATTTGCCAGTTTTTCAGTAGCTTCAATACCTTTCCATTTAAGCAATTGATCACTAATGCCTTTGGAAACAATGTCCTGGAAATCAGCAATACCTTTGGCCTCAATTCTTTTTCTTTCGGCTTCCTGTGTTTCTCTCTGAAGAATGAACTGCATTCTCTGACTTTCCTGTTCAGCTTTCAGTTTTTCTTCAATAGCACCGGTAAGTCCGGGAGGTAGAATAATCTGTCTTAATGGTGCCGCCTCCAAAGTTATACCTCTTGGTTCAACAAGTTTTGATAAATCTGTCTCTATGCGTTTCGACAGAATTTCTCTCTCTTCAGTATACAAAGCCTTTGCATCATAACTCGCAGTTACCCCACGTACAACAGACCTGAATTGTGGAATAAGAATCTTCTCTACGTAATCTTCGCCAACAGTTTTGTAAATTTTGTTTGCATTTGCAAAACTCAGACTATAAAGCAGACTAATTTCAAGTTCAACGCTCATACCTTCTTTTGAAGGAACATTCATTACTTCCTTTAGTTCCTGCGTTCGTGCATCAAACTTAATAACATTTGCCATCGGGTTAACAAAGTTAACTCCCGGGTACAAAGTATTATCGCTTACATTACCAAAGAAATCTATTACACCAACATGACCAGCAGGAATAACTGTCCAGAATTGAAGGATTGCAATCAATGCTGCAACAATCAAACCTATTAAAGCAAAATTTGCTTCCGGTTTGTTAAACCTCTTTTTAGCATTGAAATAAACTAAAGCTGCTACTAGAGCAGCAAGAAAAGCGATTATGAATAACATAAAACACCCTCACTTTTAAAAAATTAAACTCAAAGACACTTTTAATATAAATAAATCTTATTAAGGAAATGGAGAGCAAAGTGCATTGGAAATTGTGGATGCGTCCATGCACGCTGCTCTATACAACGATTACTTCTTATATTCTTTCAAAAATCCCTGGAATTCAATGCGATGAGATTCTTCCATTCCCAGTAGTTGAATACATAAATCCTGTGTTACATAATCAACACCATCACACAACTTTATTATTTTGTTGTATTGCTTAATTGCACCGTTTTCAGCTTCAATTACGCCCTCAATTACGGAAACCACATCCGTTGTATCTTCAAGTGTTTGTAATTTTATCTGTCCTGCTTTAAAATCAAATGAACCCGGAACTGTACCACCAAGCTCTTTTATTCTTTTTGCAAGTCTCTGTGCATGAGTTATTTCTTCTGTAATATCTACAGCCAGAGATTTTTTTATTTCCTCTGCTCTCACGCCATCAAGATTAACTGAGTTTGAGATGTAGTTAATTACTGTTTCTATTTCCAGCCAGTAACTTTTAGTAAGGTTTTCAACTATCTTTTTTTTGTCAGCCATTTTTATTCTCCTAATTTATTATTTTTTTTATAAGTTTTGGTGGACCGATTTTCTTATCAGAAAATTCCACCAGGTTGTTAAATCTTTTTTCAACATGTAAAATGCTTTTTTTCTTGTCAGAAAAAAGTTCTGCTATCACATCGCCCTCTTTAATTTTATCCCCAATTTTGTAATTGAAAATAATTCCTGCTTTTGGATCAATCTTATCCTCTTTCTTCATTCTTCCTGCACCAAGCTCAACAGCAGCCATACCTAGTTCAAATGTATTTACACTTTTTAAATAACCGTTCACGGATGATTTTATTACCTTTTTGTAAGAAGGCTTCGGATATTTTTCGGGATTTTTGATAAAGCCAATATCTCCGCCTTGAGCATTAACAATTTCAATAAACTTTTGATAAGCTTTTCCATTACTCATTAACTCTTCAGCAATAGATTCTCCCTGCTCTTGTGTTTTTGCTTTCTCTCCAAGAAAGATCATTGTCCCTGCAAGTGTAATGCATAATTCATATAGATCGTTTCTCTTCTCTCCCTTAAGGATTAAGATTGATTCATAAACCTCAAGCCAATTGCCAATATAATTTCCAAGCGGCTGGTCCATATTGGTAATAAAAGCGATTACTTTTTTATTAAAAGCCTTTGCCGTTGAGATAAGAGAGTCTGCAAGCGCAACTGCATCTTTTTCTTTTTTCATAAAAGCACCGTTACCCGTTTTAACATCAAGCACCAACCCGTCAATTCCTTCAGCAAGTTTCTTGCTCATTATGCTTGAAGTTATTAAAGGAATAGATTCAACAGTTGCAGTTACATCTCTTAAAGCGTAAATCATTTTATCTGCAGGGGCAATATCTTTTGTTTGTCCGATTAAAACAGCACCACATTTGTTTAATATTCTCTTGTATTCGCTGATTGATAAATTTGTTCTGAAACCAGGAATTGATTCAAGCTTATCGAGAGTTCCTCCTGTATGTCCAAGTCCTCTTCCTGAAATCATAGGGACTTTAACTCCTGCTGCTGCAGCAATTGGTGCAATAATTAAGGAGGTTTTATCCCCAACACCACCTGTTGAGTGTTTATCTATCTTTACGCCAGGGATAGAATCTAAGTTTAATACTATACCACTATATAGCATTGCATTAGTAAGATAAGAAGTTTCTTTTGAATTCATCCCCCTTAGATATGCAGACATTAAAAAAGCGGAGAACTGATAATCGGGTATTTTATTTTTTGTATAACCGGAAATAAGTAATTCAATCTCATCTTTTTCTAAAGCTTTCCCATCCCTTTTTTTTCGTATAAGATCAACAACATTCATAATGTAAAATTAAGAATAATTATTATTTGTAACCCCTTTCTTTATTGATTATTTTTATCCCTCACGATTTATAATTCAAGAAAAAATGCTTTTTAAGAGAAGAACCCATACCTGCGGAGAACTGCGGAAAAGTAACATTGGAGAGGTCGTTGTACTTAACGGCTGGGTAGATACACGCCGTGATTTAGGCGGATTAATATTCATTGATCTCCGCGACCGATACGGAATTACACAGGTTGTTTTTGAACCTTCATTCGATAAAGAAGCTCATCGGCTTGCGGGAAAGTTAAGGAATGAGTTTGTTATTTCTGTTGAAGGAACCGTAAGGAAGCGTCCGCCGGAAACAGATAACTCAAAAATTCCCACCGGACATATTGATGTAATGGTAAAAAAACTTGTAATTCTTAATGAAGCCCAAACAACTCCGTTTCCAATTAGCGACGAGGTTAATGCGAGTGAAGATTTAAGATTAAAATACCGTTATCTCGATTTGCGGAGACCTTCTATACAGAAAAATTTTATACTGCGTCATAAGATGTATCAATTAACCAGAGAGTATTTTGATAAGAATGGTTTTGTTGAAGTTGAAACCCCCGTCCTTATGAAAAGCACTCCCGAAGGTGCGAGAGATTATCTTGTTCCGAGCAGGATTCATAAAGGGAAATTTTATGCACTTCCACAATCTCCCCAAACCTACAAGCAAATTCTTATGGTGGCGGGATTTGATCGTTATTTCCAGATTGTAAAATGTTTCCGTGATGAAGATTTGAGAGCAGACCGTCAGCCGGAATTTACCCAGATAGATGTTGAGATGTCTTTTATAGATAGAGAAGATATCTTCCTGGCTACCGAAGGTTTAATGAAAGTTTTATATAAAGAAATCTGGAATAAGGAACTTCATCTGCCAATACCAAGATTATCTTTTGATGAAGCAATGGAGAAATATGGAAGCGATAAACCCGATCTCCGTTTTAATCTTGAAATGAAAACTCTCAATGATGTCTTTGCAAAAACAACATTTAAGGTTTTCCAGGATCAATTAAATAATAAAGGAATCATCACAGGTCTATTATCACCGGGGTGTGGTGATTACACAAGAAACCAGCTCGATGTGCTTACAGATTTTGTAAAGAAACTTGGCGCAGCTGGTTTGATATGGATAAGAGTTAAAGCTGAAGGTCTTGAAGCTCCCGTAATGAAATTCTTTACAGAAGAGGAAAAAGAAAACCTTGTAAAAGCTGTTGGTGCAAAACAAGGCGATTTAATTTTTATCATTACCGGTCAACGTCTAAAAGCACTTTCTATTATGGGTACATTAAGGTTAGAAATGGCAAGAAGACTTGATCTGATAAAATCCAATGCTGAACCAGCGCTCCTCTGGGTTACAGATTTTCCTTTATTTGAATGGGACGAACAGACAAAAAGATTTTATGCAATGCATCATCCCTTCACTTCTCCAAGACTTGAAGATGTTGAATTAATGGAAACGGATCCTGCAAATGTAAAAGCAAGAGCTTATGATCTTGTATTAAATGGAAATGAAATTGCAGGGGGAAGTATAAGAATCCATAATTCTGAACTTCAGGCGAAGATGTTTAAAGCTCTGGGAATTTCAAAAGAAGAAGCAGAACATAAATTTGGTTTCCTGATGAACGCCCTTAAATACGGTGCACCTCCACATGGTGGAATAGCATTTGGATTTGACAGGATGGTTATGCTTTTTGCCGGGGAGAATTCAATACGTGATGTAATTGCTTTTCCAAAAACTGCAAGTGCGGTTTCTTTAATGGATGATTGTCCCTCTGAAGTGAGTGAAGAACAATTGAAGGAACTACATTTGAAAATCAGATAAGCTTTTTAATATTTTCAGGAATTAAATTGTGAAGGTGAGGATGAGTTTCAATAAGACGCATTATATCAGCTAAGTCTTTCTGCCTTTTACTTTTTCGTCTCTCTTCGTCAGAATAAGCCCATACTTTTCCTTTTAACACATCCTCTAAAGCAGCGACTTTCATTTTATATCCTAAAACTTTCGATTTAGAAGCGTTTGTAATAAAAGTTTGATATCTTAAATCTGTTTGTAATTGAATCCGCAAATCAGAATCGGGATGTTGTAAATTTATGCTATGCTCAAATTTTGTAATACTGAAATCCTTTTTAACATGCTCAAGAAGTTTTCCAATATCATTAATTGCTAAAACCAAGTCCAAATCAAGACTAGCAACAGGCTCTGCATAAGCATTAACTGCCAAACCTCCAATTACGCAGTAGTCAATTTTTAATTTATTAAGTTTATCAAGAAATAATTGAACTATGTCCTTTGTTCCGTTTGCCATTCTATTTAGAAATTTTTTCTCTGTCATCTAATAATTTCTTTTTATAATCTTCAATAAGATAATCATATTTACCAAAGTTTAAAATTAAATATTTCAATTAATCTTTCCTTATTAAATAAATCTCCTTTAATAACAAGAGAAAGTTTATCATAATATTTTTTCAGATATGTAAGATGAGGAAGCTTAAAAAGAGAAAGTCCCGACAAGTCGGGACTTCCCTCCCAGAATGATGATTGAGAGAGTAACACAGTATATCATGCCAAGGTTAAACTCTCTTAAAGATTATTGATATTATTCCTGCCAGGATACGATTTCAAAAATACCCGTTCCCGGATATGATGGGGGATAACTGTACATTAACCTTTCATCGTATTTATATCTTTTATTAAAACCATGCGTTGTTGTTGAACCACTAAAGGTTCCTACTGCCTGTCTTATATTCTGAATAATACCACCTAATAAATTTATGTCTCCACTAACAGGTCTTGAGTTATAATTTTGTGCACCAAATCCTTTCGATTCAGAATAAATCGAGGCATGGATGTTTATGTGATTATTATTTGCTGTATTTTCTGTTATTAAAATCTCATTCTTTGCTACTATTCCTAATAAATCTGTTGAATTCGGATAAACACGAGGATCTTGGGAATATACAATGTCGTTGTCAAGGAAAACTTTTCCCTTATTGCTTGATGAACCTGAAACAGCAACAGTATATTGTCCTTTTACAGTTCCTTTTAATCTGACAACAGCATCTTTTGCAAAGATAACCCCGTTAGGTGCTAATGAAGCAGTAAGAACAGTTGTGTCAGGTTTATTCCATTGATACCTGAACTTAATACTATCTCCAGCAAAGGTTAGATAAACCGTATCTTTACCTGTAAATTTATAACCATCATCATCAGCAACTGCTTCTATAGGAGATAAACCATTTGTCGGAAGAGGAAGGCCAATCCCTTGTTCAAATCCACCATAAAATTTTGGATGATCTGTATTTTTGTTTTTATAATAAACTAAAGATTTGTTCGTGGTTGTTTTACCATAAAAAACCGGATGATTAGACACTCTCAAATGATCCTGTGTATGAAAAGGTCCCCAAACAGTATCATTGCCAGTCCACCAAATTGTTCCACCTTCATTTGTTGAATAATAAGCAAATTTAGAAAAACTGCTCGGTGCAAGAACAACTTCAACCGTATGTGTTTTACCCTGATAAGTTCCAGCTGAAGTTATCTTTTTGATATTCTTTATAACATCAATTGTCTGCACAGTAGCATTAATCTTTCCACCTTTTAAATCAAGGTTTGAAAATCCGGTATTCCATGCATTATCAAAGAAAATTTGGTTTGCGGCTAAGTTTGCAGAACTGACAGCAAGTTCGTGTGCAACAGTCTGGTTATAATACTCAACAGAATTATCAACTGCACGGCTAGAAATATTTCCTAAATTTCTTCCCACAACAAGAAAAATCAAACTGAAACCTGCTACTACCAAAAGTGTTGCTTTACCGTTCATTATTTTGGCTCCTTATCTATTATTTAAATTCTGAGCTGCTAATCGAATCTGTCTCCAGAAAACCGAAGAGTATTCATTATCGTAGGCATCAACGTTTTCGACAGCAACATTTATTTGCATACTCTGAATTGCCCCGGGTACAGTAATTGGAAAACTCAAAGTATCACTAATAACATCGAAATAAAGCAGACTAAACTCCGTTATTCCTAAATTAACTTTAACGGGAAGTTCTCCATTGACTACTCGATATAAGTATCTGTCCCTCGGATTAGGCGTAGTGAGAATTTCATTTGTGGATCCTATATAGTAATACATTGTATCTACATTCCCATCGGCTTCTACATCGGTTAAAAATTTTATTTTATTTGAATCTGCCAAAATTATTGCCTGAGTGGGGTTGGGGATTTTATTCCAGTCTTTGCAAAAGCCAATCTTCCTGAAATCTGTTTCAAGAATTTGTACAACTGTTGAGATATTCTGCTGGCTTGTTAATTCTCCGGAATTATTGTAAGTGTTTTCTGCCGATGCATCATTAAGGCGAAACAGAATTAGTAATAACATTCCACCGATTAGTGTTGATCCGATTATATCAAGTAAGCTGCTAAATCCCATTTGTTCCTCCTATCTGAAAAACCAATAACTATAAATTGTTGACATTCTAACTACATCATTCATGTAAGGACTGGTAACTGTAATAGTGAGTATTTTATTCCATGTTTTGTTATTAACTGTAACATCAGGATTATTTCCATCAACATAATTAACTGTACATGAGTAATAAAAAACAGCCGATGGCATTGATGAATCTGCACCCGAATAACCATCAAAGTCATCAAAATCATTGAAATTCGTACGGACTTCACCGTTATCGGGCCCAAGTTTGTCAAAATTGGTGAGGAATCCAATAACATTTATAGAAGTACTGTCTGTTGCTTCATCAAAAGCTTTACTTTTTGCTTCCTGAATTATTGAGGTAGCGATTGAAGTAGCAAGAAAATTATATTTAGTTTCATCAAGCACAGTATCGCTCATAAGAAAATTACTATTAACTCTTAATACTGTGGTTGATAATAAAATCATCGCTCCTAAAGCAAGCATCATCTGTCCGGTATTCATTCTTAATTATCCTTCTATTTTTTTTGAACGTTTTATTTAGTTCTTTTAGGAGTCATCCCGAACGGTGGTGAGTGAGGGCAATTTTTGACTCCACTTATTATAGTCAAACGTTTTGCCAGAGATAAAAAAGTTTAAAACAATTGACAAATGAGGTTTTTTTGCTATTGGCATGAAAATTTCCTGACGCATCTTGAGACTATTTCTTGAAATTGTTCTTAAAGAAAGTTGATGTGTAAATTAAGGGAAGATAACGGCCTTTGAAATGATAAGACTTTGAGAATTTGAACTTAAACTATATTAATATATCACTATCCCGAATGGCAGTCAACAGAATTAATAATTCGATAACAATATAACGTGAATGACCTAAGTGAATGCAACGAATGCTAAAGACTAATGACTCTATCTTATAATAACACATAGTAAATTTTACGAAAAGTCGTAGGATTTAAAGGTAAAAGCTACAAAAGTCTTTTTCATCCCTTTCAACTGAAATTATCTTACTATTAATAATAAATAAATCACTTCTGATGGCACGTTTTTTTATACACCAGGAGCGGAAATATAAATCATGTGTTTTTTGAAAAATTTATTGAGCTTATTTGCCAGTAAGGAAGTTCTGATTAAGGAAGTTTGCAAAAGCAAAAATTACTTAACGAGGAAAAAATTACTAAATCCTTTTAAAACAGATGAAGTACTTTTTACAAAAGGTTTTGAAATATCAGGAATAAAAGAAAGACCAAAAATTGGGACAGCAACAAATTTTACTTATAGTCCTAGGAATTATTATAGTAGGAATTGCTATTGCTATCTCAATTCAATTATTCCGGCAGGGAGCAATTGATAATAAAAGGGACCTCTTAGTCAATGAATGTAACAGCCTTGCATCTATGGCAATTGGCTATTATAAAAAACCAAGGGAATTTGGTGGCGGAGGAAGATCTTTTTTAGGCTGGGCAATCCCCGGTAGTATGCAGTCAACCACCACAGGTAATTATACTATAACAATTATCCAGCAAGATGAATTGGAAATTACTGGCACGGGAACTGAGGTGGTAACAGGTGAAGATTCAATAGAAGTAAGAACTACAGTAACTTCAGATTCTTACAACACACTGGTTATAAGATGATGTTCTTTAATTAATAAACTATAAAAAAACTAACTAACTAATTACAACAAATAAAGGAGATCAATAATGGGTCAACAACAGCTTCTCTTAATCGTACTTGGCGTTATCGTAGTAGGTATCGCCGTAGTTGTTGGTATCAACTTGTTCAATGCTAATGCTGTTTCTTCAAACAGAGATGGCGTAGTATCCGACTTAAATAACCTCGGTGCGATGGCACAACAGCATTATAAGAAACCAGGATCTATGGGTGGTGGAAGTAACACCTTTAATACTGGCGGTCCCATTGGTAATGGATGGGAAATACCTTCACAGCTCGATACTACAGCTAATGGTAATTATTCTGCCGCACTTACCGCTCAGTCAGTTACAATTACTGGTACAGGTACGGAAAAAAATGATGCTGGGCAGAATATTCAGCATCAGGCGGTTGTATCACCAACCAGCATTACTGTAACTCAAGTAAGATAATACTTAATTATAGTCATTACACTAAAATAATTTAGTAAGAAAAAGGCTGATAAATGAAAAACTTTATCAGCCTTTTTATTTTAAAGAAGTACCTACTTGCTTAGAATTATTCTAATACTTACCTATCTCAAACTAAAATTCTCTTCACTGTCCCTAACAGATTGGCAATATAATTCTTCTAAACGATTAACAAAAAATAAAAGTAGTTTTTTCTAACCCTGAATGTTTGTTTTAAGGTGTAATTCTTTCTAAACAATTAATAATATATGCGAAAAAGATAATTCTGAAGTTAATTTGTTTTGGAATGAGAATTGAAACATATCAACAAATTAATATAAAGAGAAAGTAATATGGTTGAATTTAAGTTCACTGCAAAAAAAGTAAACGGGCAAAGTATAAGCGGCTCTCTCTCTGCCAGTACAATCACTGAAGGTAAAAAGAAGATTTATCGTCTGGCGGAAAAAAACCAGTTAAAGATAAATACGATTGAGAAAAAAGCTACTTTCGTTTACAGAGCCCGCAAAGGAAAGGAAAAACCGGTTAAGGGTGAACAAAAAGCTTATTCAAAAAAAGAAGTTGAAGATGCTCTAAGTAAACTTGGTTTTGAGGTACTTTCAATTAATAAAAAGTTATTTGATTTTCAACGCAAAATTCCCCAGGCCGACCTTGTAACTTATGTTAAAATAAGCGCTGAGCTTCTTGAACAAAAGCTTCCTTATGGGGAAATCCTTACTCTTCTTATTAATGACACCGAGAATAAAACCCTTAAGGAAACTTTAAAAGAAATTAATAATGATCTTAAAAAAGGTGCAGACAGCGAAACCACATTCTTAAAATATCAAAATATTTTTGGAAAATTTACTGCATATATGTTAGGGTTAGCCTCAAAGAGTGGTAATATGACAGAGATTTACAGGGCCACGGCCAAGTTCCTTGAGAGAAAACAGGAATTTAGAAAGAATTTAAGAAGCGCTCTTATAACTCCTGCAGTTACATTATTTGTTCTCTTTCTTGCTGTACTTTTTTATGTGGGATATATATTTCCCGAAACAGCGAAACTTTTTGTTAAGTTCGGAATTGACCTTCCTCCAATGACAGCGTTTACACTTGCCATGAGTGATTTTCTTATTGAGAATTCTATTCTTGTTGCGGCATTAACATTATTGCCCCCCATTGTATTATGGCGTTTAGCTCTCACAAAAAAAGGTGGTTATATAATTGATAAACATATTCTAAAAATTCCTGTACTTGGTTCGCTGATTCATAAAACATTAATAGAAGTTTACTGCCGTGTATTTTATACCCTTTATAGTGGTTCGGCGGAAAGCATAGAGCCTATCAGAATAGCGGCAGAAGCAACAGGTAACAGGTACTTCGAGGAAAGAGTTAAAAACATTGCTATACCTTTAATGATAAAACGAGGTGTAGGTGTCACTGATGCATTTACAGCTTCAGGTGTTTTTACAGAAACAGCTCTCTCAAGACTTCACTCAGGGGAGGAAACCGGTACATTAAAAAATACAAGCTTGCAGCTTGCAAACTATTATGAAAGCGAAACGGTTTATAAACTGAAAAACTTTATTGAATTCGTTCAGATCTCTATAGCAATGGTAATTATGGTTGTAATGATTGCATTGACACTTGTGTCTGCAGAAACAGCAACCGTACGGCCCAAAACACCAGGCGCATCAAATCAGATTTACGTGGAGAAAAACATAACTTGATATTTTAATAATGCAATCCTGCCTGGCAACAGGCAGGCGGATAATCTGTGCCACATAAGAGTGGAAAAGTATAGAGTCACTATCTTGAAAATAAAATAAAATTAATATGATCGAGACCAATCTTGAAATGACCGACAAAATCGGGTATCTCCTTTTTAAAAAAGGAATAATTGATGGCGTAATGCTGGATAAAGCATTACAAGCAAAAAATAATGACAAAAGCAAGATTAAAAGAAACCTTGCGCAGATCCTTGTTCAGGAGTTTGGGTATGATCACGACCAGATCTTCAGGGAAGTTGCAATTCTTTATGCTTTCCGTGAACTGGATGTTGCGATTGAAGAAATTTCCCCTCAAAAAATAAACGCTCTAAAACAATTAGTTACAAACTCTTCTGAAGGTCTTAAGCAGCAGATGCTTGAACATAAAGTTTTACCCTTCATGTTTGATGAAAGGATAAAAGATAAATTAATTCTTGCAGCAGTTGACCCGACAGATAGAAATATTCCAAAGATTGCATTCGGGTTAAATGCAAAAAAGTATGAAGTCCTTTTTATAAGAAATAAGGAGTATGAAAAGTTAGTTAATACAATTATTCCTCCTGAAAACGTATTCTTAAAGATGATGGAGGAAGCAGAAAATACAGAAATGCATATTGAGCGTGATGAATCTTTTGATGAAGAGGCTCTCGATGCAGAAATAAATAAAAGTGCTCTTATAAATCTTGTTGAAGGTGCACTTGTTGAAGGAGTAAGAAAAGGTGCAAGTGACATTCATTTTGTTCCTAAACCGGGAAACAGAACAGAAATTTTAATTAGAATTGATGGCAATCTTCAACCCTGGCATATTCAGGATGGAACCCTACCAGAAGCTGTTGTAGCCGTAGTTAAAGATCGCTCAAAAGGAATGGACCGTTTTGAAAGAGAAATGGCTCAGGATGGTTTTATACAGAGAGAAATTGATGGTCAGGTTATAAGGTTCAGAGTTTCGGTTTTACCTACAGTGGGAACTGAATTAAAAAATAAATTTGAAAGCGTTGTAATAAGAATTCTTGATGATAGAAAAGTAATTAAAGATCTCGATAAACTTGGCTTAGCGGGTTATGCACGCAAAGCATTTGAGAAAGCGATAAAACAGCCTCAGGGAATGGTGATATTGACCGGGCCAACAGGAAGTGGAAAAAGTACAACTCTTGTTGCAGCCCTTTGCCAGGTTATTGATCCAACTGTAAACGTACTTACAGTTGAAGATCCTGTTGAGTATGTAATCAATGGTGCCCGGCAGTTAAAGATAGGATATAAAATGGGATTTGAACAGGCTATCAGATCAATACTTCGTCACGATCCTGATATAGTACTTGTTGGTGAGATGAGAGATAAAGAAACTGCTGAAGTTGCAATTAAGCTTGCGAACACCGGTCACTTAACTTTTTCAACATTACATACTAACGATGCGCCAAGTGCAGTTGCACGTCTTTATAAAATGGGTATAGAACCTTTCCTTATCGCTTATGCAATTAATATTATTGTTGCCCAGAGATTGATCAGGCGATTATGCGATAACTGTAAAAAGAAATTAAATAAAATTGACGAGGCTATTGTTGAGCATCTTAATCTTAAAGTAGATGAATGGAAAAGTAATCCTTTTTATGAAGCTAAAGGTTGTGAAAAGTGCAATAATACTGGCTTTAAAGGTAGAATTGCCATTCATGAGTCACTCTACTTTACAAAAGAAATACGTCAGATAATAGTTCGTTCTGGTATTGAAGTTGATGAAGAAAAGATCAGAGCACAAGCTAAAGCAGATGGTATGTTAATGCTAAGGGATTCAGGAATAGAAAAGGTAAAAATGGGAATTACATCATTTGAAGAAGTAATATCCGGAACATCCGATGAGTAAATATTCCAAAACAAGCAAGTAATAATTACGAAACAGATTAAAATTAAAAGCAAAAAGTAAGTAAAAAATTGGCAGTCACGAAAGAAAAAACTATTCTGGAAAAGTTCGCTAAAACAATCCCACCGGCTTTTTACGGGCCCGAGAGGGTTAATTACATTTTAGAAAATATTGAAAAGTTGACTTCCGAGGAGAGAATATCTTTAAGAATCCTATTCAATAAATTTTTAACAAGCATGATAGAAAGAGATGCTTCAGATATTGAAATTGGAGGACATGGAAATACAGCAGCAATCTGGATGAGAATTTATGGTAAGAAACACAGGATAGAAGATCTTCCTACTTTTACTCTTGATGAATCGGCCGCACTTATAATTAATCTGCTCAATTCAAACCAGAGAAAATATCTTGTACTTACCAGGAACCTTGATTTCAGCTATACCTACTTTTATGATAGAAGAAATATTGATGTAAGATTCAGAGCAGATGCGTATTACGATCTTGATACCTTGGCTCTTAATATGAGAGCTATTAACCAGGCAATCAGACCACTTAAATCGCTTGGTTTTCATCCTAATGTAGTTAAGATGATGAGCCACAATTACATTAAATTCGGACTATCACTTGTTACCGGTATAACGGGCTCGGGTAAATCAACAACACTTGATTCGTTTATTGACTTCCATAATAATTTTGATCCCTGCCATATAGTTATTGTAGCTGCGCCGATAGAGTATGTCCATCTGTCAAAAGTATCCATTGTGAGGCACAGGGAAGTGGGACGCGATGTACTTACTTTTAAAGATGGTGTTATCCAGGCATTAAGACAGGACCCCGATATAATTGTAATTGGTGAAATGAGAGACCCTGATACAATTATGGCTGCTCTCGAAGTAACTGATACTGGTCATAAGGTTTTTTCAACACTTCACACATCATCAGCAACAGAATCTATAGACAGAATTATAGCAGAAGTTAATCCCCATGAACAGGAACGCGTAAGGAACAGGTTAGCTGATGTGTTGGTTACAGTTGTTTCTCAGAAGCTTATTCCGAGTTCGGATGGGAAAATTATTATGGCAAAGGAAGTTTTGATTGCTACCCCAAGTGTTAAGGCAGCAATAAAAAATAATAACACAAGTGAAATTTATATGATGATTAACCAGGGGGGTAATATGGGTATGATAACAATGGAACAGGATTTAAAACGTTTATACCTCGAAAATAAAATTTCATTGGAAAACGCGGTTGCTTATGCAAACAATAAAACCAGAATTCAACAACTATTAACGGCGGCATAAAAATGAAACCCTTAATATGTATTTATTTTGAAGGCAATGATACCAAAGTAGCTGTAGTATCAAAGGTCAATGGTAAGCTTATGGTTCTTAAAACGGCAGCTGTTGATTTTGTCCAGCCAACCATAGACCTTGAAGAAGGAATCTCAAATCTTAGTATTGAAGGTACCGACTTGGATTTAGAAAAGATTCAGAGCCAGGATACTTCACTTGACAGCAAAATGGCGGCCTCTACTGTTACAACTCTTGCCAATAATTTAGCAGGAATTAATCTTAAGAAAAGTTTATTCATTCCTGCATTAACCGAACCCGCACTTCATTACCATATCTACGAAGGTTCAAAGCAACTTGCTTCAGCAAAAGTAGCGGATGATATAATAGATGATATACAGGAATCGAAAAATATTGCTGTAGAAAAGCAAAATCTTGGATATGTTGAGCTTGCTGATAAGTCTCTTCTATCCGTATTCCTTGGCGGTGAAGTTGCCTGTATAAATATGATCAACTCATTAGCCCGTTTTCATGGCAAGCGGCATTTTAAAATACCTTCTGTGAAAAGTGCCGAAATTTCACTTGCCTATTATGTGGCTAAAACCAAAAAGTTTTTCCCCGATGATCAGTCATTAATAGTATATATAGGAAAAGAATACAGCAAGCTGATTTTTTTGCAAGGCCGTAAATTAAAACATGTTGGAGCGACATTAGATATTGGTACACTTAATCTTCATACATATGATGTTTATTTCTCTAAAATATTACTTGAAATGGAAAATGGCGGAATCTCTTCATTAGATAATATAATTGTTTGTGGTGAAGATGATTCTGAAAATCTTATTCTCTCCTTTTATGGAACATTTCCCGAAGCTAACGTTTCCCGCTTGGAATTCAGCGATGTTGACCTGGGTGGATTAACACCTGAAGAAAAAGATAAGTTTTCAGCCTTCAGCGTACCTGTAGCTATTGCCACCGACTATTATGATGAGCTTGAAAATTTACATAAAGGAGTAAATCTTTTACCAAAGTATGTAAAAGAAGATCAGAAATTCTTTCAGTTTGGCTGGCATGGTTATGCAATGCTGCCCCTATTGTTTGGTATAACTTTTTTTGCAACTCAGTATATACTCGAAAACCAGAAAGAGATTAATCAGCTTGATAACCAGATTGCGGAACAAACTATCCTGATGAGACAAAATCAGGAAATACTAACAAAGATAGCAGAGATCGAAACAAAAATTTCCGGTTTTGATCAGACACAAACTATTCTTGACTCTGCATCGGCAGGTACTGGAGTCTGGCAGCAGGTATTAAAACATGTATCAGACTTTGTCGGAAGCAAAAACAGCATGTGGATAACAAAACTGAATTTTGCTGAAGGTAAAGTTACAATAGAAGGTTATGCTCTCAACAGGAATGTACTTACCGAATTTGCATATTCTATTGAATCTGCAATTCTTAAAAGTGTAAGTTATGAAGCTCTTAGGGAGCAAAACACTTACAAGTTCCTTATAACATTTGATTTATCAAACTATCAAAAGAATGTAATACAATGAACAAGAAATTAAGAAGCACCCTTGGTCTAGTAGGTTTACTGATGCTGATAGTTTTTATCAGTGGCGTGTATGTATTTTTCTTTCAGCGCAGTAAACTGAACGAAAAAAGAGCTAAACTCGAAGAGTTAAAAGCTAACGAATACAACACCGAACAGCTTACTGTTCAGTATCAAGGTCTTTTAAAAAGATCTTCCGTGCTGGATTCAATTCTCGCAGCAAGAAAGTTTAATATTCCTAAAGACTTGTCTTCAATAAAGTTTTATAACTTTATTAATAATGTAAGTATACCTTACTCGCCGCTATCTCAGGTTGATGTTGAATATCTGGAACAGAAGCAGGACAAGGAATTCTTTTACCATGAATACAAATTAAGCGGAAGAGCATCATATAATGACCTCTTCAGTCTTATTTATTCAATTGAACAGAGTAAAGAATTAAAGAAAATAACAGGCTTATCTTTAGGAAACCTTGTAGCAAACGACAAAGATGGAATTCCAAACTTCCTGGTTGGATTTACTTTGACTGCAGGGACTTATTTTTCTTCAACAGATCGTTTTGTAACTGCTTCATTAGTAGAAAACAATCTTACTACAAATCCTGTATATGATGCTTTCTACCCGATTATCAGGAATGAAATCCCACCTAATTATGATGAGCTTCTGGATGTACAAGGAGCTAAACTACTGGCTCTCATTCCCGAAGGGGCTTTCCTTTCTGATGGTAAAGGCAATACATACTTAGTTTGGGAAGGTGAACCAGTATACCTTGGATACCTAACTAAGATAGATTATGAAAGAAACAGAGTAAGCTTTATTCTTAACAAAGGCGGTATTATTGAGAAAGTTGAACTCGAACTTGAAAAAGAAAAACCAAATAAATGATTGAGAGAGTAAAAATGAAAACAACACTTAAAATATTTTTCGTTCTTTTGCTTCTTGCGGTACAGTCTTTTCCACAGGAATATCTTGAAAAAGAATTTAAAGGCTTTACAAATCCCGATGAATTAGTTTCTCTTTCAGCTAATGTAAAATTCGATCAGGCGGTAGAGCTTTTAAGTAAAATAAGTGAAAGCACTACCGGAAGAAGAATCGTTTCTACAGTTCAGTCCGATCAGCCGATAGGCATAGAGATAAGCAACATGGCTTACGATAAGGCTTTAATTGTGCTGGTCCAGTATCATAACCTTACCCTGGAAGAGAAGGAAGATATAATTATTATTAAAAGGAAGGATGATCCTTCTCTTAACAGAACGCCTGAAACATATGCTTCTATTGATTCAAGAGATATAAAGATATCTGCGGTCTTTTTTGAAATGGATGTTAATGAAGCCAGGAACAGAGGCATTGACTGGAAAGTTTTATTATCTAAAGATGGATTATCAGTTGGAGGAGAAATAATAAGCGATCCATCCCCAAACTTAGAGGGTGGTACAGGTACAACCCAGAATCCTCCGGACTTTAAATTAAATTCATCCTCGAAATTTGATCTTGGACAATTTTATGGTGAGGCCACAGCAATGTTTAAATTCTTTGAAGAAGAAAACATAGGAGAAATTATTGCCAGCCCTAATATAATTGTAAGAGACAGAAATAAAGGAAGGATACAAGTTGGTTCGGACTTCTCTGTAAAGCAAAGAGACTTTGCAGGAAACGTTATTGAGAAATTCTTCCCCACGGGTACAATAATAGAGGTTACGCCATACATCTATGAGGAAGATAATGTTAATTATACTCTTCTCGATATACTTGTAGAAAGAAGCTCCTTTGTTCAGAGTGAAACAACTACTGAAATCAGGAAAACAAGTGCAGAGACCCAGATTGTAATGCTTAATGGTGAACAAGCGATCCTTGGTGGTCTTTTTGTAAATGAGGAAAGTGTCGTTCGTACAGGAATTCCTTTTCTTAAAGATCTTCCCTGGTGGTTCTTTGGTCTGCGTTACGTTTTTGGAAGCGACCAGAATATTACACGGAAAAAAGAACTTGTAATTCTTTTAGAAGTAGGAATACTTCCTACACTTAAGGAAAGACTTTCTTCTACTTCAACATCTGAGAATTTGATAAAAAATGAAGTTGAAAATCATAAACAGAAAATAAAATTCTATCAGCTTAACGAAAAACAATATGATAAATAGTGGAATATGGAATCAATACTTATTGTGGATGATGATATTAGCCTGTGTACAGCGCTTAAAGATGAATTACTGGAAGTAGGCTACAATGTTGATTATGTTAACAACGGAGATGATGCTTTTCATTATCTCTCAGGGAACAATGTTGATCTACTGCTCCTGGACCTTAAGATGCCCGGGAAAGATGGGTTTGATGTTCTCAGGGAATTAAATGAACAAAGTATAAAATCGAAAATAATTGTATTAACTGCTTATGCAGATGTTAAAAGTGCAATTGATTCAGCTAAAATGGGGGCTAATGATTTTATCAGTAAACCTTATGACTTTGATGAACTGCTTATTACAATCAGAAAAGTTTTGCAAAGAGATACGTAGGTATGAAAATCAGATATCGTATTCTGTTAATCAACTTTGCTATAGTTGTTCTTATTATTGCAAGTTCTGCCTTTGCATTCTATTCAATAATGTACAACACTTTAACTTCGCAAAGATCCCAGTACCTTATAAGGTCTGCAAACGACTTTATTTATTCCTACCGGGAAATGCTGCAGGATACGGAAGATGAATTTCAGCATTATATTAAAGGCTCTGTTTCTATTACTCTCCAAAATCCACAAAACATTGATTTTGTTTTCAGGGAAGTAAGCAAAAATAAACTTTCAAAAGAATTTTCCGGGGAAAGTATTTACCTCTCCCAAAATAATTTTTCTACGGAAGAGTTCATTAAAAATAATCCTCATGCTGTTATTAAAAAATATGTTGATGAGAACGGAAGAGTTTATTATTACGGTCGTCTTTTATCAAATGAGTTTCTTAATAAGCTATCGAAAAAGATAAATGCTGAAATTGCAGTAATATTGAATGACTCCCCTTTTGAAATATCAAACAAGGATAACAACCAAAATTTTATTTTTAATCTTGCAGAGGCTTATAAAGAATTAAAATCAAAAAAGAATTTTGAGCTTTTTACAGAAACCTCGGATAAAGCCGATTTAGTAGCAACAATTTTTAAGGATTCAAATGTTTCCGAAATAAACAGCGGGATAGAGTTTCTTATATTTAATACCTTAGGTGAAGCAGCGGACCTCAGGTCGAGCCTTAAATCAATGCTTGCTATACTAGGAATTGCCGGAGTTCTTCTTTCCCTTATACTTACTTTTATTTTCACTGATAAAATAAGAAAACAGCTTACACAATTAAGCCGAGCTGCTGAAATAACAAAGGGAGGCAATTTTAAAAACAGGATTAGTATAAAAAGTAAAGATGAAATTGGTGAACTGGCAAAGGCCTTTAACAATATGCTCGATGACCTTGAAAGGAATAATAAATCAAAGCATGAATATTCTGAGTTTATTACGCTCATAAATCAGAATCCGACTTTAAAAGAGATATCTGAAGCGACTCTTCGAAAAATTATTAAAACCAGCAATCTTTTAGTTGGGGCACTTTATCTTGTAGATAAAGAAGAAATCTCTCTTTTAAGTTCTTACGGCCTAAAAGAAGAATATACAAACTACAAATCAGAATTTTTCGAACCTGTTATAAAAAATCATGAGACTATTGAAATAAATTCGGGAGGTAATCTTCCGGTTATTAATACAGGCATGCTTTCAATAGAAATCAGGTCTCTTCTGATTGTCCCGGTATTATATAATGGTAAAGTAATCGCTGTGCTTGAACTGGGCGGATTTGATAAACCAACCCCGGAAGCAAGAGAATATCTTTCAAACATCCAGGAACAGCTTGCAATTGGTTTAACGAATGCAACTGCTCTTGTTCAACTGGAGAATTTTGTTTCAGAATTAAAAAGATTAAATAATGAATATCAGAAACAGAATGAGCAGATAACAAAACAGAATGAAAAGCTTGTGGAGCTTCATAAAGAACTTAAGGAAAAAGCCGATGAACTTGCCATTCAGAAAGAACGAGCAGAAGAATCAACACATATGAAATCTCAGTTCTTAGCCAATATGTCGCATGAATTAAGAACTCCGATGAATTCTATTCTGGGTTTATCTGAATTAATTCTTGAAAGCAGTTCTCTCAAAGGAAAAAATAAAGAACGCCTTGAAGTTGTTTTAAAAAGCGGCAAAAGATTAATGAACCTTATAAATGATATTCTTGATCTCAGCAAAATTGAAGCAGGTAAGATGGAAATCCGGGAAGAACAGCTTTTGCTTGATGAATTAATTGATGATGTTGAAAATGCTATTACTCCATTAACTCTAAATAAAAACATCGAATTTAAATTAACTAAAAAAATTAATACTCATATTCAAATTAGTACAGACAAAGGAAGGATAACACAGGTATTAATTAATCTTCTTAGCAATGCGGTTAAGTTTACAGAGAAAGGTCAGGTTGAATTAATTATATCTGCACCTGACAGTGATGCATTAAAGTTTGACATTGTTGATAGCGGAATAGGAATGTCTCAAAGCGACCTGCAGATAATATTTGAAGAATTCCGGCAGATAGATGGAACTACTACAAGGAAATATGGCGGTTCCGGTTTGGGTTTAACAATCTGCAAGAAAATTGCAGATATGCTGAATGGGTCAATATCAGTACAAAGTGAGATTGGAAAAGGTTCTACATTTTCATTCAGTATTCCTTTAAAAGTTTTAGAAATCCGTGCTGAAAAACCTGAAGATCAAAAAGTAAATATTGAAACTCTTCTTAAAAATAGGAAACATCCTATCCTGATAATTGATGATGATCCTGAAATAAGATATACGATCGGACAATATTTAATTTCAAGGGGGTATGAAGTTGCTTATGCTGAAGATGGAGAGCAGGGATTGGAGAAAGCAGTTAAGCTGCAGCCTTTTGCAGTTACACTCGATGTAATGCTTCCTAAAAAAGATGGCTGGAACATACTGAAAGAATTTAAAGAAAATCCTGCAACACGGGATATTCCTGTTATTCTTATTTCAGTAATAGGAGATAAAAATCTTGGATATGGCCTTGGTGCGTTTGAATATTTTGTAAAACCGATTTCATCAGAGAAACTTTTATCTGCATTTGCAAAACTTGAAAATATGGCTAAGAAGAGAATTGAGAAGATAGTTCTTATTGATGATGATGAAATGGAATTTGAAAAATTCAAAAGTGCTTTTAAAAATGATAAAGTAAGAATTGAATATATAAAAGACAGTCGGCTTGCTTACATTAAAATTTTAGAGATACAACCGGATTTAATTATTCTTGATCTGTTAATGCCTAATATTGATGGTATCAGTTTATCTCATAAATTAAAATCAAGTAAGGAAACACGGCACATACCTATAATTATAAGTACAGCAAAAGATCTAAGCGAAGAAGAAAAATCTTCACTGCATAATACCGTTGAAGAGATAACTGTTAAATCAAAAGGTCACCCGTTGGATGTTCTTAAAATAGTTCGTGACAGAATTAGGATACATGAAGAATACTCAATGATGACTGAAATAGTAAATGAACATAAAATTATTGAAGAAGAAACTGAAGAAGAATCACAGAATGCTATTTTGCAACCCGATGATCAAAAAGATGAAACTGAATATAAAGGTACGGTTTTATTAGTAGATGATGATGAAGACACGTTATTTACAGTAAATGAAATTGTACAATCCTGCGGTTGCAAGACGATGCTTGCAAATAGTGGCCAAGAATCTCTTGAATTATTAGAAAATGAAACTCCAGATCTCATCCTGCTTGACATAATGATGCCGGGTATGGATGGGTTTCAAACTTTAAAGAAAATAAAAGAAAACTCTGAGTGGGCAGATATTCCAGTGTTTGCTGTAACCGCAAAAGCAATGGTCGGCGATCGTGAAATCATTTTAAAACATGGCTTTAACGATTATATACAAAAACCAGTTAATGCGGTTACTTTGGCATTTAAAATTGAAAAACTATTCACTAAAATCGGATTAAGTTAAATTGAAAAGAATACTTGTTATAGATGATTTACCTGAAAATGTATTCCTTCTGCAGGACAGGCTTGAGACCGAAGGCTTTGAAATATTAACTGCCTATGGTGGAAAATCAGGAATCAACAAAGCTATTAGTGAACTGCCGGATTTAATTCTGCTTGATGTTATGATGCCTGAAATGAACGGCATTGAAGTTTGCAAAACACTTGTGAACAATCCTTCAACAGTCAACATTCCTATAATACTTGTAACCGCAAAATCCGGGGCCGAAGATACAAAGGAAGGTCTTGAAGCGGGGGCATTCGATTATATTAAAAAGCCTTTCAATAAGGTTGAGCTTCTTGCAAGGGTTTATTCAGCTCTAAAACTTTCCGAAGCTCAAAAAAAATATCTTGAAGCAGAACAGAAAAATACTTTTGCTGCAACTGTCGTTACAGCTAACCATAAAATAAAACAGCCGCTCACCCTTATGAGCCTCTCTTCGGCGGCTCTTAAAAGAGAGATAAATAAAGAAGTAATTTCCAGGGAAGCCGTTATGAAGAGACTTAATTATATTGATGCAGCAATTAAAGAAATAAGTGATGTGCTGAACCAGTTGAATTCAATAAAGAAGCCCGTATTCTCTGATTATGTTAAAGATATTAAAATGATTGATGTTGATAAGGAAAAGACAGAAACTTCACACTAATTCCTGGATTGTAGCGAGCATTATATCAAACTCATATGGTTTATTAACAAAGCTATTAATTCCCATTTTTTTCATATCAATGGTCTGTCCGTTCAGTCCAAGACTTCCAGATGAAAGAAGTATAGGAACTTCTTTATTAAATTTTCTGATCTCAGCAACACAATCCAGTCCATTCATTTCGGGCATATTATAATCGAGTATTATAAGATCAACTTTAATTTCTTCGGTCAAAACTTTCAGCGCTTCTTTTCCTGAAATTACTCTAATGACGGCATAACCATTTGATTCGAGAAGTTCAGCTAAAAGATCCCGCAGCATAATTTCATCATCAGCAAGAAGTATTAATTTATCAGCAGGAGAAACCTTATCAACTTTGGTTGGCTCATAAGAAGGGAGATAAACATCAAACTGGGTTCCTTCATTTATGTTGCTTGTAACATCAATATGCCCGTTATGCGCTTTTATAATTCCATAGGATACATAAAGCCCTAAACCAGAACCTGTTTCCTTTTCTTTTGTAGAAAAATAAGGATCAAATATTTTTTGAATGTTATCCTCGCTTATCCCCGATCCGTTGTCTCTTACTGTAAAGCATACATAGTTTCCTTTATTTAAAAGAGGATAGTTTATGATGTTTTTATTACTAACAGTAATATTACGTGCCTTTATCGTTAGAATACCTCCCTTGTCATCAATAGCTTCCTTGGCATTAACAGATAGATTTAATAGTACCTGGTAAATTTCGGTTGGGTTGCCTAACAAATCATATAAATTTTCTTTTATATCATAATTTAAAGTAACCTTTTTAGGGAAGGTTTGAGTGATAACCTTTATTATCTCAGACAATAAAAGGTTAGACTTTATTAACTCTTTTCTCTTAGGTGTTGGCTTTCCAAACGATAGAAGACCCTTGGTTAAATCTCTTGCACGGATGGAGCAATTTTCAATGTTATCAATAAGCCGGGTTACATTTTCACTTTGTGGAACTCTCTTCTTCAGAAGGTTAAGACTTCCAAAAATACTTGAGAGTAAGTTATTAAAATCATGAGCCATACCGCTTGAGAGTTTTCCAATTGTTTCGAGTTTTTGTGCCTGCAATAATCTGTTTTCAAGAGCTAAGTTCAGTTCGCGGGTCCGAAAACTTGTAATAGAAAAAGTTAGAAGCGATGCAAGCCTTTCGAGAATAGCTGTTTCCTCCGTTGTGTAGCTGTTATTCTTCCTGCCAAGTATAACTGTTCCTATCAGTGTATCTTCAAAAAAACAAGGTAGAATAATTAAATATTTGCAATTAAATATTTCAGTAAGATGATATCCAATATTGGCTCTAACATTTTCAATGACTAAAGCCTTTTTATTTATAGAAAGCCATCTTTGAATATAATTCAGGCTATCTTTTAAACCGCGGCTGGTCTCATCAGGGGCTTCAATGTATTTATCAGGATCATAATAATGAAAAGAAAATTTATTTTTATCTTCTATCAATAGGAGGAGTCCAAATAGACTTCTGCTCGAAGATGTAGCCTTTTTTAGTATCTCATCTGTTATCTTTGTAAAAGATTTTTCCTTAACCAGCACAGATAATATTTCATGGAATTCTTGTTGAAAATTTATTATATGGTTTTTAGATGGTTTTTTATCTTTAACAACAAATTTATTTTTTACTTCGAGCTTTAAAAGATAACCATCCAGCTTTTTGTCTGTTTTAAGAGGTGTAACCAGCAGTTTATTATCTAAGCCGGGAATTTTTATTGATGAATATCCCGGTTTATCAAATAGAAGGGATTCAATCTCTGAATATTGAAAAAGTTTCGAAAGGCTCTTTCCTTTTATTCTTTCAATACCCGAATTCTTTTTAAAGTTTTTATTAAACCAGAGGATTTTTAGATTCTTATCGGCTATAGCTAAGGAGTCTTTATCGTTTTCAAGTATCTCTTTGAGAGCATATTTAGATATGATTTTATCAACCATGAAATCTTTTATTCTTGTCTGATCTCGTACTTCTTGATCTTAGTATAAAGAGTCTTGGGGCTTATTCCAAGCCTTGTTGCAGTTTGTGCTCTATCCCACTTATAATAACTAAGTGCTCTTGCTATATGTCTCTTCTCAACTTCTTCCATGCTTATAATTTCCTCAGAACTTCCATTGTCTTCGTAGATATGGGATGCCCTGCCTTGTGAGCCAACAATCGGGAGGCTTAAATCGTCAGGCTGGATAAATTCCCCTTCAGCAAAAATAATTGCGCGCTCGATTATATGTTCAAGCTCCCTGATATTGCCATTAAATGAATATGATAATAATGCTTCTTCGGCTTTTTGTGATAGTTTTTTCGGTGACCTGATTGGGGATTTGGTTTCAAGGAAATGATTTGCAAGAAGAAGGATATCCCCCCTTCTGTCTCTTAAAGGAGGAATTGTAAGAGTTATTACATTCATTCTGAATAAAAGATCTTTTCTGAAATTTTTATTATCAGCTTCTTCAATAAGATTTTTATTTGTTGCCCCGATTACTCTTACATTTGATGTTAGGCTTGTTACACCGCCGATTCTTCTATACTCTCCGTTCTCAAGAAATCTTAACAGCTTTGGCTGTAATGATAAACTTAGCTCTCCAATCTCATCAAGGAACAATGTTCCTCCATGAGCAATTTCAACAAGACCTTGCTTAGTATTTTTTGCATCGGTAAAAGCGCCTTTTTCATGTCCGAAAAGTTCGCTTTCAATTAATTGATCAGGAAGCGAAGCGCAGTTGATAACAACAAATGGTTTATCTTCGCGTGCGGAATGTTTATGGATATATTCAGCTAATAATTCTTTCCCTGTTCCGGTTTCACCTTCAACAAGAATATTTGAATCGGACATTGCTGCTTTGTTGGCAAGATTAATAACCCTGTGAAGTTCAAGGCTTTCGCCAATAATGTTGCTGGCAGATTTTTTATTTATCTGGTTTGAAAGAATAGTTGTTTTTACAAGCAGGTCTTTATGTTCAATAGCCCGGTTTACGGCAAGAACCAGCTCATCAAAATTATAAGGTTTGGTTATAAAATCATAGGCTCCCATCTTAATGCAATCAATAGCTTTTCTTATTTCAGATTGTGCAGTAAGAATAACAACCTGGAGAGAAGTATTAAACTCGGATACAAATTTTAAAACTTCCTCTCCTGAAGTTTCTTTCATATTTAAATCAAGAAGTAAGACATCGTAATGTTTCTTTTTTACAGCATCTATGGCGAAACTTCCATCATAGACAGCATCAACACCGAAACCTTCTTCTAAGAGCTGTTCCTTTAACAAATAACACAATGTTTCGTCATCATCACAAACAAGTATTTTTGCATTTTTTGACATGTTACCCATTTATAATAATTGTTTTACAACTTGTTCAAAATTTGAAATACCAGAGTCATTTATTTATATTTGCACTCATTTAATTTTAAGGGCGCGTAGCTCAGGGGTAGAGCATCTGCCTTTTAAGCAGAGGGTCGGTGGTTCGAAACCACCCGCGCTCACTCTCCCTAAACTCCGAATCTTTTAATCTATCGTCCTAATTGAATAATTTTATTCAGGCATAAAAATAAGAAGATATTAATTAAAATAACACAATTTTACTTGTAGTGTATTATTTTTAATTAATTACAATAACAATTTTAATGAATAAATTAAGGCATCTTATAAATGGGTGATATAGTTTTTTGGACTCTGATACGACTGGCAATTTCAATTCCTTTAGCATGGGTTTTAAAGGATTATTTAGATTATCCTATCTGGTGGATATCAATTGTTATTATTTTATATGGATTTGTAGTTTATCCTGCAATCATCAGTTATAAGAAATTTGAAGAAAAAAATAAGAATTTATTTGAATCATCCTTATGTTCAAGCTGCAGGCATTTTGATAAAAGTGCTGTATTGTGTATCAAGTATGATAAACATCCGACATTGGATTACATTCCCTGTGAAGGTATGGATTGGGAGCCCAAAACTTTTGAGACCGAATAATGTTTTTATTTCAGGTATAATCCACCGGAACAATCCGAAAATTTGATAAGCCGCAACACAATGAAGATAAAATTATTATAGATATAAATAGAGCGGTAAAAACCAGTTTGATAAATAATTACTAATTGCTCTTCACAAACTCATAAGTTGTAAACTCAACAAATGGATGAACACTAAGAGTGAATGATTTAACCTTGCCCTCTTCGGTTACAAAAGGAATTACTCTCACACCATAAATCGGATCGCTGTATGTGCAGAGAAATCTGTTCTCTCCAAGACTTAGGGTACTCTATTCTCCAATAGCCCTTTCTAATTTTGCTTTTGCAATTTCATAATCAATTACTGTTTGTATATAATTTGTTTTTATCTGCAGCAAAGTAACTTCAACATCAAGAAGTTCCGAGTTAAGCAGCAAACCTTCTTTATACAATTCACTTGCAACACGGTAATTCTCTTCGGCTTGTGCAACACTTGTTTTAGATACAACAAGTTTCTCCTTTGTTTGAACAAGATTTAAATAATTCTGTGTAACCTGTAAAAATATGGCATCCTTCAGAATCTTGTAGTTATCTTTAGCTTGTTCAAAATCTGCTACTGCCTGCGTAGTTTGATAACCTGATTTATTCCAGTTCCAGATATCAAATGATACTGTAATACCAACATCCCAGCTATCCCGGAATTTATCATCAGGTGGAAAATATCTTTGGTTTGGATTTGCATAGTAGTAGTTACCATTTAAAAATAATTGCGGATACCAACCAGACTGGACAAGTGCAATTCCTGTTTCACCAGCCTTAACTCTGTATTCCATTGCTTTAAGTTCATGCCGGTTTAGTAATGCTTTCTCTTTAAGATTTTCAAGATCATTAATTTCATCAATCTGCTCAGGTATTTTATATATTTCAATTTCAGTTGTTAATGGGAGTTCAATTAGACTATTGAGATTTAACATTGCAAGTTTAATCAGGTTTGCGGCATCAATTTGTCTTAGCTGGGCTTCAGCAAACTGAACCTTTACTTTTAACAGATCATTATTTGTTGCAAGACCCTCAGCTAGAAAATTCTCTATATTATTTAAATGAGCTGTTATCTGTACAATATTTTCATCAACAACATTCTTTAACATATTTGCCTTGTACAAATTCCAATAAGCAGTTTTAATATCGAGAACCAGATCCTGTTCGGCTTGTGTCAATTCTTCTTCGGCAGCAAGCGAATTATATTCTGCAATATCTGCCGCACTCTTTAATTTGAATCCCGTAAAAAGAGGCTGTCTTAACGAAAGCCTTAAAGTGTAACTGTTTGGTATGTTTTCAATAATGCTAAAGTTTCCGAATTGAGTATTGATTGAGAAGGGATCAATATTACTTAATCTTGTATAGTTTGCTGAGAAGTTAAGTGTTGGCAGTCTCTCACTATTAACTTCACTTAATCTTGCTTCGGCTTTCATCACCTTCATTTTTGATATATTAATTCTTTTGCTTTTCTCCAAACCTATCTTAATACTTTCATCCAATGTAAGTTTTATTTTTTCCTGCGGGAAAGCTGTAAAGCTTAGAATGAATATTATAATTATAAGAAGTTTCATTTTTTCACCATAACCTTTTTCAATAAAATTAACAGTATAAAATTAAGCATTATCTTAATAAGGGAATTTTATGGTAAGTTTTTTTAACCAAATGTTATTATTTTGTTATAACTCAACGGCAGGACTTAATGATATTTATCTGTAAAAAACAGGATAGTTATGAAAAAGAATGTGTTAATAACCGGTTTAATTATTTTCTTATTCAGCATTACAGGATATAGCGGTAAGGAAGCAAAATCAACAAATAGAGAAAGTGAGATGATTGGAATGGATTCGACTCAGAATTTAAATCTTGAGATAGCAACTTTTGGCGGAGGATGTTTCTGGTGCACCGAAGCATTTTATGAAAGAGTTGACGGTGTGCATAAAGTAGTGTCTGGTTATGCAGGAGGGACAGTAAAAAATCCCACCTATGAACAGGTATGTGATGAAACAACCGGGCACGCTGAAGTAATACAGATTAGTTATGATCCGAAAGTTGTTTCTTATGATGAACTCATGGAAATATTCTTTAAAACTCATGATCCAACTACTTTAAATAGACAGGGCGCTGATGTTGGAACGCAGTATCGTTCGGTAATTTTTTATCACAATGATGAACAGAAAAAGAAAGCCGAATATTACAAA
>Ga0154732_1108_pt1 | contig 32761 bp, 34 predicted proteins | sample Rifle2008BG16ft_FD_105740 | JGI IMG/M metagenome (GOLD analysis project Ga0154732, IMG submission 105740) | Ignavibacteria bacterium RBG_16_34_14 | reverse complement strand
TTTTTGATTTTAATGTTGAAGAGGATTTCCTTACTAAAATGCCAATGCTTAATTTAAGAATAAACTTTTAAGCATTAAGTACCTAAATGAAAAATGTTGTTGTCTGTAAAAACTGCAATTCGGAAAATCCTTTTTACGATCTGACTTGTTTCAACTGCAAATCATATCTGCGTGAAAGAATTTATAATATTGATCTATGGAGCACTATCGGGCTATTAATTGAGAGTCCTTCCAAAGCATTTAAAAATATAATCTTTTCCGAGCATAAAAACTTTCTTACCCTTTTATTGATTTTAATTTCAGGAAAGTCGCTTCTCAATGGAATATTTCTGACAATCTATTTTAAAAAATGGAATGCCTATTTATCTGGTTATTTCAGTGTTTACATTATAATATTAATTTTTACTTTAGTAATGATATTAATTTTTTCTGAAATATTTAGTAAGATTACAAAAAGACTTGGTGTAAGAACAAAGTTTAAAGATAATTTTTCAATAATAACTTATTCATTTCTTCCTTTAACTTTTGGCTTTTTAATTTTATTTCCAACTGAGCTTATCCTGTTCGGTGAATATCTCTTTTATTATAATCCATCTCCGTTTATTATAAAAGAAACTCTTGCATATACTCTGCTTACATTTGAAACCATATTATTTATCTGGACTATTTTTCTAACTTTTACTGCAATTAAGACTCAAACTGGAAATACTATTTATTCCTTTGTCTTTACTTTCTTTATTCACTTTACTTTTTATATAACTCTTTATTTAACAGCATCCCGAATTTTTTTATGATAAATATTTTAGAAAAAGAAAAAGGACTTTTTCTTCCAACTTATAAAAGAATACCTCTTGATATTTCACACGGTGAAAGCGTTTACCTTTATGATAAGAAAGGAAATAAGTATCTCGATTTTTTTTCAGGGCTTGGGGTAAATGCACTTGGTTATGCTAATTCGGATATAGTTTATGCTGTTAATGAACAGATGAAGAAGTTTTCTCATCTCTCAAATAATTTTATTACAGATGTTCAAATAGAGTTTGCAGAAAAACTTTTGAAGTATTCCGGAATGTCAGGAATATTTCTCAGTAACAGCGGAACAGAAGCAATTGAAGGTACAATTAAGCTGATTAGAAAAGTTAAAGGTCCCGATAAAAAAATATTTTCTTTCACCGGATCTTTTCATGGAAGAACCTATGGAGCATTAACATTAACTCCTAAAGAAAAATATCAGCACGGTTTTGAACCGTTATTATCAAATATCTTCTACATAAAATTTAATGACATAGAAGATCTTCAGAATAAAATTGATTCAAATGCTGCTGCTATTTTTATAGAATTCATCCAGGGAGAAGGAGGCGTTGTTCCGGCCTCTGATGAATTTGTTGAAAAGCTCAATGAACTTAGAAAAAAATTTTCCCTTATTATTGTGGCTGATGAAATCCAAACTGGAACTGGAAGGACAGGAAAGCCATTTGCTTATAACCATTATAATATTTTACCAGATATTGTTGTTACTGCTAAAGCTATTGGTGGTGGGCTTCCTTTGGGAGCTATTCTGGTTTCAAAAGAATTTAGGGATGTATTTTCTATTGGAAGTCACGGAACTACATTTGGCGGAAATCCTGTTGCCTGTGCTGCAGGAAATGTTGTTTTCAAAAAAGTATTTGAGGAAAGATTGATAGAAAATGTAGAAAATAATGGAGAATACTTTATAAATTTTCTTAACAAGATCAAAAATGATTTCCAAAAAGATATAAAAGAAGTAAGAGGTAAAGGTTATATGCTTGGAGTAGAACATTTTTATGATTGCAGCCAAATAGTTGAGAAATTCCGGGAGAGGGGAGTACTTGTTAATTGTACAAATCAAAATGTAATAAGAATTTTACCACCACTTATCGCAATGAAAGAACATATTGATCTTTTCATTTCTGAATACAGAAATATCTTGAAAGAAAAAAATATCTGACTATTTAAGGGATTTAAGCCAATTAATTATAGCTCCATACCTGATTCCTTTTGTGCTAACCTTTACTTCATTAATCTTAAGCAGATTCATAATTTCTTTAAGTATTATTGTTCCGGCAAGCAAAACATCTTCACGACCTTTCACAATGTGAGGATATCTCTTCAATATTTCGGTTGAAGTTAGATGCGAGAGTTCATTAACAAAATCAGTTAATTCCATTTTTGTTAAACTTGAGCCTTCAACTATATCCTCATCATAAGATTTTAATTTATATTTAATACAGGCTAATGTTGTTGGTGTTCCGGCTATGGCAACTGGTGTATCAATATCTTTAACATTTTTAATTAATCCAAAGAATATTTTCTGCAAATGATTAATGAAATTTTTGATTTGCTTTTCTGAGGGAGGGTCTGAAACCAGATAACTTTCTGTTCCACTTACAACTCCAATATGAAAACTCTTGCTAAAGATAATCTCATTTCCTTTGCCATAAATAATCTCAGTGCTTCCTCCGCCGATATCTATTACTAAATACTTTTGTTTATCATTATGACCACTAATTGCACCAAAATATGAGTACTTTGCTTCTTCTTTTCCTGAGATAATATATAAATCATAACCAAATTGATTTTTAATCTCTTTAATAATATCATTTTTGTTAGAAGCTATCCTTAAAGCATTTGTTCCTGTTAAAAGAACTTTTTCACACTTATATTTTTTAATTTTTTTAGAGTATTTAGTTAGTACATCAAACATTCTTCCAACATTTTCATCTGGCATCGGATTATCTTCTTTTAATCCTTTACCAATTCTTGGAATGCTTTGTAAGTTTTTTACAGCTTTTATATCGCCGGAGTTTAGATTTACCTCTGCGATCAGAAGCAATATTGTATTTGTTCCTATATCTATTGAGGCAACAGTCATATATTTTTTATATTTTCGTTTTGAAGATAAATTAATCTAATGAAAAATCTTAGCAAGTTTTCAAAGTTTCTTTTGTTCATCGCCTGTTTATCCGGTTCTTTATGGTTGGGCAGCTATATGTTAAGATTATTTGTTACTTACCGTTTATTCGAAGATACTGATTTCATCCTGAGGCCTTATTATAATACTAGTAATTTGTCGGAAGTGCTGCTAACTCTTCTACCGGCATTCACAACGACTCTTATTCTTTATATTTTCTTCTTTCTGTTTTTTATTCTGTTTTTAATATTTTCAAAACTAAATCTCAAACAGAATGGATGGCTTTTCATAATTACTTTATTGGTTTTGGTTACATTTCCGTTTGAAGTTTATCTTATGAATATTGATTATAAAATAGTTTCTCTTGTTTACAGCGAATCTTTCAATCCAAATGATATAATAGAATTGATAAAGAAACGTTTTATAATTTTCAGCAGTTTTCCTGTAATAGAAATCTTCTGCTATTTTGGAATAATATTTCTTCTTATTTTCAAACCACTAACTAAAAAAGTACTGTCATCAAATGAAAATTAAAGAAAAAGAGTTTGAAGAATTAATTCAGGAACTGAAATCTGTTGCTTTACAGCTGGGAGCAGAAGTTCGTTTTGAGAAAGGTGATTTCAAAGGAGGGTACTGTATCCTGAAGGAAAATAAAGTTATTGTCGTTAATAAGATTGCTACTCTTCAGAGGAAAGTAATAATTCTCTCTATGGCTTTGAAGGAGCTAGGTGTAGATGAGATTTATCTTACGCCAAAGCTCCGGGAAGTAATAAATGAAATGGCTGAAACAGGATGAAGATAATCTGCATTAACGGTGCAAACTTAAACCTTTTGGGAAAAAGGAATAAATCTCATTATGGAAAGTTTAATCTATCTAATATAGAATCACTTTTAAGAAAAGAGTTTCCAAAAATTTCTTTTTCATTTTTTCATTCGAATATTGAAGGAGAAATAGTAAGCATTATACAAGAAGCATCTTCAAAATATGATGGCTTGATAATTAATCCCGGCGGTTACGCTCATACTTCTATTGCAATAAGAGATGCGCTTGAGTTTTGTACTATTCCAAAAGTTGAAGTTCATTTATCCCATCTAGCAAAAAGGGAAGACTTCAGACAAAAATTAATAACGGCATCCTGTTGTGATGGTTACATTTCCGGGTTCAAAGAATACAGCTATCTTGCAGGGGTCTACTTAATTCAAAAATTAATCAACAATAAAAAGAAAGTTTAAATTGATTAAAGCAATTGTCTTTGATCTTGACAATACTCTTGTTGATTTCATGAAAATGAAACGGAGAGCGATCGAAGAAGCCATTCCTGCAATGATTGATGCTGGTCTTAAAGTCACTTCAGAAGAAGCAAACAGAATTATAGATGAAATTTACAAGGAGCGAGGAATCGAATATCAAAATGTGTTTGATGTATTGCTGCAAAGAATATTAAATAAAGTTGATCATAAAATTTTGTCCGCCGGAATCATTGCTTACAGAAGAGCAAGAGAAGCTTCTTTAATTCCTTACCCGCATGTTTATTCAACTCTAAACAGTCTGTTGAAGCTGGGAATAAAAATGGGTGTTCTATCAGATGCTCCGGCTAAAGAAGCCTGGTTAAGAATAGCCTTCCTTAACTTTCAGCATACATTTGATGCAGTAGTTACTTTTGATGATACTGGTGAAAGAAAACCAAGTCCTGCACCATTTTTAAAAATTCTCGAGAGACTTGAGGTAAATCCGCAGGAAGCTTTAATGGTGGGCGATTGGGCTGAAAGAGATATTCAAGGAGCTATGAAAATAGGCATGAAAACTGCATTTGCAAAGTATGGCGATACTTTCAATACGGAACAACATGATGCTGATTATGAACTTCCAGATATTAGTGTTCTTATTGATATCGTCCATAGAGAAAATAAATTATAACATTGTGGTTAAAGTATTCAATTATAATATTTTGTTGATATTGATATTAAATAGTGGATTAATTATTTTTATCTAAAATTTTTATCAGGATTTGATGAAAGATCTTGCAATTAAAAAGCTTTATTACTCCATTAGTGAAGTAAGTAAAATAACAGAGATGGAACAGTACGTTCTCAGGTATTGGGAAACTGAATTTGAGCAGTTGAAACCTCAGAAAAATAGAGCGGGGAACAGAATTTATACTAATAAGGATATCCAGATTATACTTCAGATTAAGAGTCTTTTGAGGGAAAAAAAATATACAATTGAAGGTGCTAAAAAAATATTAGCTGATTTTTCTCCTGAAAAGATTCCAGGTGAAGTTGAACCAACATTATTTGACAGCACTTCTTCAATTATGTCAACAAAAAAAGAAAAACCTTCTTTAAAGAAAGATCTGGAAGAAATTAAAAGTTTTTTAGAGACTATTCATTCAAAGCTATAAAAAATATAGAACGATTATACAAAACCCACTCAACTTTTTCTTCTTACTAAACCTGCAATGAAATATTTATCAATTCTTATTATCAATCTTTCATTTTCAATTTATTCGTTAACCTGGTCACAATCAGGCCAGAAGTTCGTAGAAATAGGAGATTTTTCTCTGATCAACGGAGAGAAAATTATTAATTGCAGAATAGGTTACCGGACTTTTGGCAAATTAAATGAAGATAAATCTAACGTAATAATTTATCCTTCGTGGTTTGATGGGACAAGTGAAGCCATAGGCAATTTGATTACTAAGCACAACTTCATTGGTACAAATAAATATTTTATAATAGCTATAGATGCTTTAGGTAATGGGAGTTCAACTTCGCCATCAAATTATGATACTGATTTTCCTCAGATTACGATTAGAGATATGGTTAATACTCAATGCAAACTTCTAGATGAATCACTGGGTATAAAACATCTCTACGGAGTTGTAGGCGGTTCAATGGGAGGCATACAAGCTTTAGAATGGGCGGTTGCTTATCCTGATTTTATAGACAAAATAATTTCATATTCAGTAACTCCAAAGATGACTTCTTATGATCTTCTATGGATGAATACACAATTAAAAATATTCGAATCATTAAAAAGAAAAGGAGCTAATGAGAGGGAGATAAGAAAAATTATAAATATGATGATTGCTATGGTAGCCCGAACTACAAGTTATGTTACAGAAAATACAAAAGTTGAAAACTTTCCTAAATATCTTTCTTTATTTGATAAAGTGCCACCAAAAGTATTTATGTAAGATGATTATGTTATTCAGCTTAAAGCAATGATGAAACATGATATTTCGAAAAACTATGATGAGTCTCTTGAAGAAACAGCAAAGAGCATTAAATCTGATTTATTCATAATTGTTTCGGAAAAAGATATGATGGTTAATCCTTCGGAAGCTTTGAAGCTTGCTGATATTTTATGATGTGAAAAGTTAATTTTAAATAGTAACTGCGGGCATCTTGCACCCTCCTGTGAAATTGAGAGGGTTAAAACTGAAATTGATCAATTTCTTTTGGAAGAATAGCTATAAAAGCCTTTCTATGTCATTCCCACGAAAGCCTGCCTGTCGGCAGACAGGTGGGAATCCTTTTTATATTTTTCTTAGATTCCCGTTTTCACGGGAATGACAAGATAGTCTTAAAGAAAATTTATAAGATTGTTACAGCTTTTTTTATTAGATTTAGTTCGAAAATAAAAATACGGAACGTGGCGCAGCCCGGTAGCGTACCTGAATGGGGTTCAGGTGGTCGTGGGTTCAAATCCCACCGTTCCGACTAATTAAGGGGTATAAGGTATAGAGGAATATGGTATATGTTATTATGAGATGAATTACTTGATAAGTATCCACGATTCAGATTTCCAAAAAAGTTAATACCCTATCTCTTTGTTTGCCAACTGCATACTGCTGACTGCCTACTGATTTAGTCTCCAAATACTACCTTTCATCTCAAAAAAATCCAATTTATTTTTTCAAGTGAACTTTTATTCTTAATTTTAGTTCATAAATTCTGCACAAATAAAATTAAAAATGAAGAAAACTTTTTCCCCTGATAAACCTAAATGCCATTGCGGCGTTTTTGGTCTTTATGGTTCTATTAATGCCTCTCTGCATACTTATTACGGACTTCACGCGCTTCAGCACAGAGGACAGGAAGCCTGCGGTATTGTAACAAAAAGTATAAATGAAAAGAACCATTCTATTTTCAATATCCATAAAGGGGAAGGATTAGTTACTGAAGTATTTCCGGATTCTAAAATCTTTAGCAAAGTTTTACCAGGAAGTTCTGCAATCGGGCATAATAGATATTCTACAACAGGTTCATCACAATCAAGAAAAAACATCCAGCCATTTTTGGTTAATTACAGACTGGGAAATCTTGCTGTTGCTCATAATGGAAATCTTACCAATGCTAAAAAATTAAGAGAAGAATTAGTTAATGAAGGAGCTATATTCCAGACAACGAGTGATACAGAAGTTATACTCCATCTTATTGCAAGAAGCAAGCTTGATGACCAGGTTGAACAGATAAAAGAAGCTCTTACAAAAGTTGAAGGTGCTTATTGTTTAACTATCCTAACTGATGAGAAACTTATAGCTGCAAGGGATCCTTACGGCTTCAGACCTTTATCTATTGGTAAGCTTAATAATGCTTATGTAATTGCATCTGAAACATGTGCATTTGATATTCTTCAGGCAAAGTTTGTTAGAGAAGTTGATCCGTGTGAAATAGTAATCGTTGATGATGAAGTTTTTGAAACAGGAGAGATAAAATCAGAACGAATTAATGGCAATGTTTATCCTAAAAAACATTGTGTATTTGAATACATCTACTTCTCGCGTCCTGACAGTTTTATCTTTGGACACAATGTAGATAAAATGAGAAGACGCCTGGGTAAAGTGCTTGCAAGAAAATATCCTGTAAAAGATAAGGATGGTGAGAAAGTTATTGTAATAAGTGTGCCCGATAGTTCCAATACTGCTGCTTTAGGTTACCAGTCTGAGCTGGAAAAAATTGGTATTCCCTCAAAGCTTGAGATTGGTCTTATCAGAAGCCATTACATTGGAAGAACATTTATTCAGCCGGGACAGGAGAAACGGGAAATAGGAGTAAGAATAAAATTCAATACGGTAAAAGGAGTACTTGAAGGAAGAACTGTAGTCCTTGTAGATGATTCAATTGTCAGGGGAACAACTTCTAAACAATTGGTCAATCTTATTAAAGAAGCTAATCCAAAAGAAATTCATATAAGAATTTCGTCTCCACCAATTATGCATCCTTGTTATTATGGTATGGATTTTCCAAGCAGGGAAGAACTTGTTGCAAATAAATTTAATGGTAATATAGATCAGATTAGAAATTATCTTGAAGTTGATAGTCTTGAATACTTAACGGTTGAGGAAATGCTTGAAGGAGTATCTGAAGTTGGTACTGATAATTTCTGTAATGCATGCTTTTCCGGAAATTATCCTACTGAAGTAGACTCCACTTTCAAGAAAGAAATCTATGAATTATAAATTCCTCTCATTCCTCCTTTTTTTTATTTTTATAACATTTAATAACTACTCGCAAACAACTTATTTTATTAAATATAAAAGCTTTGTTCCTGTTCCTGCTGTTGATCAGAAAGTAGGCGAACAAAGGTTTAGTGATGTAATTGGTAACAGACCGGTTTCGCTTCCTGAATTCAATGTTAATTATTTAGCAAAAGGATTGGGCAGGGGAGATGAAATTTTGGGTAGAATTGTTAAAGTTCAGTTCTCAGAAAGTGTAGATGAAGCTGATTTTTCTTCAATACTCTCTTCGGATTCAGACATTGAGTATATACAAAAAGCAGTTATATACAAAATGGATTTCATCCCAAATGATAGCCTGATAAATGAACAATGGGCTTTACAAAAAATCGGTGCTTTTAACGCCTGGAATATTACACAAGGCAGCGATACTATTTTAGTATCAGTTATTGATACGGGGATTGATTATTTACATCCTGACCTGACCAATAAAATATATTATAATCCTGGTGAGATTTCTGACAACAATATTGATGATGATAACAATGGCTTTATAGATGATTACATGGGCTGGGATTTTGTAGATCGTGTTGGTTTTCCGTTTGATTCTACGGCAGGAGATTATCTCGTTTGGGATAGTAATCCAATGGATGAACATGGCGGTTCTCATGGAACTGCTGTCGCTGGAATTATTGGTGCGGAAACAAACAACAATTCCGGTATTGCAGGAGTAGCTCCTAATGTCAAACTACTAAATGTCAGATCTTTTGACCCTGGAGGTTATGGAGATGAAGATGATGCTGCTGCAGCAATATTGTATTCTGTTATGATGGGTGCTGATGTAATTAACATGAGTTGGGGAGATTATTCTTTTTCTTATGTGTTAAGGGATGTAATAAGATATGCTTATTCGCAAAATGTAGTACTGGTAGGTAGTTCCGGTAATACAAATACAACAACAATTCATTATCCATCCGGCTTTCCTGAAGTTATATCTGTTGGTAATTCGACTGAAGAAGATTTTACTTTAGGTTCTTATGGTTCAACGCTGGATCTTGTTGCACCTGGTACTCAAATAGTAACCACGGTTAGGAATGGAGAATATACACCAGGTTTTAGTGGAACTTCAGCAGCGTCGCCTCATGTTTCTGCAGCTGCTGCATTAATTTTATCACTTCAGAATTTTACAAATGAAGAAGTTAAGCAAATAATTAAATCTACCTGCTATGATATTGGAGAACCGGGTTGGGATTTAAGAAGCGGAGCCGGAAGATTAAATCTCTTTAACGCTTTAACGGTTTTAGCTCCTGCTGTTATTAAATTTAATAACCCAACTATGGATTTTGCAACTAATGGAAATTCAATTGAAATAAATACAAGTGTACTTTCTCCTTACTTTGTAAGTTATAATCTACAAGTCGGTTTAGGTGATAATCCGGAACAATGGACTATGTTAATCGAGAATGGAAGAAACCAATTCTCAAATGAAACTATTCATAATCTTGATGTGAGTGGCTTTGCCGATAATATATATACACTCAGATTGGTTGTCTTTCAAAACAATGGGGGAACACTTGAAGAGAGGATTAACTTTCATATTATGCGATCTCCACCTGAGCTTGTTGAAGTTGGAAGCGGACCAATTTATTATGGAGATAAATCAACAATTGGTGCTGAGTTTTATACAAGCCAAAAAAGTATTGTAAGATTATTTTATAAAAAAGTAGGTGAAACGGATTTCAGGTTTATAACTCTTGATGGCTTTAATACGAATAACCAGTTTGTAAAACAATTTCATTATGGTTTTATACCTAAAGATTTAGTTTTTCCTTCCACCGACTATGAAGTTTATTTTGAAGCAGAAAATATAGCAGGATTAAAAACTAAATATGTAGATACACTCAACAATCTGAATAACTTTATTTTTCATACTGCTTCACTGCCTGAAATAGTCAATTATCAGGTGATGCTTTTTTCATTACCACGCGGAACTTTATTTGAAAAGCCTGTAAGTTTTCTCTCAGATAATTTTAATGAAGTATTGTTTCAGCAATTTTATACTTCTCAAGATATTTATTATACCCTTTATGAACTTAAAGGTGATACTCTTAAAAATATTGATTCAATAAAAAATAAAATTCCTAGAAGCTTTGGAGATTTTAATAACAGTGGGAAAAAAGATTTACTCTCCTCTGAAGGCAGAGTTGGTTTTATTGATGAACAAACTCAGCCATTTACATTTCAATTAGAAAATAAACTAAATATTGATACTTCATTCTATCCAATTTTCGCCCAGGATTTGGATAACGATGGTAAGACAGAAGTTATTACAAATATAAATGATACCTTAATTAGGGTCTATACACTTAATTCTGATTTCAGTATTGCAGCTTCAAAGAATCTTACTGATTATTCCTATTTATATCCTTATGACCAGCAGCTTAATTTCCCAAATCATATTTATGGAAATGTTACTACAGCCAATCTTAATAATGATGGAATTAAAGAAATTTGGTTTGCTGATTATGATGGAGACTTGATTAGTTATAAAATTTTAGGCCAGAATAATTTTGTTCCGGGTGATAGTTTAATTACTAATTTAATTACAAACAGTAACCATATTCTTTCATCAGGTGATTTTGATGGGGATGGAGTTGATGAAATAGCTGTACTTTTTGAAACAAATAGTATTGCCCCAAACTTTCTTTTATTAGTTTTTAATTTCAAGAATAATGCTCTCAATATTTTGTATGAAAATGTTTTTCTTGATCAGTCCGCAGAATTTTTAGGATTCGGGTTTAGTGAAGTTTATCAGACTGTGAAATTTGTTGACGTTGATGTTGATGGAAAATCAGAATTAGTTCTGAATATTTTTCCATTCGTATATATTCTTAAATATGATATAGCTGGATCAAAAATAATTTACTTTGATGAAGGGATTAATAGTGAATACATTTTTTCCGGAGATATAAATCAAAATGGGGTTACAGAAATAGCTTTACAAACTCCTGAAGGGATAAAATTTTATGAATTCGTTCCATCAAATAAAGCATTAACGCCATTTGCATTAAAAGGATTTAGTATTGATTCTACTAATATTAAATTAAGCTGGGAAGGAGCAGGGGACAGGTTCTTAATTTATAAAGCTTCGGATGAAAATGTTGAATTGATTGATTCAACAACTTCAAAAACTTATATAGATACTTTGGTAACAAAAAACAAAACTTATTACTATGCTATCCAGGGTTTTGATGCCTCTAAAGGAGAACCCTATTCAAATCTTTCAAGTATCATTCAAATATATTCACACGAACCTGCCAGAGTAGATTCGATCACTAATAACAGTTCAAAGAATCTTATATTAACTTTTTCTGAAAAAATAAAAACTACTATTGAAAATCTCAGAGCATTTGAAGTTCAGAATTTTGGTTTCCCAAATTCTATTTCACCGGCAAATCAATATTCCTATCTTTTATCATTCAATGATACTCTTCCTATTGGAAGTAACAACTTAATTGTAAAAAATTTAAATGATTTTTATGGCTCTCCTATAACCTTGGATACGATTCAATTTAATGTTAAGCAGATTAATACTCCAGAAGAATTTTTTATTACTTCTTTTGAGATAGTTTCTCCCGATAGAATAAAGCTTGTATTTAATTTTAATGTTGATGAAACATCTGCGAAAGCAAAAGAGAATTATTCATTCGAACCTGATAATCATGTTGCATCTGTTGAAATAAATAGCTCGAACAAAAAAATAATTTATCTTAATCTTGATGGAAAAAGACCAATCGGTTCAATTGGCAGGGAATACAGGTTGAGAGTTATTAATCTTAAATCCTCTGCCGAATCAGGAGGTTTAATAATTAATTCTGGTGCTGGCAGCTATGTTGTACTAACATCCTATGCAAATGATCTTTCGGACGTTTATGTTTACCCAAATCCGGCAAACATTGAAAGAGGAAAGGTTACATTTGCCAATTTACCAAAGAAAGCAAAAATAATTATTTTCACTTTAAACGGTGAAAGAATTGATGAGATTGAAGAGACAGATGGTAATGGTGGTCTTGATTTCAACCTGAGTTATGAGACAGGTGAAACCCTCAGTTCCGGAGTATATATTTACAGAATCGTAATGCTTGATGATTCAGATAACGAAGTTGAGGAGAAAATTGGTAAGTTTGCCGTAATAAGATAAATGTTCAATAAATCATTTACTATTTCCAATATTTTAAGTTTAACCCGGCTTCTGTCGGCTCTTCCTTTATGGTTCCTGTTTGATAATTTGGAAAATATAAATACCCGTTACACCATCCTTGGGTTTGCATTTTTAGGTATAGCTACTGATTACCTTGATGGTTATCTTGCTAGAAAGTATAACCAGGTATCGGAATTTGGAAAGATACTGGATCCGGTTGCTGATAAAGTTTTAATCGGTGTTGTTGTAATAAAATTGTTTCTCCTTAAAGAGATACCTGATTATTTTTTTTACCTGGTGATAGGAAGAGATATTTTGATTTTCCTTGGAGGAATATTCCTTACAACAAAGATTGGAAAAGTTCTACCATCAAATATGATCGGTAAACTTACCGTAACATTACTTTCTTTATTTTTAATTTTAGTTATTGTACAAATTGATAAAAGCAGTTTGATTTTCCAATCTGTTTATTTTATCACATTAATTCTGATAGTTGTTTCGTTTGTTGTTTATGTAATGAGAGCATTTGAATTTATAAATAAGAAGAGATATGAGTCTGTTTGATAATATAAATTTCAAGAAACTAAAAGATGGTTTAACAAAAACCAGGAATAAGCTATTCAATTCAATTACTGAAACAATCAGTGGTAAAGCAGTTATAGATAATGCAACTCTTGATGAGATTGAAGAAATCTTAATTACATCCGATATTGGATTTGATACAACAGAAACCATAATTGAAAACGCACGTAAATCATTAAAGAATGAGAGAGATCGTTCTACAATTAATATTGTTGAAACTGTAAAGAAGGAATTATCAGAGGTTTTAAAGAGTAATTATGCTGCTAACGGAGATGATATAAATAAATTTAAACCATACGTTTTTCTGATTGTAGGAGTTAATGGAGTAGGGAAGACAACTACTATAGGTAAGCTTGCTTATAACTTTAATAAAGCTGGATTAAAAGTTATAATTGGTGCCGCAGATACATTCAGAGCTGCAGCCAATGAACAGCTTGAAATCTGGGCTAAGCGTGCGGATGTTGAAATATATCAGAAAGAAAAGGGAACCGATCCATCATCCGTAGCTTTTGATGCAGTTAAAAAAGCTCAAAAAGAAAATTTTGATATTGTCCTAATAGATACCGCTGGCAGACTTCATAATAAAGCCAATCTTATGGAAGAACTAGGAAAGCTTAAGAGAGTTTTAGCAAAAGTAGTTCCCTATGCTCCCAATGAAACTCTGTTGGTTCTTGATGGAACAACAGGTCAGAATGCAGTACTTCAAGCTGAGGAGTTTAAGAAAGTAACTAACATTTCAGGTTTAATAATTACCAAACTTGATGGAACTGCAAAAGGTGGAGTTGTCTTTCAAATAAGTTCAAAGCTAAAGATACCTGTAAAATATATTGGTGTTGGTGAAGCCATTGATGATCTTCAGACTTTTGATCCTGATCTGTTCGTATCAGCTTTATTTGAAACGAATTAATAGGAATTGAATTAGTTGATGAGGAAGCAAAAACACATAATATTTGATTATCCAACAAAATTTTTTAACGACAATGAAATTGTAAGGGAAGTGTATAGTTTGAGTTCTGATAAATATTTTAACAATTTAGTTTACATAATATATATTATGTAACTTTTTATTTCTTTGTATAACAGCATCCCTTAAAAATTTTATTCTGAGTTTTTTATTAAGGACTCATTCTTTTTCATCTGATATTTAGAGAAAGTTGATTCAAAGTAATCGACTGGCAGGATAACATAGAAACTGGTTTTGGGGGCATAGTTCTTTGCCAGATTGACGAGCCAAATGTCTGCTGGCTGGAGTAAACTCCGTGGAGTATTTATATGGAGCACTGTTTTATCCGGAGCAATTGAGCTTGTTATTCCAACTTCTCCCGGAGCAACCCTTGCTGACAAACCTTCTTGGACTATCGCTCTATTATTATATATTATGTAACTTAGAGTAATTCTCGCCCTATCCATATAGCCGTCGGAGTTCATATCCCAAGTTGCGATACTACCAAGTGAACCAGTAACGTCTTTGAACCAGTTTATAGCTCCTTGAGTACTGGTAGACATACCACTATCTTGTGGAACAATATATTTTGTAGAAGCCACATCAAAGTGCGGATCTATTCTTTCAGATATTTTGTTTACCAAATAATTTTATTCCTGAACTGTAATAGTATCTCCATAAAATGTTGACCAACTGGAAATAATCTCAAACATGTTATTCAGATCCCATTTTTTCAAACCTTCAAATTGCATGCCGGTTCCAGACTGAGGCCGGAAATTCCCCTCCCATACAAAACTCGCAAGTGTATCTAACCCAATATAATCCGCTCCTTCCAGGTGCGGCACTGCGTCAATCGTAACATTCGTCTGATCGCCATTCCCGGGCACAAATATCGTCCTGACAAATGCCTCAGGCCTGTAAGGATTGATAATGTGCGCTTTCAGTGTATCCCCGCCAGTCGGTATATTCTGCAATGAATAGTTACCATTCGCACCTGTCATTACAATCGCAGTATCCCTGTTTGCGTTGACAGACATGACATAACCCTGCCTTGCATTATTCAGGAAATCAACAAGCTTCCCTTCCCTGTCGCTCATCGCATTCACAATAAACCCAAAATCCTTTTCAGTCTCCGTCGAATTTGCAAGTGAAACCACCTTATACGCAATATTCGAGCTTCCATTCCCGTTTTGACTCAAAGAATCTAACTTTATGTTTTTATCGTGCAAAATCAAATTGACAAGGTTTGAATTGCTTTGCGTCATCGAATATTGCAATTGTTCCGGGCCAACTGGATTTCCGTCATTGTCATATCCCATCGCATTTATTATGGCAATAAGTGAATCCAAAGGAGGCTCATCCTCATTTATTGTTTTATTCGGGATTTGCTCAACTGTCGGAGGTCTGAAATATCTAGTGACCTTCAGCGGAACTAGGGTTGTGTCCCCTTTCAAATCGTCAATGATGATTTCATTTGCATAAAACAATGGCCTTGTTGAGTCCATGTCAGCTTCTAAAATGATTTTGTAGCCGACAGATTGCCCCTTTTGCAGTTGTCCAATGTTTCTGTCTGTTGCTTTTCCAAATGTTGAACTTCCATTTCCACTCCCTAAATTCACCATTTTCTTAGTCATTACTTTGTCGCTGGCTTGCAACCTGTAAAAATATACTCCGCTAGCAACATGGCCTCCATTATCATTGTCACCAGCCATGTCGCTTTATAATGTCCGGCTTGCAGCTCTTGATCTACAAGTACCTTGATGAGCTCAACTATTGAGTTGTAAACTGAAAGATTGACATTCTCAGTCCTCGGAATGCTGAACTCAATATTAGTGGAAGGGTTAAACGGGTTTGGATAATTCTGGAACAAGACGTAATCTTTTACTTGCTCATCAATATGCTCAACAGGAGTTGTGAGATCTGTAAAATTGAAGATATTAGAATTTCCTGTATATTGTGAATCAATCACATCTCCAGTCTGCAGATTCTGAATTATAGCTAAATAATTCATGACAGCCTGGCCATTGTCTGACATCACAAGGCTGCCTGTGATGCTTCCCAAGTCCTGCTGCTTGAACAAGTCATTTGATTTTTTATCATTTGATTTTTCGTTAATAAGAATAAAACTTTCTAATAAAAAGAATAAAAGAGTATATGCAAGTAATCTTGCGACAAGACCGGTTTTCACTGCCAATAATGAAAAAAATAATGTCCTGTATCCATAACTTTCATTAACGGGCAATAAGAATTTAATTTCTTTTTTGACTAATAGATTATTAAAATAATTTTGAATCTGGTTGAATAAATGATAGTCAGGATGAGAAGGACTTAATGCAAGGTGATTATAGTAATATCTTACAAAGAATTTCTTTTTATACTTAACAAAGCTGTAAATGCATTTGTCCATAAAAAGTTATTTTTTTGATTTTACTAAAACATAATTATTTAATTTTAACCTGTCAATTTTATTAATAATTTGAGGTAGCCACAACTTTCAGGTGCATAATATTTAAATGCGTAATATTCTCCTCAGGTAAAAGCCTGAGACTAAATTCGAAAATTAATTTTTGTAGCATGGAATTAAACTAGAACCAATATTGTTTTTAATTGTATTTATAAAATCCTTCTCCTGATTTTCTGCCTAATTTACCCGCTGCAACCATCTTCTTTAATAACGGACACGGACGATATTTCGGATCATTGAAACCATTGTACAACACATCCAGAATTGCGAGACATACATCAAGCCCAATAAAATCTGCAAGAGTTAATGGTCCCATTGGGTGGTTCATTCCAAGTTTCATCACGGTATCAATATCTTCTTTAGATGCAACTCCTTCCATTAATGCAAATACTGCTTCATTTATCATAGGCATTAATATTCGGTTAGATATAAAACCGGGATAATCATGAACTTCAACAGGGATTTTATCAAGATTTGATGTGAGGTTTTTTATCAGGTTAAAGGTTTCGTCACTTGTTGAATAGCCTCTAATAATCTCAACTAACTTCATTACAGGAACAGGATTCATAAAGTGCATGCCAATAAACTTATCCGGTCTGCCAGTCATTGAAAGCTCGGTTATAGATATAGAAGAAGTATTTGTAGCCAAAATAGAATCTGATTTAACTATATCATTAAGTTTATTAAAGATATTGAGTTTAGCTTCCTTATTTTCATATATAGCTTCAATAATTAAATCTGAATCCGGTGGAGTTTTTTCGACTCCTGTTAAAGACCTAATTTTTTTTAAAGTATTTGATTTATCTTCTTCAGTTATTACATTTTTTTTAACCTGTCTATCCAGATTAGATGAAATAGTTTTTATAGCTTTATTGGACAACTCATCATTCGTTTCAATAAGATTAACCTCAAAACCCTTCATAGCAAAAACATGAGCAATTCCATTACCCATTGTACCACCTCCAATAACAGAAATTTTTTTAATCTCCATAATGATACCTTTCTATTTATTCAATTAGTTTCAATCAAAATTTTTTACAATTAAAGCTGATGCTTCGCCACCACCAATACAAAGTGAAGCTAATCCGTATTGTACATTCTGTCGTTTCATCTCATGAATAAGAGTAACAAGAATTCGTGCTCCACTTGCACCTATAGGATGGCCCAAAGCAACCGCACCACCATTAACATTTATCTTATCTGCATTCAAACCAAGTAATTGATTAACTGCCAATGAAACAACAGCAAACGCTTCGTTTATCTCAAATAAACCAATGTCATTTTTACTTAAACCAGATTTTTTAAAAACTTTAGAAATAGCGTCTGCAGGTGCAGTAGTAAATTCGATCGGTGCTTTTGCTGATGAACTCTGTGCAACAATTTCCACTAAAGGAGTTAAGCCCAAATCTTTAGCTTTTTCTTCAGTGGTAACAATTAAAGCAGCTGCACCATCATTAATGCTTGAAGCATTAGCTGCAGTAATAATACCTTCCTTTTCAAAAGCAGGTTTCAATGAGGGAATCTTATCAAATTTGACTTTAGTGGGTTCTTCATCTTTATCAACTACTAAATCCCCTGTTTTACTTTTTATAACAATTTTTTCCATTTCATTTTCGAATCTACCATCCTTCTGAGCATCAATTGCTTTTTGATAAGATTTAATTGCGAACTCGTCGAGTTGTTCCCTGGTAAAAGAAAATTTTCTTGCACAATCTTCGGCACAGTTTCCCATATGAATATTGTTGTAAACATCCCATAATCCATCGTGTACCATTGAATCAATTATCTCTCCATTCCCTAATCTATAACCATTTCTGGCTTTAGGAAGAACATAAGGTGCATTTGTCATACTCTCCTGTCCTCCAGCAATAACTACTTCAGCATCTCCGACAAGAATAGCCTGTTGTGCAAGCATAACAGCTTTTAGTCCGCTACCACACATTTTATTTATTGTCATACATTCTGTTTTATTTGGTAAGCCGGCAAATAAACCAGCTTGTCTTGCTGGCGCCTGACCTTGTCCACCTGTTAATACATTGCCAAAAATCAATTCATCTACAATAGCGGAATCAATTTTTGATTCTTTAAGAATGGCTTTAATAGCAAAGCTGCCAAGCTGTGCTGCACTAAAAGAAGATAAGGCCCCGTTAAAAGATCCTATTGGAGTTCTTTTAGCATTTGTAATTACAATTTTTTTCATATTAAAAACCTATTTAAAATAAGATTAAAATTCATTGGTATGAATTTAAAGAAATTGAGTTAAAGAATCAGAATTTAGAAAGTTTATTTACTTATCCGATTGGTTAAGGATGCTAGTTCAAAAACAAGATTTAAACAAATAACATAAAGATTAATATTGTTTCTTATTGTGGAGGATAAGTAATCAAGCTTTTTTATCACTTCATTTAATTCAACATCAGGAAATTTCGAATTAAATTTTACTATTGTTTCCCGATGTGAATTAAAATAGAACTCATCAATGCTGATTCTGTGTTTTAAAATATCATCCAGCCAGGAGATTATCATCTTTATCAAAAGCTTTATTGAACCAGAATCATTATCTATTAGATAAAGATTTAATTCATTAAACGCAGAATTAAATTTTCCACCAAGAGAATATCTCATAAAAGATATTGTTTTTTCCTTTAAATTTTCAAAATCATTTTCAATTAATTCAATTGCCTTAGTTACAGAGCCATCAGAAAAAGGTGAAACATCGGCTGCGATTTTCTCTGAAATATTGAAATATTCTATCAATACTTTATTGATGTGTTCATTAAGTAATGGTTGTAAATTAACTCTCCAGCAGCGAGACCTAATAGTTTCCCGTAATAAATCAGGATAAGGAGTTAATAATATAAATATTACGCCTTCAGGGGGCTCCTCGAGATTTTTTAATAAAGCATTCTGAGATTCCTCATTCATTAAGTGTGCATCTGAAATGAGAATGAATCTGTATTTTACGTCTGAATAATTTAGAGACAAAAATTTTCCAATATCCCTGATGCTGCTGATTTTAATTATATTAGCTCGAGTTAACGAAATTTTGTAGTAAGGATTCTTAATTTTTTTTTCGAGTTCTGATTTTAATTCCTGGATTTCATCCGGGTTAAATTTTTCAACAGGGCCGCTAGTATCCGTTTCATTCTTACCTCTAGGAAGTGGTATAACATATTTAATGAAAGGTTCTGTAAGATTTGCAATCTGGTTATTAATAAATGAAGATTTTTCCGGGAGATTATTATAATTTAGATACTGAGCGAAACGAAGAGAAAGAAGATGCTTCCCTACTCCATTGGGACCATTAAATAGAAAAGAATGTGGGATTCTGTTAGAAATTATTAGTTGTGATAGGATTTCTTTAGATAATTCCTGACCATATACTCCCTCCCAATTAAATTTCATTTGTTCTATTACAGAACCAGCTAAATCCAAAATTAAAAATCATCTTCATTGTAAAAGAAATCTTCATCAGAAGGATAATCCGGCCAGATATCTTCTATTGATTCATAAGGTTCATCTGATTCTTCAAGTTCAATCAGGTTTTCGATAACTTCATAAGGTGCACCAATTCTTTCTGCGTATTCAATCAGTTCATCCTTAGTAGCGGGCCAAGGTGCATCGTCTAAATAAGATGCAAGCTCCACTGTCCATATCATATAAAACCTTCATCCTCCAAAAATTATTTTTTACTGTTTGAGGTTTCAAAAAAACTCAGATCATCAAAGAAAAATTCATTGGGATTTTGCTTAACTCCATTATGATGAATTTCGTAATGTAAATGAGGACCTGAAGATAACCCGGAGTTTCCGGTTTTTGAAATCAAATCCCCTCTTGAAATTTTTTGTTTTTCTTTCACAAGTGTTTTGGAAAGATGGGCGTATATTGATTTATAACCAAATCCATGATCAATTTCAATGGTCAATCCTAATCCCGCTCTGTTGCCTATGAAATCAACAATTCCATTCCCCGCAGCATAAACTGGCGTACCACTGTCGGTAATAATATCAATACCATCGTGCATTTTTCTTATTTTAAGTATGGGATGTACTCTCATTCCAAAACCATGCATAGCTAAAGTTCCTTTACATGGTTTTATTGCGGGTATAGATTTGAATAATTTTTTGTTCTCTTTCAAATTTTCGGATATATCCAGATACTGCTGCTTTTCAAAATTAATTTTTCTTGCTACTTCTTCCATATAGTTGATAGCCTGCTGCAGCTTTAATTGAGAATTATCCGAGAGAAAATCAAGAGTATTATCAAAATATCCACCACCAACTCCAACCATTTGTTCATCTTCAGATACTGGTTCAAGATCAGCAGCAATTCGCAGTTCATTATTTATTTTTAACAGCTTATCAAGATCATTATTTAACGATTCGTACTGCCCAATAACTTTATTAAGCTTTTGATGGAGAAGTTTATTTTCTTCATTCAAAGATGAATATGTATCAACACCAAACCATGATAATGCAAATGAGTAAACAGTGAAAATTAAAGCAATTGAGCAAAGAATTCCAACACTCAAATAAGCATAAAGTTTTGTTTTATAATGTCTTATCTCAATGAATTGAAGTTTTGATTTAGAGAAATAATATAGTTTTTTCATATTCAGTGGGCGAATTTAAGGATATTAGGTATGTTTGTCAAGAAATGAGATTTTTTATTCGAAGTCATGTTCAAAATAATCAACGCCACGTAAGTCTATATTATTTTTATTATTTATCGTTTTGGTTAGTTTATCCTGGAATATCTCCGCAGCACTATAACCATAATGTTTAAGTAAATAATTTAAGCTGATAACTTCGGAAATTACAGTAATGTTTTTTCCTGGTAAAATGGGAAGTTTAACATATAGAATATCAACACCTACAACATTTACAGTCTCTTCATCTAAACCTGTCCTGGTATATTCTGTTTCATCATCCCATAACTCAAGTTCAACTATAATCTCTAATCTTTTCTGATATCTAATTGCCCTTATCCCGAACATTCTTTCAATATCAATGATTCCTAAACCTCTTATTTCCATAAAATGTTTTGCAAGGTTAGTACCAGAACCCATTAATATCCCCTCTCCTTTTTTGGTAAGGATAATTAAATCATCAGCGACGAGCCTATGACCTCTTTCAACTAAATCTAAAGCTACTTCGCTCTTCCCTATCCCTGATTTTCCAATAAAAAGAATTCCCGCTCCATAGACATCAACAAATGAACCGTGAATAGATATCCTTTCTGCAAACTGGTCGTCAAGAAAATCACTTACAAAATAAACTAACTTTGTTGTAGAGAGAGATGATCCGAACAATGGAATATTATTTTTATTCGAAAGTTCAAGTAACTCCGGAAAAGGTTTATTGTTATCAGTCAGAATAATACAAGGAATACTGAACCTAAAAATTCTTTCTATTGCTTCAACTCTTTTTTCGTTGGATAACTGAGCTAAATATTTCATCTCAGTATTTCCAAAAACCTGAACGCGTGAGAATGAAAAAAGATCTACAAACCCTGCAAGAGCTAATCCTGGTCTATGCAGGTTCTGTTCATAGATCTTTCTGTTAAAACCAGAGGTGTCAGAGTATAAATTTAGTTTAGCAAGATCTTTAGAATTTTCATAAAGAAATTCAACCGTAATGAATTCCTTCCTGGAAATCGCTTTTTGATCTATTTTAATCATCTTACCTTTTGCACTCTTTTTGTTTTCAGTTTCTTCAATTGTCTTGAAAGTTTCTCAACGGCATAACTTACTGATTTTTCAAAATCATCCGATTCATCTGTTGCACTTAATATTTGACCCGGAACCTGTAAAATTATTTCTGCACTCTTAATACTATCCTTTGTATTTAAGTAACTTAGTTTTACATCAGCACTCATAATATCATCATTGTACTTTTTTAGTGTGGTTACCTCTGAAGAGATAAAATCCTTTAGTGTCTGGCGAGCTTTAAATTTTCTTGCTGTTATTAAGATATTCATATAACCTCCGCAAAAAGTTAAGATTTTGGATGTGATTTTTTATATGCTGATTTAAGTCTTTCAACACTTACGTGAGTATATATTTGTGTTGTAGATAAATTTTCATGTCCAAGTATTTCTTTTACAGCTTTCAGATCAGCACCATTATCAAGCATATGCGTTGCTGCACTGTGTCTTAAAATGTGTGGGCTTTTTTTCTTTAAATCGGTAACCAAAGATAAATATTTATTTACAAGTTTATAAACTAATTGTCGATAGATTCTTTTGGAGTGCTTTGTTACGAAAAGAGGATTATATATACTTTCAAACTTCTTCGTATCTAAATATTCTTTTATCACCACTATTGATTTTTCACCAACAGGAACAATTCTTGTTTTACTTCCCTTTCCAAAGACTCTTAATGTTTTTTCCTTTAGATTGAGATCTCCATAATTCAATTTGCATAGTTCATCAACACGGATAGCACAACCATAAAGAATTTCAAAAATGGTCTTTATCATTTTAGAATTTTTATTTCTGTCTATTTCTTTATAAGCTTCAAGAATAGAAGATACAGAAATTATCTCTGGTAATTTTCTTGAAAATTTAGGACCAACTATTGTTGAACAACGATCTATTTCGATATATTCATTTTGAAAAGCAAACTTGAAAAGACCTTTTAGAGCAGAAAGTTTTCTTGCAATTGATTTACGCTCAATTCCAATTTCACTTAAAACCATTAAATATGATTTAATAAATTTTTCAGAGATTCCTGAAATTTCTTTGTTATAATATTCATTGCAATATGAATTAAATCCTTCAAGATCTGAATGGTAGGATTTAACTGTATTTTCAGAATACCGTTTTATACTCTTCAAATACTGAAGATATTCTTCTGTTACTTTTTCAATTAACATTAAAATTATTCTTCAACTTCTTCAACTTCAGCAGTTACCATTTCCATGCTGCAGACAGGGCATTTCAGATAGTTTCCCTTCTTAACAGAATAACGCTGAGACATATAATCTGAATCGCCATTAAGGCAATGCATTGGTATAGGTTTATACCAACTTACAAAATCACAATCAGGATATCTTGAACATCCGTAAAATACTTTATTTCTTTTTGATTTTCTCTCTACAATTTCGCCTTGTTTACATTTAGGACATGCAATACCAAGAGTAATATTTTTTATAAAATCACAATCAGGATATCTTGAACATCCAATAAATCTTCCAAACTTCCCTTCCCTGTAAACGGTTCTGGCACCGCATTTTTCACAGGTACCTCCGGTGTATTCTGGCTCTTTACTTGCCGCTGCAATTTCACGGAAAGATTTTATGTTCTTACAATTTGGATAATTGGTGCAGGCTAAAAATTTACCGTAACGGCCAAACTTAATCTCCATTTCACTTCCGCAAACATCACAATAAATTTTTTCAACTTTATTTTCAACAAGCTTTAAAGATTCTGAAAATGGATTATAAAAATCATTTAATACTTTCACATATTCTATGTCACCATTAGCGATAAGATCGAGTTCATTTTCCATTAAAGAAGTGAAATCTTCATTAATTATTTTTGGGAAATTCTTTACAAGAATGTTATTAACCTGTTGCCCAAGTTTAGTTGGAATAAGTTTTTTATCAACCTGCTCAACATATTTTCTATCCTGTATTGTACTTACAATTAATGAATAAGTACTCGGCCTTCCAATCCCTTTATTTTCAAGTTCCCTGATGAGCGAACTTTCTGTAAACCTTGGTGGTGGTTTTGTGAAGTGCTGAGTCTTCTGAAGTTCTTCAAGAGAAAGTTTGTTTCCTTTTTCAAGTCCAAGAGGAATTTTTTCATTTCTGTATTCTGCTTTTTCATCTGCATCTGATTTTGGCTCAGCAATTTCTTCATAAACCTGTAAAAAGCCATTAAACACTATTGCATTTCCTAATGCTTTAAAGAGAAATTCGTCTGCAGAAATATCTATAACCGTAGTTTCAAACAATGCGGGATTCATTTGAGAAGCTACAAATCTTTTCCAGATTAATTCATACAGTTTGAAAGTTCTGTTATCAACAAACTTCTTCACAAATTCAGGAGTATATCTTAAAGAAGTTGGTCTGATTGCTTCGTGAGCGTCTTGAACATTAGCTTTCTTCTTTGCATAGCTGTTTGGAGATTCGGGCAGATATTCTCTTCCAAAAGTTTCCTTAATAAAATCCCTAACTAAAGGAATAACCTCTTCACTTACTCTTGTGGAATCGGTTCTCATGTAGGTAATTAAACCAACAATTCCTTCATTTCCAAGATCAATACCTTCATATAATTTTTGAGCAAGAACCATTGTTTGCTTTGGACGCATACCAAGTCTTCTTGAAGCTTCAGCCTGCAGTGCACTGGTAATGAAAGGCGCGGAAGGATTTCTTTTAGTATTCCTCTTAACAATGTTAGTTAGAAAAAATTCTTTTTTAGCTAAAACTCTATCAAATATTTGTTGTGCTGACTTGGCATAGGAAATAGAAAGGTTTTTTTCCAGGAACTCTTTCAGGTCATTTTCGGTCATTCGCGATTTTGGAAGTATCTTTAACTCTTTTCCACCAACACTAAACAGCTTTGCCTTAAATGTTTCCCCTTTATCAGTTTTGAAGATTGCCCAGATTGACCAGTGTTCCGTAGTTATAAACTTTTCTATTTCCCTTTCCCTATCGCATATAATTTTTAAAGCAACAGATTGGACTCTGCCAGCTGAAAGAGATGTACTTCCCGAAATTTCAATTATAGCTTTCCATAAAAAAGGAGAAATCTTATAACCGATTATCCTGTCCATTACTCTTCTTGCTCTTTGAGATGAAACAAGGTTCTCATCAATCGGGCGCGGAGCTTTCATTGCTTTTGTAACGCCGTTCTTTGTTATTTCATTGAAAAGAACACGGTAAATTTTTGTTTCACTTTTACCGTTAAGAATATCAGCAATATCCTGAGCTATTGCTTCACCTTCACGGTCAGGGTCAGTTGCGATATAAATATTTTTACTTTTTGCAGCAAGTGCTTTAATCTTCTTTACAATATCCCCTTTGCCGCGGATAGTAACATACTGAGGTTCAAAATTTTTATCTATATCTACCCCAAGTTTGGTTTTTGGCAGGTTGCGGATATGCCCTATAGTTGCTTCAACCTTAAAGTCTTTACCAAGATATTTATTTATCGTCCGTGCTTTCGACGGAGACTCTACTAATACTAAATTTTTAGCCATTTAAATTTCTAATTTATAAGATCGGAAGAATATAAAATTGCCCTGCTTCCGGGTAATGTAAAATTATTTAATTCATGAAAAAGAGATAATATAAATAATGTTAACTGTTCAAATGAAACTTCTTCGCCACCAAATAACTTAATTTGTTCCATAATCAGTTCCAAATCACCGTTTGTTATTATCCCTTTACTGTAGAAATGTAACAGATAATTATAATTTTTCAAACCAATCTGGGCAATTTCTTCACCTGAAAGTACCCTGAAACTACGAAAATCAGCAGAATCTCCATAATAGTGACTATATGAATCATTCATTAATTTATCATAAATCCAGCTATAAACAGCGGCAACTGCACTTTTTTCAAATTTATATTTTTTATTTAACCTGTTAAAGGTTTTTTCTGTGGGTTCAGAATTTAGATTATTAACAACTTCTTCCAGCACTTTCGCAATTTCTCTCATCGTATCTATTCCTATCTAAATAATAATGTATATCTATTATATAATTGATTTTCACGTTTCTTCATCACAATTCTTTCTTTTTTTGATTGGTCATTAAATCCAAGGAGGTGTAAAAATCCATGTATAACTAATCTCATAATTTCTTCTTTTAGTTTCTCTTTATATTTTTTTGCATTAGATGCAGCATCATCAAAAGAGATGTATATTTCACCCTCAAGGTTTTTTTGTGATTCCGAATAATCAAAAGTAACTATATCCGTTGAATAATTGTGATCCAGGTATTCTTTATTGATTCTCATTATCTCTTTACTGTTTACAAAATTTATTTGGATGCCTGATATATCGAATCCAAGTTCCTTCTTTAATTCTCTTACAATATTATGAATAAATTTTTTATCAACTTCAAAATCTTTTCCCGAAGAAGTTCGGGATCGTCCCGAAAGAACATTTACAGAAAGATTTTTTACCACTATTTATCCCGGTATTTAATAGAATTAAAAGTGGTATCAGCATATTTTTTATATCGGATAGCTGAGTTTTCAAACTCAATCATTTCATCATCTGTAAGATCTCTTATAACCTTAGCAGGAATTCCTGCGACCAGTTTGCCCGATGGTACCACAAAACCCGGTTTAACAACAGAACCTGCTGCAACTATGGATTTTTCTTCTACTATCGCACCATCAAGAATAATACCGCCAATTCCTATAAGTGTTAAATCCATAATGGTACATCCATGTAGAACAGCAGAATGCCCTACAGTTACTTTATTACCTACAATAAGTGGATTTTTACCAGTGACGTGAAGTACAGAATTATCTTGAATATTAGTTAGTTCACCAATTCTAATATAATTAACATCTCCTCTAACTATAGAATTATACCAGATGCTTGAGTTTTCTCCAATCTCAACATCGCCAATAATTTTTGTACCTGAAGCAAGAAAAACATTAGAAGCTATTTTGGGAATTTTATCTGAATAAGGGAAAATCTTGACTTCCATTCTAACCTTTAAACTGTGGAGGCTGCCATCCTTCTCTTTTCCATTTTACCAATTCAAGTCTTATGTTTCCAATAATAACTTTCATATTTGCAACAATAGGGATTGATGCTTCATCGTTTGTAAACCAGCCTTCAAAGTGTCCTGTAAGCCCAAAGATGCTTATAAAATCCAATTCACCATCAAGACGTGTACAAGCAATATCATAATCAACTGCATCTATGGAAACATCGGCAACTTCCTTATAGAAATTAATTTTTGTTGTTACTTTCTTCTCATTTACAAAACAAGGAACGTCAACGGATTTATTTTGCCCGCTGTTTATTCTTGCATAAAAGAAGACAGATAAGCCGTCCTGATAAAATTTATCCACGGCTACAGTGCTGTCTGTCCAGACTTTTGCAGGTTTAAATCTCCCCTTTTTAATTCTTATTTTTTTTGCATCATAATTAAAATAATATTCTGTGTATGTGTATGGTTCTTCTTCTTTAGATACTCCCCTGAAAAATGTAGAATAACTTTCACTGCTTACGCTGCTTTCATAAGTCTGATGAAGAGTTACAAATGGAACTCCCGAATATGAATCCATGTAGGCAATAGTATTATAGTAAGTTTTGCCGTTTACAGTTTTTTTATCTCGAATTTTTATCTTTACTTCTCCAAGTTTTATCAATGAATAACTTACAACATAAGTTAACTCTTCTCCCGGGAATAAAATATTATCAGATTGAAAATCAAAATTAACTGCAGCTTTAGAATTATTGCTTGATGGAATAAAATAAAGAAATAAAAAAATCGGTAATAATAAAAGCTCGGAGAAACATTTCATTTTAACTGATGTCCAAAATAATTTCAAACTTATAAAGAAAATTTATAATGCATAATGCTTGAAAAAGCTACCCATCTATTTCGTCCTTGACAGGACTTGGAATTCTTGGGTCACTGAGTTTTCTATAAATATTTCGTCCTTAACAGGACTATTTAAAAGATCAAAACATAAATAACTTGTTATGTCCCGATAGGGACAAAATATTTATAGCATATAACAATCCAAAAAAAAGGAAGTCCCATAGGGACGAAATAAAAATTTGTTCTGAATGGACTGGGTTCATTTTAATTTAGCCAGATCTTTTGCTTCATTAAAAAGAGTAACCGCTTTTGAAACCTGGCTATCGGAAGATAAAAGAACAGAAAACCATCCCTCATTTTTCCAGAAGTTCCTTGCAATCTGAGCTTTGAGTCTTGCCTGAATGTAATCCTTATCTTTTTCAAAATCTGCAGAAACAAACTTTACATTTTTTGTATCAGCATAGGATATAAAATCTTTAATAGTATTATCATCAACTATAAATCCATTCCTGAATTTTTCAAGATTATCTCCATACTGACTTTTTATCTCTGAAGAATTTTTATCGAGATATGATAATGTAAATAGATAAAAGACATTATTCCTGAGAAGGTTTGATGTGTACTCAGTTATATTATCAGACTTAACGATATAATCAGGTGTAATTCCGCCGCCGCCATAAACAATTCTTCCGCCATCTGTTTTGAAGACAGGTTTTGTAGAATCATTCTCTACATTGTGCTTTATATTTTCTCCTTCAGTTTCTTCCCGATCATAAACTTCAGAGTAATATTCGTCCTTATTCTTTTTATCCTTATAATCTCTTTGAATTAATCTGCCAGAGGGAGTATAGTATTCTGATATAGTTAATCTCAGAGCAGAATTATCAGGTAGATTAAATTGTCTTTGCACGAGTCCTTTTCCAAAAGTAGTTTCACCAACAATCAAACCTCTGTCCCAATCCTGAACTGCACCTGAAACGATTTCGCTTGCAGAAGCACTTCCCTGATTAACTAGAATTATCAGTGGGATCTTTTCAAACTGCGATGATTGTGAGGCATTATAATCTTCATTAAATTCTGATCTTCTTCCTCTCGTGTAAACGATCTTCTTCTCTCCATCTAAGAAAAGATCTGCAATCTGGAAAGCCTGGTTAAGGTAACCGCCGGGATTACCTCTTAAATCAAATACAAGCTGTTTCATCCCTTGCTTATTCAGATCATTAAGTGCACTAACAAGTTCATCATAAGTTGTTTCTGCAAATCTTGATACACTGACATAACCGGTTTTGTCATCTAACATAAAATGTGTATCAACAGAATAAATGGGAATTTTATCGCGGATTATTTCATATTCGATTGGATCATCCACTCCATGTCTTAGAATTGTAACATTAACTTTAGTTCCTTTTTTACCACGCAACTTATTTCTGACTTCTTCGCTGGTTAAGCCCAGAGCATCTTTTCCATCAATCTTAATTATTCTATCGCCTGATTGAATTCCAAGTGCTTCACTTGGTCCACCAGTAATAGGAGAAACAACTGTTAAGGTATCATTCACAACCTGGAATTCAATTCCTATTCCTTCAAAATCTCCTCTGAAGTTTTCTTCTACCGATTGAAGCTGGGAAGCCGGTATGTAAACTGAATGAGGATCAAGTTTGTTAAGCATTCCATTTATGGCTGCTTCAACAAGAACCTGTGTATCAACTTCTTCCACATAATATTTCTCTGTGAAAGTAAGAACATCATTAAATTTTATAATGCTGTTCCTTAGGTTATCATCAGAAAAGACTTTATCAATTTGAAAACCTAAAATAATTCCAATTGTAAGCACAACCACCAGAACCGGAATCTTTAAATTTTTAAACATTATACACTCCTTTGAGAATTAAATTCTTGCTCCAATTATAAAAAACATTTGTGTTTCTCTAAAGTTAACTGAATTTTGAAGTGAGCTGCTCAGATAATTGATATTTAATGAAAAAGAAATCTGATTAATAGGTTCATAAAAAAATGAAAATGAAAATCTTCTTAAATATTCAAGATTACCATCTAAGAATTTCACAGTTTCAGAATCCATCAACCGGTGACCAAGATTAATATCGCCGCCAACATTTTTTATACTGCCATTATCATTTGGAGGATTTGCGCCATGTATTGTTAACCAAAATGATACCGAACACCTTAACCTATGGTTAAACCTATAATTTATTTGAGAAAAAAACAATTCACTATTAGGTTGTAAATCACTACCGATATTATAACCATTATGAGTAAAATTGTTCCCGGTAAGGTGATGTGTTAAGGTATACGGTTCTACTCTAATGTATTCAATGCTGAAATCAACAGGAGCAATTTCATAAAGATTACTTGAGAAAATTCCGGTATGAAGTAAAGTCTGATTCCCATACCAGCCGGAACCAATTTTACCTAAAGAAATATCATCTATAAGGAAAGTTGTAAAAACTTTAAGACCACTTATAGGTTTTACATTCAGATCAAAGAAAAGCATTGCATTATCCCTATCCTGGTTTGAATGCTCGATAGATTTATAAAATGTAAACGGATTTAAGTAGGATAAATCAATTCCCCTTTTTCCATAAATAATTATTTCTCCTGCTCCAAGACTAACACTTGGAGAAAAATCAAAACTTAACCTATGATAACCAATATATTTTTCATCAACAATGTTTGCCCCACCTGTTATACTATCTCCTGCAAAGGAAATATTATCTAAAAGTTTTCCATGGAAATATGAAAAATTTAAAAACTCGTAATTAATGTTAAGGGAAAGATAATCGAACATAGGAGAATTATCAGCAATCAAAGATTTTATTTGTCCATGACCAACTAATAATCTGTCTCTGCCAAATTTTAATTTCAATAAATCAAAATCGGCAGATAAGTAACCAGAGGTTTCATCAAAATATCCCACATCGGGTTCAAGGTTGTATTTGAAATTATATGCAACTTCTTTTTTTAACCGGGCAGTTTCTTTATTTCCAAAAACCTGTCCATTGTATCCACTTAAAAAAAATCCAAACTTCTTTAGTAAAGTTCCCCTGATCTCACCTCCATAGTAACCAAGAGACGTTGAGGAATTAATATCTAACGGAGAATTGTTTCTATAAATAATCTCTCCCTGCGAAATAAGATTAATAAAAAGGTTTGCTCTTTCCTCATCATTATAAAAGAAAAGATATTTTTCTTTTTGTGAAAAGAGATTATACGAACCTTCACCAATTATTCTCTCTGAAAAACTCAAAGTGCTATAAATTTCATATTCAAATTCAACTTTTAAATCTTCTAATATTTTCTTATCAACTTCATCAAGTTTATTTTCTTTAAAAAGAATTTCTTTTAAGAATTCTCCTATCTCTCCCCTGCTTTTCGGAATCTCGAAAGGATTATAATGCTCAATAAGTTTAAGGGTTTCCATTCTGTTCAGAAAATCATAAACAGGATTATTAGCAGAAACATATTCTGCTTGTGCAAAAAGCAATGAAGGTATGATAGAGAAAAGAAGTAAAATCCTTTTTAGCATAAATGAATATAGACTTCTTGAAAATACACTTGAACTTGCATTTATCTTATCTGTTTCCATTCTTTGGATAATGATTTATTCCTTAAAATAATTAAGATAGCGTTTTTAGTCCACGACCAGGTAACGCTGCTGTAACCAAGTTTCCTGTACCTGCGAGGTGATTCATAAATACAAAGATCTTTTGCAAATAATATTTTGCCATGTTTATTTATTCTTTTGAACAGATCGAAATCTTCTCCTGCATCGAGTTCTTCATTATTGCCATTTACAAGCTCAAAATATTTTTTCTTAATTACCTGGCATTCACCTCTGCCCATTCCAACACCAAATAAATTCAGAAGATAGAAATATGTATTGTAAATTGAGTGAAAAAGTATATCGGATATTTTCTCTTCTTCTTTAAAAACTTTTACAGTACAAGTCATAGCCGCATAATCTGCATTAACAAAATTGTTTTTAAGATAATCAAAAAACTTTTCGGTATCAGATAAAATAATATCGCCGTTTAGAAAAATAAGAATTTCTCCTTTGGCAAAACGGGCTCCGGCATTTCTACCCATTGCAATATTTTGTTTTTTCTCTTCAATATGAACTTTAATAACATCTGATTGAACAAGAGCATACTCAATAGTTTTATCAATGCTTCCCCCATCAGAAATAATTATTTCATAATCATATTTTTCTTTTAGCTTCGAATCGTTAAGCTGATTTAGAAGGTTAAGCAGGAGTTTTTCTTCGTTGAGAGTTGGGATGATGATACTGTATTTCAAATATTCCTCAGAATAAAAAAATAAAGAATGCTGAATCGGGAGATATTCTAAATCCCGGCATCGGTAAGTGAAAATAGTTTAAAGTATTCTTTATAAAATTACCAAACTTTCCTTCAAGAGGTAATTCGAGAACATTAAAATCCAAACCGATAAAAATTTCTCTTCTACCGCCTCCAGATCCATCAAGATTCTTAACTCCCATTCCCACCGCAAGATTCAAAAACGCAGGCCATATTTCAGCAAAATCACCAGGTAATAAATTTTTCATTCTGAAAGTTAACCATTGTTTTTGTCCTTCATAATCATCAAAGAAATTTCCTTTATGTTCGCCGCTTCTCATTTCTGCCG
>Ga0154732_1096_pt1 | contig 33966 bp, 29 predicted proteins | sample Rifle2008BG16ft_FD_105740 | JGI IMG/M metagenome (GOLD analysis project Ga0154732, IMG submission 105740) | Ignavibacteria bacterium RBG_16_34_14 | reverse complement strand
TCGAAGAGAATTTTATATGTGTATGAAATGTTTGTGAAAAAATTCTTTATTCTTTCAAGTGTAGAGTTCGGGTCTCATCGGCCCCGCCTTACTTTTTTTGATATATTTTGTGTAGTAAAAAAATGCAGCAAAAATGAATTGAGAATCGAATTGAATTTTTTTTTCGATAACACGTAGTAATACTTAAACTTAAAAAGTAGAATTACTACTACATAAGAAAAATTTTTTGTAGCATTTTCCGTCTAAGGTGTAGTTATTTCAAATTGAAAGTAATATTCACATTTATATAGTATAATATTTTAAAAAAATAAAATTGTTTGCTGGTGTAATATTTGTAATTGTGTCTTTAAGCTGGGATGAATATAATGATGACAATGTGTTGTAAATAATTGATGAATGTAATTGTTTCCGATGTAAATTTGTTCATCCGGCTATATAAGAAAAGACTCCACAATAGATGATTAAGGATTCGAAAGAGGAGATTGATTCTGTAAAAAGAAAATTTGATTGTGGTGAAGGAGTTGAAAAATAAGGGCAGCCTTAAAGGCTGCCCTTTTTGTTAAATACCAAATAAGTGTCAATGTCTAATGACTATTTCTTTACTGAAAAAATTCTTATTTTTTTTCATTGTGAATAATTAAATTAAGCTAACCAAATAATCCTTTTCTTTAAATGATAAATAAAAAAGCGAAAATATTAATTGCCGAGGATGAATCTATTATAGCAATAGATATTAAATCTACTCTTGAAAAGATAGGGTATTCGGTTCCGGAAATAGCTATTTCAGGGGAGAAGGTAATAGAGTTTCTTTCGAATTCTAAACCAGATCTTATTTTAATGGATATATCTCTTGCAGGAAAGCTGGATGGGATAGAGACCGCAGATATTATTTCGAGAAAATATGACTTGCCAATTGTTTATTTAACTGCTCTTACCAATAGTGAAACTCTTAAACGTGCAAGAGTAACAGAACCTTTTGGTTATTTATTAAAACCGTTTGATGAAAGGAACCTTCATTCAACAATTGAGATGGCTTTGTACAAACATAAAGTAGATTCCGAACTGAAGAAGAGAACCAAAGAACTTGAAATGGAAAAAATTAAAACCGATGAACTTCTTCATAATATCTTTCCATCTGAAATAGTAAAAGAGTTGAAGGCAAAAGGATTTGTAAGTCCCAAACATTATGATTCAGTTTCAATACTTTTTACAGACTTTGATAATTTCACAATTTTAGCATCCAAACTTTCTGCAGATAATCTTGTGAAAGAGCTGAATCATATTTTTACAAATTTTGATTTCATAATTGACAAATATGAATTGGAAAAATTAAAAACTATAGGGGATTCATATATGATAGCCGGCGGTTTACCAAATGTAACAAATGATCATTCATACAAAATTACAAAAGCCGCAATAGAAATGCAGGAAGTTGTTAATGAAGTGAATGAGAAGCATGATTTCAGTTGTAAAATGAGAGTAGGAATTCATACAGGTCCTTGTGTTGCGGGTATTGTTGGTACAAAAAAATATACTTATGATGTTTGGGGGGATACAGTTAATATTGCTAAAAGACTCGAATCAAATTGCGAACCCGGACGAATTAATATATCAAGAGCAACATATAATCTTGTAAAAGACAAATTTGATTGCGAATACAGGGGCTGTATTGAAGTAAAGGGGAAAGGGGAAATTGATATGTATTTTGTGAAAGCACCAAAACCCTCCACAGTGAATATTTCGTAAATTACCCTCAGGAACTTTAATTTACATTATGAATATCAATTTATTTCAATACAATCCTTCTTGGGAGGATAAAAGGAAAAATAAAGATAAAATCTTATCGTTGTTAAAAGGTAAAATTCCTACAAGTAGTTTGCTACTTTTTCCTGAAATGACGCTTACAGGTTTTTCGATGAATACCGAAAAGCTTGCTGAAGAAAGGGAAGGAAAAAGTTTTCAATTCTTTTCTGAACTTGCAAAAAAATTTTCAACTTCAATAATTGCAGGAATAATTGAGAAAGACGAGAATAATTTTTTTAACACACTAATTCATATTAACTCTTCGGGAGATTTAATTAGTTATTATAGAAAAGTCCATCCTTTCTCTTATTCAGATGAAGATAAATATTATAGAGGTGGTGATAAACCTGTTGTTACAGAAATTGATGATTGGAAAATTGGCTTATCAATCTGCTATGATTTAAGATTTCCGGAACTTTTTCGTTTTTATGCTAAAGAGAGGGTTGATTTAATTATTAATATTGCCAACTGGCCAGCGCTAAGAATTGAACACTGGAGATCCCTGCTTAAAGCAAGGGCAATTGAAAACCAATGTTACATTGCAGGTGTAAACAGGATTGGTAATGACCCAAATGCAGTTTACAATGGTTTTAGCAGTGTATTTAATCCAATGGGAAAAGAAATTATTTCTATTGGAGATGAAGAGAAAATTATTACGGTTGAGATTGATAAAGAAAAAGTTAAACAAGTAAGAGAGGAATTCCCTTTTCTCGAAGATATAAAGTTGGTTTAAAATGATATCTTCGATTTTAAGAACTTATCATATCTAAATAAAAAATTACCTGATAGATATTATTTATTGCTTAATAAATAATAACAATTGGACCTGAATTGATTAGGGAAAATAATATTCTTAGATTTTGTTCAGTAAAAAATTTTATCTGGAACTGTTCAATAAAAATTTTACTATTGAGGATATGCGTTCTCGACAGATATTTTCCTGATATCCTCCAAAGTAATAAATAGATATATTGTTTCTGATATTTCGTTGCTGTTTAAGTAACAAATCAATAATATTTATTCATCAACTAAAAGGAGAGTGCTATGGCTCAAGTCGCAAGAAAAATGGTGGAGAAAGCAGGAATAAATGTAGATAAATTATTAGATATGCTTGTAAGAAATGCTTCTGCAGAATTGACCACCTATTATTATTACACAATTTTAAGAGTCAATCTTATTGGTCTGGAAGGGGAGGGTCTCAAAGCAATTACGGAAGATGCAAGGATTGAGGACCGCAATCACTTTGAAGCTTTGGTTCCGAGGATTTATGAACTCGGTGGCGAGCTTCCGAGAAGCATGGTTGATTTCCATAACATCTCTTCATGTCCCCCCGCATTTCTTCCAAAAGATCCGACAAACATAAAAGCTATGCTTAAAGTTCTTGTGAATGCCGAAAGATGCGCAGTAGCAGGGTACAGCGAAATCTGTAATATGACGGCAGGAAAAGATCATCGCACTTACGATTTAGCATTAGCAATTCTTCATGAAGAGATTGAGCACGAAGCATGGTTTGCGGAATTTCTCGGAGAAGGTCCCTCCGGTCATGGCGGTGTAAGAACGATGGGACATTCACCTTACGTAAAAAGATTTTTACCGGGCGAACATTAAGCCAGAAGCTTGCCTGACCAAGGGCAGTTAATCAGGACAAAAGCAGCCGATAAAACCAACTGAGAAAGGTGAGAAAATAATCAGGCTGGCAAAGATCATTTTGCAGGAAAGTGAAAGATTAAAGAATAAAGTTGAAGTTGAGACAGGAAGATTTTCAGGGAGATTGAGAATCGGAATCATCCCGACAATAGCTCCGTATCTTCTTTCAAAATTCCTCACAGTGTTTATGCAAAAATATCCTGATGTTGAATTGATTGTTGATGAGATAACAACGCATGAAATTGTGGCTTCAATCAATAAAGATAAAATTGATCTGAATAATTGACATTACTAAAGTTATAAAACAAACCCAATTTCTTTAAGAAATTGGGTTTGTAACTTCCTTACTTAATCTACATTTATAATTCTATAAACAATTGCTGCAAGTGCGCTGCCGCCGAGAGGGCCAACCAGATAAAGCACGAGATGTTCTGCTGAATTACCTCCAATAAAAACATCCATTAACATAGGTCCTAAAAAAACTGCAGGGTTAAAAGCACCTCCTGTAATCGGACCAACAGTATATGCACTTGCTGTTACAGTAAGACCAATGGCAAATCCGTAAACAAAATTTCCTTTTGTTTTTTCACTTGTGGCTATAGCAAGTACAACAGAACAGTAGGCAAAGGTAAATAATAATTCAAGAAGTATAGCTTTCCATAATTCAATATCTTCTGCCGGTGCCGGGTAAAATGTGTTTGAATATACCATGTAGTAAATAAAAGCAGCAGTAAATGCACCCAAAACCTGGCAAACTATATAACCCCAGACAAATTTTCCCTCAATTTTTTTTCTGAAATAAACAGAAAGAGTAACGGACGGATTGAAATGCCCTCCTGAAATATGACCTCCCATATAAATCATTACTCCAAGCATGATACCGATTGCCAGGGGATTTTGTGAAAACCCAACAGTAAGCACAAGAAACGTAGTCCCGATATATTCCATTATATATGCTTTCATAATGCCCTCAGAATTTGTGAATTAAAAAATTTTAGTTCAAATTAGATAAGGTTAAAATAATTTCCAAGAAAAAAAACTAAATAAATTATTTTCGGGTATTTAGATGGCTTTTCATGTTAAAAGAAAAATACATTTTTATGACTGCGATGCTGCAGGAGTTTTGTTCTTTGCAAGGATATACGAACTCTGTCATTCCGCCTATGAGGAATTAATAGAAGACTTTAACCTAAAAGAAGATTACTGGAATAATGAAGATTATATTGTCCCGATTATTAAAAGCGAAGCATCATATCACAAACCTTTAAAATATGGTGAGCTTGTAACAATTGAAATAAAAGTTTCTCAACTTAAATCTTCCTCTTTTGAATTAAATTATATATGCAGGAACGAAAAGAATGAAGTAACAAATAAAATAAGAACTGTTCACGTTTTTGTTGGGAAAAAAGATTGGAAGAAAAGGGAATTACCTGTTGGAGTCTTTAAAGGTTTTGAAAAGCACTTAGTTGGGAAGAGAGTTATATAGTATAAGGAATATTTTAACTTTATACCATATACCTCTATACCTTATTCTATTCTTTGTTGAATAATTTTTTTACCTCTTCCCTGAAAATTTTTCCAAGTTCTGTTTTGGGTAAATCGTTAATAAATACTATTTGCTTAGGAATCTTAAAAGAAGCTAGTTTATTTCTTAAAAAATTTTTCAGTTCATTTTCTGTAAGTTTTTTATTCTCTTTTAGTACAACAGCGGCAGAAACAATTTGCCCCCATTCTTTATCTTCAATTCCAACGACAGATACTTCTTTTACTTTTGAATGAGATGAGATTTCATTTTCAACTTCAAAGGGATTTATATTTTCTCCACCTGAAATTATTAGATCAGTTCTTTTAGCTTCAACGTATAAATAGCCTTCATTATCAAGATGCCCAGAATCTCCGGTATAATAAAAACCATTTTTTATTTTCTCTTCAGTTCCTTCTTTATTATTAAAATAGCCTTGCATTACAGATTGACTTTGAACCGCAATTTCTCCTGTATCAGTTATTTTAATTTTATTTGGAGAAATAACTCTTCCCGATGCTTGAGGTTTCTTTTTCATTTCTTCATAATTCATAAATGAAATAAAGGAAGATGTCTCTGTTGAACCATAAACTTTTGCAATCTTCCATCCTTTTTTAATGGCTTTAAGAATTAAATCTTTATCAGAAAATCCACCGCCGAGTAAAACTGTTCTTAATTCTATGTTGGGAATAAAATTCTCTTTAACAAATTTCTTTAATTGATTTGAAACCAAAGAAGCTAAAGTTGGCTGGTGTTTTTTTATTGATCCCAGCAAATCATCATTTGAAAGTGAAGTGGGAATTACAATTGAAGCTCCAAACATCAAAGCCCGAAAAATAATTGAGAAACCTCCTATATGATAAAAGGGAAGAGATGCTAACCATTTATCTTCTTTGGTTTGATTTAAAACTTTATTTCCTGTTAATGCGTTTTGAATAAGGTTTTCAAAGCTTAACATGACAGCTTTAGGTTTTCCTGATGAGCCTGAAGTGAAAAGTATTAGGGCTGTTTTTTCTTCTGTTTGTCGGGAAAGCAGATTTGAAAAATTTCTTTGACCTTTTTTTTCTTTGTTCCCAGGTAAAATCGCCTTGCGAAGTAAGTCATCAAAAGGAATAAAAAGATTTTTTCCGGGAGCTGAAAAATTCAAGAACTCTTTACTTTTAATAGTACAACCTGAGTTCAGAAATTCTATTTGTTCATCTAAGTTTTTTTTAAGAAACTTTACATTAAGAGGTACAGGTACAGCCCCAATTTCCCAGAGAGAAAGAACAGTTACAATAAACTCCAAACTATTATTTGATAATAAAGTGATAATATCATTTTCTTTTATGCCTACATTCTTTAAGAAGAAAGAAGTTTTCTCAACTGAAGAATTAATTTCATTATAAGTTATTTCTTTATCGTTCTGAATGACTGCAACTGAATCGGGATTAACTTTATTCTCGGTTGGTCTGATGAAATCTAAAATATTCATCTTGAATGAAATACTATTTTTCCACTTGAAACAGGAAATGGATTGGCAATTTCTGCTTCATCTAAATAATCTGCTGTCCCTAAACCATGAGCAAGATTATTATTAATAAAAGCGGCAGTATTAACAACACCAGTTCTGCCAATAACAGTTTCAAAGGATGAGGTGACAACAGTTTGAATTCCATTTTCTTTTGCAAGATCAGCAATATTTAATGTTGGAATTATCCCCCCAAGCATCATCGGTTTAAGGATTAAAAATGAAGCAGCTTTTTTTGAAACAAATTCCTCCGCATCTTTGAATGACCTGATTGATTCATCTGCTGCTAAGGGAATATTTATTTTCTCTTTGAGAAAAAGAAAATCAGTTAAATCTTTTACAGGTTGCTCAGCATATTGAATATCAAATGACTCAATTCTTTTAAGATATTCCAATGCTTCATCTTTATTCCATTTTGCATTTGCATCTATTCTAAGTTTAAGGTTATACCCAACTGTTTCTCTGATTTTTTTTATTGTCTTAAGATCTTCTTCAAAATCATCTCTGCCCATTTTTACTTTTATTGTTGTAAATCCCTTTTGTATAAGATCGGATGTCGTTTCTTCAACTCTTTCTAAAGAAGTAAAACCTATTACGCCATTTATTAAAATAGAATCAGGATAATTCCTTCTTAGCAAAGCAGGAATTGTGGTTTTTCTTTCATTGCAAATTAAATTAAGAATGGCAAGCTCAAATCCGCATCTTAATGAAGGAAATGAATTATAATCATTTAAATTTTCCTCTAAACTTTCATTTAGATTCTCAATATCAACTCTCAAATTTAGTTTAAAATTTTCCAGAACTTTTTCATCTTCCTCATAACTCTCAGAACCAAAATCCGGAAGAGGAGCAGCTTCACCAATTCCAACTGCACTGGTTTGGCTTTTTAATTTTAGTATGAATCCTTTTCTTTCCGTTATTGTTGTTCTTGATGTCTGTAAAGTTTTTTTTAGCTTTAACGAGTAAGGGGTGTAGGTTAGTTCAAGCTTGTTCATAAAATTAAACCGGCTGAAAATAAAATGCCATACAAAGCAGATAGTCTGGCAGTGAGTTCAAGAGTTTTATTTAACTGGATTCCATCAAGCCTGAAAATCATCTTAGTAATATTATAAGCAGCAGGGAGAGTAAGGTAAGGCAGGAATATCCATATTTTGAAGTCAAAAAAAAGAAATAATAACAATGGTGTTAAGAAAGAAAAAGTAATTAAAAATATAAATTGATATTGTGTAAATGGTTTCCCAAGCTTAACTGCCAGCGTATTTTTTCCTGCATGTCTGTCTTCTTTAATATCGCGGTAATTATTTACAACAAGAATATTAGTGATTAAAGCTCCGACAGGAATTGATGATAAAACAGCAGGTAATGATAACTCCTTTGTATGGAGGTAGTATGTTCCGAGGGTTCCAATCAAACCAAAGAACATAAAAACAAAAATATCGCCAAGACCTTTGTAAGCTAAGGGATATGGACCGGCAGTGTATGCAAGTCCTGCAATTATTGAAAGAATACCGATTAGAAGAATTATTATTCCACCAACATAAACAAGATAAAGCCCAAGAATAAAAGCAGAAGAGAAAGTGATAATAATTCCAATCTTCATTTCTTTTACTGTAATTAATCTGTTTGATAGAACACGCACAGGACCTTTGCGGGAAGTTGTGTCTGCACCTTTTAAGAAATCATAAAGATCATTTGTAAAATTTGTTCCGATTTGGATAAGTAGTGAGCACACCAAAGCAACAAATGAAACAAGCAAATTAAATTCACCTGAGTTTACTGCCAAAGCAGTTCCAACCATAACAGGTACAACGGAAGCAAGCAGAGTTTTTGGCCGGCTTGCGAGAAGCCAGCTTTGAAATTTGTTCATAAAAAGTAAAAAAGTACTAAAAGTATATAAAAATCATAACTAAATAGCCACGATCTTTAGCTCGTGGAGATTGTATAAAAAAAAAAAGACTTTAGCCACAGATAACATCTTAATCGGGGGCTGAAGCCCCAATTAGTTTTGGTTATTCATTTATTCCACGACTTAAAAGTCGTGGCTACTTTCACGGCAGCTTGGGAAATTTCTTAAAATCAGGTTTACGTTTTTCCAGATACGCTTTCTTTCCTTCCTGAGCTTCCTCACTCATATAATATAAAAGAGTTGCATTGCCTGCAAGCTCCTGAATTCCAGCTTGCCCATCAAGCTCAGCGTTGAATGCAGATTTAAGGACACGAATTGCCATTGGGCTGTGCTGTAAAATTTGTTTTGCCCATTCAACTCCTTCTTCTTCAAGCTTTTCTACAGGAACGACTTTATTTACCAAACCCATTTTCAGAGCTTCCCGGGCATTGTATTGTTTACAGAGATACCAGATCTCACGTGCTTTTTTCTGTCCAACAATTCTTGCGAGATAGCTTGTACCAAAACCGCCGTCAAAGCTGCCGACTTTAGGACCTGTCTGCCCGAAGATTGCATTATCTGCTGCAATAGTTAAATCGCAAACAACGTGGAGAACGTGCCCTCCGCCGATTGCGTAACCCGCTACAAGAGCAATAACCGGTTTGGGTATGCTTCTTATTAATTTCTGAAGATCGAGAACATTTAAACTCTGCACACCTTCTTTTGATTTATAGCCTTTATCTCCTCTTATCCTTTGATCGCCTCCTGAACAGAAAGCATACGTGCCATCTTTAGCAGGACCGTAACCTGTTAAAAGAATTACACCTATTTTTTCATCCATTCGTGCATCTGAAAATGCATCATACATTTCAGTTACAGTCTCAGGGCGGAAAGCGTTTCTTACCTCAGGTCTGTGTATGGTTATTTTGGCTATTCCATCCATTTTTTCATAGATGATGTCGGTATATCCGCCTGAGGCGGATTTTACTTTTTTCCAGGTAAAACTCATTCTAATTCCTTGATAATTGCGAAGTAAAAATATTGAAAAATAGGGAAAGATAGGAATGAAAACTATTTTGAGTTCTTCACTTAACTAGGAGAATAAAGCTCTCTATTTCGTATTCTTCTGAACAAGAACCTTATCAACTCTTTTACCATCCATATCAACAACTTCGAATTGATAATCGCAAGAGGTAAACTTATCACCTTCCGATGGAATCTTATTTAATTTGTACATAACATAACCACCTAAAGTTGAGTATTCCTCGGGTTGTTCAAACTGCATTCTTAATATATCTTTCAATTCATCAATCAGCATACTTCCATCTATAAGAAGTGAACCATCTTCTCTTTCAAAAATGGGTGTTTCATATTTTTCATATCTATCAGGCAGTTCTCCGAAAATGTTTTCAATAAGATCATGCAAGGTAATCATTCCCTCAGTTGAGCCGTATTCATCAATTACTATTGCAATATGAATTTTAGTTTCACGGAAACGTTCAAGAATTTTTACGGCAGGTAAATTCTCCGGGATATACAATGGTTGAATTGCAATATCTTTTAAATTTAATTCCTTTCCTTTTTCAAAATGACGAAAAAAATCTTTTACCTTAATAATTCCAACTAACTGATCCAAAGAACCATCACCTAAAGGCAGCCTGGAATAGTTGCTGTTATATACAGCTTCTCTTATTTCCTCGGGCGAATCATTTATATCAATCCAGACTATATCCTGCCTGTTAATCATAATAGAATAAGCTTTCCTGTCACCGAAACGGAAAATACTTTTTATCATTTCGGTTTCTTTCTTTTCAAAAGTTCCATGCTGGCTTCCCTGTTCAATTAATATTTTTAATTCTTCCTCAGTAACAGGAGGTTCCTTCTTCAGTTTAATTCTGAAAATGCTCACAATAATTTTAGTTGAAAAGCTTAAAAACCTTATTACCGGAGTTGTAACTCTTGAAAGAACCAGCATAACAGGGGCTAAAGCTATTGATATTCCTTCAGGATTATTATATGCCATCGTTTTGGGAACTAGCTCCCCGATTATTAAAGAGAGATATGTTATTAATCCTATAACAATTACATAAGAAATTTCAACCGCATACTCCTTTAAAGCATTGAATTGTTCAAAGAATGGAGATATATCATTTGCCCAGGCTACTCCACCATAAGCACCTGCTATAATGCCGATTAATGTAATTCCGACTTGAACTGTAGATAAAAACTCTTCAGGTTTTTGCAAAAGGAGAAGAGCAGTTTTTGCTCCTTTACTTCCACTGTTTGCTTTCTCCTCAAGGCGTACTTTCCTGGAAGAGACAAGCGCAATCTCTGCCATAGCAAAAATTCCATTAAGAATTACAAGCAATAATATTATCAGGAATTCCATAAACTTAATATCGTCGAAAAATTGTCTTGTTATATACTAAGATTTAAAATAATAAAAATCTTCTTATACAAAAGTTAATTGATGTAAGGAAATGTTATAATGAATCAAGAAAGCTATTTATAGCCTCAATAAAGGCTTTCGGTTCTTCAAGGTGGGTATTATGCCCGGCATTCTTAACAGTCTTATGTTCAGCATTTGGGAATAACTTAACAACTTCTTGGTTTATAATAGAGAATTTTGTATCAAGCTCACCGGTTATAAGCAGAGTTTTACATTTAATATCTTTTAATTGCTTAAAAAGAGGAGGCATCATCCCCGTTCCAAATCCGCGTAAAGAGTTTGCAAGCCCCGTTGGATTGTTTTTCATTCTTCCAAGCTTAAACTGTTTTCTCTTTTCCTCAGAAAATCTTCTTTGAGTGTTGAACAATTCCAGATCCATCCAGAAATCAGCAAACTTGTCAAGTGAGTTAGTTTCAATAAAAGATGCAAGCTCTTCATCCTTCTTAATCCGCTCTTCTCTCACCTTCTCATCTTCAATTCCAGGAGCAGTGCTTTCAAGAATTAGTGCTTCAACCATTTCAGGATATTTAATCGTAAAACTCAACGCTGCTCTTCCTCCCATCGAATAACCAACAGGAATAACTTTTCTTTTTATTGTATGTCCAATTATGCTGCTTATCTGGTTTGCTATTGCATTGGCTGAGTAGAATTCAATATTGTCGGGTGAACTGCTTTTACCATGTCCTATTAAATCTATTCCAAAGGAAGAAAAATTTTGGTTAACGTGCGGAACAATAGATTTCCAATCATCAGATGAACCTGTAAAACCATGAAGAAAGAGGAGATATGGTTTATTGTTTTCAACTGTATGAAAAAACTCAATGTTGAATTTTAAGCCTGCAAGTTCGAAAATCATAATACTTCCTAAACAAGTTTGAGTTCAAGTTCAAGAGCAAGTTCAAGTAATTTCATCTTGAACTTGAACTTACTTGTGAACTTGCCATATTATCTGAATAGCTGAATCGAATATCAAATTTTATTCAGTGATTTATTCACTTCATTCCAGTAAGTCTGCCTTAGCTTAAGAGAAGCGGCAGCATTTGTTTTAATTTCTAATACAGAAAATTCTTTTCTCTCTAATGCTTTAGTGAATTCTGTTCTGAAATTCCCCCAGCTTTTTATCAACGAATAATATCCCTCAAAAGCTTTTGTAAAGGGTGAAAAGTCGAGATCGTGTGGTGCTACAAAAAATTCTTTAAAAACTTTTCCAAATTTTGAAACAGGAAGCACTTCAAAAATCCCTCCTCCATTATTGTTTATCAGAACAATGATTAAAGGTATTTTATATTTTTTTGCAGCAAGCAGACCATTCATATCATAATAAAAAGCAGAATCTCCTGTTAACAAAATTGTTGGAGTCTTTTCCACAACCGCCAAACCCAGCGCTGTTGAGGTAATCCCGTCAATCCCACTTGCACCGCGGTTGTTAAATACGGTTATATCTTTTTGCGTAACAGGAGCAAAGTAATCAAAATCTCTTATCGGCATGCTGTTGGAGATCATTAAATTAGAATTTTCTGGGAGAATATCTACAAGCTCTTCTATAATTCTGCATTCATTAGGAAATTCAGAATTGCTTATAATTTTGTTCTTTATTTTTAGAGATAACTTATCAGCATCTTCAAAAAGTTTAAGCCAGGAGTCTAAATTCCTGTTCATCTTTTTTGATCCAAAATGTTCAACCATCTTTTCGCAAAAGAGAAATGGCTTGCATGCAAATGAAGCATTCGACCGGTTTGCTGGATCAAACCAGTCGCCGTATTCATTAATCATAAATCTTATAGCTGTGCATTTTTCAAGATATAGTTCCAATGCTTTTGAGGTTACAGTTCTCCCAAACTGAATAATTATTTCAGGTTTATAGTTCCCATTAACAAATAAAGATCTTAAGAATCCTTCAAAGCTAAAAAGGATATTATCTTTATTATGTTTTCCAAACCTAAGCTGTGAAGCACCGTCTGCAAGAACAGGATAGCCAAGAATATAAGCAAGCTTCTGGCAATTCTTATGAAATTGTTTATTATAATTTTCGGGACCTGCAATTATTAATCCTTTTTTATACTTTGAGAGATAAGCAGCCACTTCTTTAAACCATTTTTCTGAGACAATATCTTTTTCAGCTTCCTCAAAGAGTTTTTTCTTATCAGGTAAGACAACCTCTGAAGTTTTAATTATATCCTCATATATTTCATCTGTATAGTCATCTGGTTCAAACGGTTTTCTAAAAGGGAAGTTGAGATGAACAGGACCTTTTGAATGAATGAGACTTTCATATACAGCTCTTTTTGCAATTACTTTTATGTGTCTTATTCTTCTGGGAATTAGTTCTGGTAAACCAACATCAACAAACCATCTTATATGATTTTTGTAAAGATTGTTTTGATTAATTGTTTGATTTGCACCTGTATTTAAAAGCTCAGGAGGTCTGTCGGCTGTACAAACAATTAATGGAACTCTCTGCTGATAAGCTTCAATTATTGCAGGATAAAGTTCCGCAGTTGCAGTACCTGAGGTGCTTACAATAACAACAGGAGTATTTGTGGCTTTAGCAACTCCAAGAGCAAAAAAAGCAGAGCTTCTTTCATCTATATGAACAAAAGATTTTATTTTTTTATTTCCTGCTATTGCAAGAGTTAAAGGAGTATTACGAGAACCGGGAGAGATGCAAGCATATTTTACACCGATTGAAGTTAATTCATTTATAAATGTTTCAGCCCAAAAGAAATTCCTGTTAATCTTTTTTTTCATTAAAGAGAGATAGTATGGGTTTTAATTTCATTTCCGTTTCTTCAAACTCATTATCAGGTTCGGAACCTTCAACAATACCATTGCCGGCAAATGCAGAAAGTTTATTCCCGCGGGTTACAGCAGATCTTATAGAAACAGCAAACTCTCCTTCATTATTTAAATTGAACCAACCGATGATTCCGGAATAGAGACCTCTTTTCTGGTTTTCAATTTTTTTAATGAGATTAAGCGCCGCATCTTTCGGGAAACCACAAACGGCAGGAGTAGGATGAAGCTCTCTGAGAATATTCATTAAGCTTGTATCATCTTTTAAATCGGCAGATAATTTTGTTAAAAGATGCTGAATGTTCTTAAGTTTTTTGACTGATGGTGTGTTATTAAAGCTAATATTATTTCCAAAATTATTTAAAGCATTAGTAAGATGATCACGAACATATTTATGTTCCTCCAGATCCTTTTTGTTATTTAAAAGTTCAGTTTCTAACTTTTGGTCTTCATCATCTGTTGCACCGCGGCTAACTGAACCTGCAATTGCATCAACTTCTATTTTATGGTTTGAAATTCTGGCTAACAATTCCGGTGTAGCTCCAAAGAAGGTTGAATTTCCTTTGTGATAAGCAAACAAACAACAATTAGGATAATCACTTTTTAAAGTGTATAAAGAATTGGTAAGATTAATCTCGCCAGAAAGAATAAGCTCAACTTTTCTCGCAAGAACAATTTTTTTTATCTCATCTTCATTAATCTTTTCAAGAGCCTGGTTGATGATCTGTTTCCACTTCTTTTTATCCTTGGGGGACAGTCCTGAAGAGTTAATAATTCTGGGTGATGAATTATTTCTATCCTCAGTTATATTTAACAAAGATTCCAACTTCTTCGAAAATTTTTCAACTAATCTTGTTTTTGATAAACCCTGTTCGATATAATAATTATATATCAAAAAGGATTTTTCTTTGACTTTGCATATTAAAATCTCAGGTACAAACCAGGTTGAATCATTATAATCTTTCCAGTCATCATCGGAATGTTCAACAGTGAATTTCATCCCACCAATAAACAAAGGAAGATTTTTATCACTCCGATTTTGAATAATTTTGCCGGCTAATTCTTTAAGTTTTTTGTCAGTAGAAATAAATCTTGCCTGTCCATTTTCAGTAATATTAAAAGCCTGGTCTAAAGCAATGAATGTTAATTGATTTCCCGGAGAAGAAAAATAAAATGAATTTCCGGATGATTTAAGTAAAGAATCAATTTTATTCTCAAAATCGAAAATGTGTATTTCTTTGCTAAAGCTTAATAAGATTCCCTGCAGGTTTTCTTTTCGTTGAGATGTTTTTTCAGAGAGGAACTGAGAGAACGAGTTTACTAAGCCAGAAATATTTTCCATCTATCTGCAAATAATTTTATACCTAAATATAAATTTTGTGTTGATTCTTTCAAATTGGATTTAGTAGATGATATCTTCTTCAATAGTTTTGAGAATTCTTAAATAGCTGTCATATCTTAATTCTGAAATTTCATTATTTTCAACTGCTTTGACAACTTTGCAACCAGGTTCGTGATAATGCGTACAACTACTAAACCGGCATTTTTCCGCGAATGGTTTGAATTCGATGAAGTAATACCCCAGGTCCTCTTTCCTTATTCCAAAAGGATCAATTTCTCTTACACCTGGAGTATCAATTACATAAGTATTGAAAGCAATCTTTATCATTTTTGAAGTTACAGTTTTATGAGTTCCTTTATCAGTAAAAGAACTTATATCACCAATCTCCAGGTTTAAACCGGGAAACATAGAATTAAGAAGAGAGGATTTTCCAACACCCGAATGTCCCCAGAAAATATTTTTGTTTCCAATAACTTCGTTTTTTAATTCTTCAATTCCATCACCCGAAACTTTGCTGCTTAGAATTACTTTATATCCAATTTCTGTGTAGATAGAAGCCCATTTTTCAGAAAGATTTTCGTTATCAAGATCAATCTTATTTATGATAACAATATTATTTAAATGTGAGCTTTCACCTGCAACAATAAACCTGTCAATTACTTTATTGTTAAAATCCGGTTTGTAAGTGCTCCCTACAATAAAGAGTTTATCAATATTTGCAGCAATAATCTGTTCAAGCCTTTCTCCGCGGTAACTTGAACCTTTTGGTTTAGGAGCTTTTCTTGAAATGTAGTTTTGTCTCTCCTCAATTTTATTAATAACACCTGTTCCATCTTCATTAAATTCAAAATCTACATTATCACCAAGTGTAACTATATCCATCCGGTAAAGCTTATCTTTCTTTAACTGAAATTCTTTTTTGAATTTCCCCGGCAGGCTGCATCGCACTGGCTTATCTTCTCCCGTAGGAAAAACATAATAATCTTTACTTTCAATTCTGCTGACTATTCCTTTTATGAGACCTCCTTTAAAATAAAAAAGCACCTTATAACAAAATAAGGTGCTTAAATTTTTTAGTCAATAAGAAATATTTATTAAAACCGGTAAATACCTGTTAAAATAAATTGGTTGCTTGTTATATCCTGGAAAGTTCTTGAAACATTTGAACCATAATTATCTCCAAAATCTTTCCACCATCCGTGTGCATAAGCAACATCAATTCCAATTGTTTCATCAGTTAGAAAACCAATTCCTGCAGTTGCATACTTCCTGTTAAAATCAGATGGATCACCCTGGTAAGGAGAAGGCTGAACAAAAAATCCACCTCTGATTCTTAAACCTGTTTTTGCAATGTTGTATTCAATTCCCACATTATAGCTAACAACTGATTTAAGGTCATCTTTAATGCTTCTATTAATATTTTCTGCATTTGTTGGTCCTAAACTAGCAACATCTTCAAATTCAATTTGGGAATAATCAATTATGGTTCCCTGTGCACTTAAAATCAAACCTTTGAAATTGTAAGAGAATCCTGCACCTAATTCGAACGGGGTAGTAATATCATATTCAACTGCATCACTATAATCGTCACTGGAAAGATCAGTTCTAAAACCAGTATTGAATTCACTGTAACCTTCTACTGTAAAATCTTCTTTAATATTATAAGTTTTAGGAAATTGAACAGTAAGACCAAAACGTGCATCGTTATTTAACTGATATAGAATTCCGAATTTTGCATCCCAACCCGATATATCCCAATTTAATATTCTGTTTAAATAGAATGTTTGAAAATCTCTGCTGTCCGGTTCTTCAGGTGCAATTACATCCTGGTAAATATTTTGAGTATCATCCTCATAATATTGGTTATCAGATTTATAATTACCGGTTATAATGTTAAGGTTTAGTCCAACATACAAATTTTTGTAAATCTCTATAGCTCCGGAGAATGTCCAGTTATGTATATCCCCATCGGATAAAATAGTTCCGCTCTGATTTAATCTTCCCAAAAAGGGAGTATTAAAAACCGAATCAGTCAGAAATAAATCATAAGGTATAAAGGTATCTTCATTTAAATCCTGAATTTGAGAAGTCGTACCATTATTGAAGCCATCAAACTTAACTGCACTTGTAAGATCTTTTGTTGTGTGATATGAAAGACCAAAAACAAGACTTCCTCTTAAAGTCGGGAATGGAAAAGCAAAGCTTAACCTGTTTAATTCTGTATTGCTGTTTGAATAAGAAGTATTATTATCAAAAAATTCAACATCATTATTATAATTTACATGACTTAGTCCGCCGGTGAATTCTAATCTTTTAAGTAAACCAAATCCTGCCGGATTAAAAAAAGCAGCGGAACCATCATCACTCAACCCAATGTAACTGTTGCCCATTCCAAGTGCTCTGGCATTCGATCCCAAACCTGGAATTGCTACTCTCAATGCGTCATTAATATTTTGTGCTTTTATTTCTAATGAGTTTATAAGAATTAAACCAATGGAGATGAAAAATAAATTTCTGAACATTGTTGGTTTCAACATTTATCTGCTCCTGCCATTGTTTCTGCTGCCGTCATTATTCCTAGTGCTGTTATTATTAGAATTAGAATCCTGTCGGGAATTATTTGAGTTCACTGATTCGGTTCTTTTAGTCTCAGTATTGGTATTATTATTCCCGGAAGTATCGTCTGAACCATTATCCGTGGGAGTATAATTTCTTGTCGGCGGTGGTGTTACTAAAATTTCTCTTCCGGAATCACCTCTGCCATTGCCATTATTTCTTATTTTGCTCATGCTATTATCTCTTTCATAACTATTATCCGATCCGGATTTAGTTGGTGGAGTAAATGAAAGCCACCACGGATAATCATAGAAATAATAATAATCATCTACATAATATGTATCATATGATTCATAATTACTCTCATCAGGAAAATCCTCATCAGGGGTCCAGAGAATAGTGTAGCATCCGTTTATTAAAAATGCGATTATTAAAAAGATTACAAGAAATAATTTTTTAAAATTTTTCATAAAATTTACCTTCTTTTGCCAGTATTATTACCACTTCTATTACCACTCCTGTTACCACTGTTATTCCCACTGTTTCTCGGAGGATTATAACTCTTAGGTGGTGTATTATTTTTTGGAGGAGTATAGTTTTTCGGAGTATTATTTTTAGGTGTATTATACTTAGGAGTAATGTTTTTCCCCTCCTGTTTTATATTACTCTTCCTTTGTGTTTTTATATTCTGTTTTGTATTTGTTTTTCTATCCGTGTTTAACTTGCTCTTTACATCATTTCTTTTAATCACTTTAGGAGGAGTTGTATTTTTCTGTTCAGTCCGGATCTTATTTCTTGTTGTATTATTTTTTTCAACATCAGTTCTATTTTTTTCGATAGTTAAATTCTTCTTGTCTTTTTCATTAACATTAATTCTCTTCAATTCTTTATTGTCAGTAATTTTAGTTCTTGTAGTGGTTTTAAGATTTATATCATCTCTCGAACGTGTTTTGGTAACTAAACCATTATTTCTTCCCGTTAAACTACCTCTTGTTGTATAGCTTGATCTTAAGCCATCATTGTTTCGTAGCCTGGAACCTGTTTTTGTTCTTTCCTTGAAAACCTTGCCTGATGAATAATAACCTCCGTAATATGGATAGCTATGTCCATACCAGTAATATCCCGGATTATAATAGCTGTAATAGTATGGATTATAAAAAGGTCCGCACCAGGGATAATAAAAAGGATCCCAGCAGAAAGGATCATAATATGAATATCCATAACCCCAGGAAAAACCTATTGAAATACCCGGATAATATCCCCAATAATATCTGCTGTATGGATAATAGGGACCATAGTAATAATTATTTACTTCAGTCTCTTCATCATAGTAAGGCTCTTCACCATTATAATATTCAGTTGTATCGCTATAATTTTCGTTGTATTCATTTTCTTCAACTGCTTCGTTTTCTTCTTGTCTCTCATATTCTGAAGGACGCATTGCAAGCTGGGTATAACAACCGCTAAAAATGAATGAAGCAGTTACAAACGCTATTAGTAATTTCAAATATTTCATTTTAACTCCTCCACTATATCAAAAAATAAAAATTAACTAGTTAAAAATGTGCAAAAACCAAGCCTTATTAAAGGAATAAAAAATTGCCGATACTAAAAAATTTTGATGATTTAATAAAACCATTGTCCATTAAACTAAACTAGCTTGTACACTTATTGAGACAAAAAAGGAATGTTTTATTGATTGCAGGCAAATTAAAAGATGCTTTTGATATATTCGATCCTCAAAGCTCTGTCTGCCGTACTTGGGTTCCATCTTTTATTATCCAGAAGATCCCTGAGATCAAATCCAATTGTAAATCCTTCTCCTAAAGACCATCGTAAACCAACATTCAGATAACCATTGCCATCACCAAAAATTTTAGTTGTGTTGTCATTAAGAGTAAAATCATAATCCATAATTAAAGAGAGGTTAGGCCCAAGAGTCTTTTCAACTCCCGCCATAAGATTTACAAAATTATCTCCATCATCTCCTTCAAAAGAATAATTAGCTGAACCGTGAACACTAAGGAAACCGAGGAGTGCAAAATTTTTACTGACGGCTCCAAAAAAACCAGGTGATTTAAATGCGTAACGATTTTCTTTTTTAAAATATTCGCCTTTGCCCTGAGAATCAAAACCCAAAGTAATTGAGGGAAGAGCAACTGATTCATCAACTATTCTAAATCTTATATTAATTCCGGGAAGCTCATACCAGTCAGGTTTTCCTGCACCAATAACATTGCTGCCGCCATAGGAAATACCAAAGCTAATATTATCAAAAACTCCAACTTCAATCCGGGCAATTAAAACTCCTTCGGGAAGGATATCTGTAACAACACCTACAAAACCTTTTTTAAGAATTCCTGCGGTTGGCATATCAATAAGGTAACGGTATTCATATTGGGCTTTATCACCGGCTGTTCCTTGAGAAAAGAGAGTGAGATGTGGAATTATTGAAAGAAGTATAAAAATTTTTTTCATTCTGAAAAGAAAGTTAATAATTAATTATTAATTTTAATAACATTATGTTATGTTCGGTTGAATCGGAATTTCAACTATCATTGGGAGTAGAGAATGTTTGGATTTTATCTTTACTACTACTTTACCTGTTTCTGATTTTGCTTTTAAAATTAGTTTACCTTCTTCTTTATCAAGAAATTTTATTTCAACTAAAGAACTGCCTTCAACAATTTCAAACTCAGCCGGTGAATTCCTGAACAAAGCTTTCGAGCCAAATGAGTTTAATGGAATAACAGAAATGGTAACGGTTGATTGGTTATCTGCAAAAAGATCTTGCGGTTCAATTTTTATTGTGGATTCATAAATTTTAATTAAATACTGATAAACAAAAAAAACAATAATTAATATTACCAGGATTGAAATGTAGATTAACAGACTCCTTCTTCTCATTCTTTAAATTATTGATTCCAGCCTTTTAGTTTTAATAATATAATTTTTAAGATTATGGATTATCTGATTTACAACATTATCCGGAACGCCATCAAAGTGTTTGGATTTAATTCTCATGTCACATTGATCATTTACATAATCAATTACCACAAAAAGATTTTTATTATTAAGTACAATTTCCGTTGAGAAAAAATCAAGCTCAGTTATTTTAGCAATTGTTCTTGTTTTTTGAAGAAGTTTTTTCAATCCATAATTAATCATCTCTTCTTCGGATAACTCCTCATATAAATGTGTAAGATCATCCCACCAAACAGCAACCGGTTTACCAAATGCCCAGAAACATCTGAACCAGGCCCTTCTTCCCTCAAGCATTGTTGGGTATATTTTCTCTTGTAAGAGATATTTATCATTGGAATTAGTAACTCTTTCCTGGAAAATTTCTCTTAATGTTTCTGCTCCGGTTACAACACCAACTCCACCGCCTGTTGTATTACAAGGTTTTATTATAAAAGGTCTTCCGAGGATTGAAAGATCTTCGATTGTCAATTTTATTTCTTCGAGTTCGCTGTGAGGGGGAATAATAATTGAATATGGGACATTTAATCCTGCATTAATAAATTCCAGGTGCATACTTGCTTTATCAATAGCATGCCGAACTTTTTTTTGAGGGTTAATGATTACAATTTTTCTTCTTGAAAGAATTTTTGCAAGCTCTTCAAAAGCCGGATTAACATCGGAAGCTCTGTCCAAATAAAATCTGAAAGAAAGTTTCCTATCCCTAACTTTTTCAGTTACATCGTGGACATTATGTTCTTTAATAATAAAAGTGGATAAGCTTTCTTCTTGTAAAATTTTTTCTATAAGATCAATGAAGTCATTATCATATTCCCAGTCGAAAGCAATTGCCAGATCGAATATTTCCATAGTTTTATCAGGTTTATACAAAGATATACTTTACTATATTTGCAATCAATATTTGCTCAATTGTTACAGTTTCTTTAATCAAGCATCTGGTAATATAACCAACTATAGTATTTACCTTGTTATTTTTAGGAGTGGATAATATTTTTTCAAAACTCATGATTAAATTTCTGGTTGTTGTATCAATAGCATTTCTTTTTGAAAGCTGCTCATCACAGCAAGAGATAATTAAGGATGAATCTCAGTTCTCTGAATCAGAGGAAAGACCTTTAAGTGATAAGGAAAAAGCACTCCAGCATTTTATTAAAGGTTCCATTCTGGAATCGAAAGGAGATTATGCTGCTGCAATTTTAGAATTCCAGGAGGTATTAAGTTTGGATCCCAGTTCCGGTGTTCATTATGCTCTTGCAAAAAATTACAGGATGATTAACAAAATTCCACTTGCAATTCAGCATTCAAAAAAAGCCATTGAACTTTCACCTGATAAAGTTGAATATTATGATCTTCTTGCAGATATATTTTATTCAGCACGTCAATACGATTCTTCTGCGGCGGCTCTTGAGAAAGTAATTGAGCTTGATCCGTCCCAAATTAATGCTTATTACAAGCTTGCCCGTATTTATGAGAGTTCAAAACCTTTACAGGCAATAGAAATATATAACAAGCTAACTTCGATCATTGGTCCTGAGTGGAATGTATTGATACGCGTTGCCGAACTTCAGGAAAATCTTGGTAATCTTGATGAAGCATCTGAAGCAATAGAAGAATTACTAACAATAGATCCATCAAACACAGCAATTCAAAAATTGCTTAGCGAAATTTACTCAAGAGGTAAGAAATATGATGAGGCGATTAAGATTTTAAGTGAGATAATTGAATTCAGTCCGGATGATATTGATGCAAGAGAAAGAAAAGCTCAGATTTTAATTCTGCAGGGTGATTGGAATGCTGCAGCAGAACAGTACAATTATGTCCTTGAACAACCCGATATTTCTCTTGAAACAAAAATAAGAGTTGGGGCTACTTATTTTGCCCACTCGCTTAAAGATACTTCAGCTCTTGTTTCTGCAAAACAGTTCTTTGAGAGAATAGATGAAGATACTACAGATTGGCAGGTTAAATTATATCTTGGTGCCATTGCTTTGAGTGAAAGAAATGATTCCTTAGCAAAAAAGAATTTTAAAACTGTTAGTGAACTTGCACCTCAGAATCCACAGGCATGGGTAAGTTTAGGCGGATTATTCTTTGATAACCAGCGTTATGATGAGGCTTCAAAAGTAATGAAGGAAGCAATTCAATTGTATCCTCAGGATTTCGTGGTCAATTTAATTTTAGGGTTGTCGCTTGCACAATTAAATAAACATCTCGAAGCAAAAGAATATCTTAAAACTTCAACTGAACTTAACCCTAATGATTTAAACGCATTATCTGCATATGGATATACATTAAGCCAGCTTAAAGAAACAGATGAAGCAATCCATTATCTGGAAAAAGCTCTAGTAATAAATCCGGATGATGTAAATATTCTCGGAACATTGGGGTTGATTTATGATTCTATTGAAAAGTGGAATGAATGTGATAGTACTTATGAGCGTGCTCTGGAAATTGATTCTATGAATGCTACTGTTAATAACAATTTCGCTTATTCATTATCTGAAAGAGGAATAAGGCTCGATGAAGCGCTTGCAATGGCAAAGATAGCTATAGAAAAAGAACCTCTTAATTCTTCTTTCCTCGATACAATTGGGTGGGTTTACTATAAACTTGAAGATTATGATAATGCAAAAGAATATCTTGAAAAAGCATTAGAAGTTGCTGGCGAGAGACCTGTTATAATGGATCATCTTGGAGATGTTCTTTTCAGAATGGGTAAGAGAAATCTTGCTCTGGAATTATGGCAGAAAGCTTATGATCTTGATAATTCCAATACTTTAATTAAAAATAAAATTGAAAAAGGTGAAATTTGAAAAGGACTTTTATTCTTATAACAATATTATTAAATATTTTATTGATACTTCCCGGATGTGTTCCTTCCAAACCAATAGATGAAGTTGAAATTCTTCCATCCGAAAGATTGATAAACAAGCTTGAAGTTAATCGCAGAAGGATAAAAACCTTTGAAGGAAATGGAACTATCAGTGTAAGAGCAAATGGAATGAACCAGAGTGCTGCTTTCAGAGTAATACTTCAAAAACCAGATTCACTCTATTTAACTATTATGGGTCCTTTTGGAATTGAACTTGCACAGGCTGTAGTAACAAATAGTACTTTCATCTTTTATGATGCATTAAATAACACGGCATACAAGGGAAAAGTTGACAGCAATATTTTGAAGGAGATATTCAAGATTAATTTGTCATTCGGCGAATTGATGGATGCATTTATTGGTTCAGTTAATCTTACAGGAAATCTTTATCAGCCTCCAACGGAATATAATATAGATTATGATAAATATGTTCTTACTTACATAGAACCCGAGACCGGTCATAAAACTATTTACCGAGTTGATATCCGTGAGCTTGGCATTACTGATTATTATGTTTTTGATAGTGAAGGCTCAGAACTTTTGGAAGGGAAGTATTCTAAGTTTGATTTTCACGAAAATGTAGCTGTGCCATATAAAATTGAAATACAGAATAAAGAAGAGAACCAACGTATTGATATTGATTACAAAAATATAGCGGTAAACAAAAGTAACATTGTTATTAATTTCAAAGTTCCCAGCGATGCAACAATAATAAAATGGTAAGGAGTATTCTTTATATATCTTTTTTTCTTCTTTTTACGTTATCTTCCTTTCAACAGGAGGATATAAATAAAAAGAAAGCCGAGCTTCAAAATCTGAAGGCTGAAATTTCCAAACTTGAAAATGAAATACAACAGCATACAAAAAAAGAGAAAAAATCTTTTACAGCAGTTGAAAATTATAATAAGCAGAGCTACCTCTTAAATAAACTTATCTCAAAACTCAGAAATGAAGAAAAGAAAAAAGCTGAAGAGATAAATGTGAATCAAAAAAGTATTAATGAAATAGAAAAGCAAATTGAACTTCTGCAAAAGAATTATGCAAAGTATGTTACTGCAATTTATAAATATGGTAAGATGGATGAGTTTGCTGCTGTGTTTGATTCAGAATCATTTGAACAGGCAGCTTTAAGAATAAAATATCTCCAGCGTTTTTCAGAGAAGAGAGAAAATGATTTAAAGAATTTTGAAAAATCTAAAGAGGAACTTTTTGCATTAAAGCAGCAGCTTAAAAAAGAAAAAGATGAAAAAGCAATTCTTGCGGCGGAAAAGGAGAAAGAAGAATCCGGTTTAAAAGTAAAGCTAACTGAGAAGCAAAAAATTCTGAAATCAATACGGAATAATAAAACTGAATTAACTATGGAGTTAAAGGCTAAGAGGAATGCCGAAGAGCAGATAAAAAGTTTAATTGCAAAGCTTGTTGAAGATGCAGAAAGAAAAAAAGAAGAGGAGAGATTAGCAAGCCGTATTCAAAAAGATGAAAAAGATTTAACGAACGATAATCCTGTCTCTCCAACGTATGATGTTGATTTATCAACTGAAGGTTTTGAAACTTTCTCAGCATTGAAAGGAAAATTAGCCTGGCCGGTAAAGGGCGGAAAAATTATCAGGAAGTTTGGTGAGAACCGGAACCAAAAGCTTAACACAGTTACTCTTAATTATGGTGTTGATATTAAGGCTTTCGGAGATTTGAGTGTGAAATGTGTGGCAAGTGGTGTTGTTTCAGTAATTGATTATATCCCTGGCTATGGAAGTGTAATTATTGTTACTCACAAAGGAGATTACAGAACAGTTTATAGTCATCTTTCGGAAATTTATATAAATGAAGGTGATAAAGTAAAAACCGGTAGCCTTTTAGCAAAAATTGGGGAAAGCCTTGATGGAAATATTTTGCATTTTGAATTATGGAACTCCCGTAAGAATCAGAATCCTGAACTTTGGTTTGCAAAGAGATGAAGAACAGTAAACATTATGCAGTAAGCATTTGGCGATTAGAGCAAGAGAATAATTATAATTCTCCGGGCAACTGGTTTAATTAAAGATGAAAATAGCTTTAATTGGGAGATACGGAGAAGATGATATTCTCTCCGGTCCTGAGAGAGTTGCAAGGGAACTTTATCTGCATTTAAAAAACAAAGTTGATGTAATTTTCATTGAATATTTTTTTAGCGGTTACAAAGATTATTCTTTATTTAATAAAATATTTGGCAAGAAGATAACTGATGATAATGTTTTACGATTGGGGATTATTCCATTAGCCATAAAACTTCTTAAAGAACAATTCCACCTTATTCATTTTGTTAACAGCCAGAGATTTTTTTTAGCAATTTTTTTCTTAAAACCTTTATTAAGATTAAAATTTATCTCTACCTTCCATGGACTCAATAAGACTGAAATAAAAAATTCAAAACTAAAAAGGACTTTCCTTGATTTATGGGTTGAGAAAATATCTGTAAAGAAATCTGAGTGTCTGATTTTCCCTTCAAAACTTTTATTCAATTTGTTCAGGAAGAATTACAATCTGTCTGAAGATAATTGTAGAGTAATTCCTAACGGAATCAGTGAAGCTTTTCACAAATATTCAACCCTCTCCTTACTAAGGAGAGGGCAGGGTGAGGTTAAAATGGGACAAAAAAAGATTTATAATTTTGTTTACTTTAATTCTTTCAACAAAGGATTAAGAGAACTTTTAAGAGAAATTCCGGAAACTATAAGTTTTCAGTTCTCAATTTTTGTAGTTGGTAGAGAAGAGAAAATAGAAAACCCAAATAAAAATATTGAAATTCATTTCATCCCTCTAATGAATCATGCATCTGTACTGGAATTTTTATCAGAAAAACATTTCATAATCAAATCTTCTGCTTTTGATTCATTCTCAATTTTTACGGCAGAATGTATGGCAATGGGAATTATTCCTATCATTTCAGAAAATACAGGTATTAAGGATTTTGTTGAAAATAATTTCAACGGTTTTATCTTTAATAGTTCAGAGAAAGGAAGTTTAGCAAATTTATTGATTGATATTTATAATGAGAAATATGACTTGAGTAAAATTTCATTAAATGCCTCGAAGATTTATGATAAACTCAATTGGGAAAATGTAAGCGAGCAGTATATCCAATTATATAACTCAGTTGAATGATTAAAGTTTGCCATATTGCTAACAATATTACCGGTAAAGCAGATGGGGTTTATGCTCACCTTAAGATGATATTTCGAAATTCAGATAACAAAAAGTTTCAACACTATCTTATCTTCCATGGAGGGAAGAAAATAGAGAAAGAACTTTCTGAAATGGGAATAAAAGTATTTGTAAGCCAATCATTAAAAAAGAAAATCTCCGTTAAAGCCTTTATTGATATTTGTAACTTCATTAAAAAAAATGATATTCAAATAATCCATGCTCATTTTATTAAGCCTTATGCAATTTCAGGATTGGTAAACATTTTTCTGAGAAGAAAATTCATTTTCAATTATCACGGTCTTTTCATTTTTAAGAATAATTATTATGGATGGATTGAAAAAATAATTTATGGATCAATCCATTATCTTATTAATATCTTTAAAGCTGTTGATGTTGTTCTTGTCCCTTCGAAAAGAAGCAAGGAATTGCTTCTGGCAGAAACAAAACTATTCCCTGAGCCTGTAGTTTATTATAACGGGTATAGTAATGATGAGACTCTGACTGAAATTAATTCTGAACTCTATAGTTACATTGAAAAACTGAAGAAAGAGAAAATAATAATAGCAATTGTTGGGCGATTAGAAATAGACAAGCGAATTGATAAAGCAATAAACATTTTTAAGAATATAAATCTTAGGGGTTATAAAATTCATCTTTTGATTTTTGGTGATGGTAAGTTGGAAATTGATCTAAAAAATCTTGTAAACAAATTATACCTGATTAAGCAGATGGATTTTTTAGGGTACATTGAGGGAGTAAATAAATATTATAATTTATTCGATGTTGTCTTGTTCACCTCCGATTGGGAGGGAATGCCGATAACAATGTGGGAAGCAATGGCACATAAAGTTCCTGTTATTGCACCGGATGTTGGGGGCTTCAAAGAAATTCTTGAAGTAAATAATTGCGGTTTTATCTATAACCCTGATAATCTTAAAGAAGCAGAATTGAAATTACAAAACCTTATTGCGGATATTTCTTTAAGAGAGAATCTGGGAATGAACGGAATTAAAGCAATTGAAGAAAAATACAACGTAAATAATTTCATTAAACAAATTGAAAATGTTTATTTGAGTCTCTTAGTTGAATAACTTTAGATTATTATAACTTAAACTGTTGAAACAGTTTCAAGTCTGTGTTTTTAAATAGCCCATGACTTAAGAGACCGTGTGAAAAATAATTCTACCGTCACACTGAATATTATGACATAATCAAGCTGTTTTTAATAAAGCCGGATTAATTGATTTATAATTTTCTATATAAGCAACTCCGGAATTAATAACAGCAAAAATTATTTTAAGTAATTTGTTTTCAATGTTATTTAGTATTAGTCTTTTATTTTTTCCTTCAGCTACTTTGCGAAGGAAGTATTTCTTAAAATTTTGATTATGTGTTCTTACAGATAATGCAGCAAGATAAAGAAGTTTTCTTAGCTTGGCCGGACCACATTTTTTTGATCTTGGAGGTTTATGCAACGATGTTCCGCTTGTTTGCTCATAAGGACATATTCCTGTATAAGCTGCTGTGTGTTTGTAGTTAAGATGTTCTGTAAATCCTTTTGTAAGCACAAGAAGATTAGCAGCTAACAAAAGACCAACACCAGGAACAGACTTAGCCAAAGAGATTTTGTTCTTAAAGGAATCGTCTTTATCAATCAGGTTACTAATTTCCTGGTCAATCTGTTTGATGTGTTCTTTGAACTTATTGATTGTTTTCTCGTAAATCTGGTTAGCCAAAGGAGTTTGATAATACTTGTACTTAAGAGTTTTAAGAGCATTTTGATTTGCAGTCATCTGGGAAGTTAAATGCTCACGAGTACTTAGAAGTACCTGAATTTGCTCTATAATCTCATCCTTTGGTTTCCAGAAGGTGAGTTTATCAGTGTATCTGTAAGTATACTCTGCAATTGAAAGTGCATCAATAAAATCATTCTTCCTGGGTGAATCTTTTGTTTTGTTCTTTATTTTGTGAGGAGCTTCAATACAGAGAGTAAATCCTTTAGAAGCCAGGAAGTAGGAAAGATTTTCAGAATAAACCCCTGTTGCTTCCATACAAATGATTACTTCTGATTGCTTTATGCTATGCTTAGAAACAAGGGAAATAAACTCATTAAAACCATCAAAGTTGTTAAGAAACTTTTGTGTTGAGAAAACAGGATTATCCGGACTGGTAATGCAACTGGCAGAAAAATCATCTGCCGATATATCAAAGCCGATGAAATATTTTGTTGTTTGCATTGTTCTTTTTATAAAACACCCAAGTGGTATGAGCTTGTTCCATTTTATTAATCTTTTTGCACGGAAATATTATTTAGCTTTAACCACCAAAGAGCCGGGTCTTCATCAGTGTTTAGATTATCTCTTGAGCGAGTCATAGACTTAATCGGTTCTTTGGGTATTTTACTTTAACATTATTTTGTTATTAAATGTTTTTCTAAAATTATTATTAATTACAGCATAAGTCTAATGGAGCGAAGTCGAAGTGTGAATTCGTTTAGAAATGTCAGTCTTCGACTCCGTTCAGACTGACGAATTTGAAATATTCACACAACCTCTTAAGTCATGGATTATACATTAACTCAACGAATGTTGAAACCGTTTTAACGGTTTAAAGAAAGAAATTATTAGCTTTCTATGATAAAGAAGATTTTGCATATTACTCCAGATTTCAACTACAGTTGTGGAAGAAGCAAGCTTGTTTTTCTTTACCTGAAATATTTTGGAAATAGAGATGAATACGAAACACATTTTATAACTAATGGAGGAGATTCATTAGAGAGATTAAAAGAAATTCCTTCTTTAAAATTTAAAAAATTAACTTTTTCAACCGGAATCAAAAATATTTTTTTTTATAATAGATTTTATAAAACGTTGAAAGATTATGTAATTGAAAACAAGATAAACCTTATTCACACTCATCATAGATTTCCGGAATTTGTTTCCAATAGAATTGCAAAAGAATTTAACCTTAAGACAATAACATCTGCTCATAGTTTTGTTAATGGATTTAAGCAGATAAGCTTTAAATCGGATAAAATAATTTCTGTAAGCAATTCAGTTACTTCTTACCTATTAAAAAATTTTAATATTAAAACAGATAAATTGATTACTCTATATAATCCTATTGAAGAATTCTCTGAACTAAAACCTGATGAAAAAGAAAAGATAAAAAGGGAAATATGCATAAAACCCAATCAGAAAGTTTTATTATTTATGGGGAAAATAAATTATAAGAAAGGATATGATAAATTAATTCAGGCATATAAGATAGTTTACAATAAAGATAAAGATGTAATTCTTATTATGTGCGGGAAAGTGGAAGATAAAAGCTTTACCAAATTACGGACTAAATTGACTGTTCCAATAATTATAATTCCTCCTTTAAAAGGTAATAATATACTGTACCAGATTGCTCAAATAGTAATTCTTCCTTCAAGGTTTGATGGTTTTCCTTTCGTAATGATTGAAGCAGGGGCAAATAAAAAACCTTTTATCGGAGGAAACACGGGAGGTATCTCAGAATTCATTGAAGATGGTCTTGATGGTTTGCTTGTTAATCCTGAAAATGAAAATGAGCTTGCTGATAAAATTCTTTTTCTTCTAAACAATAAAGAAGCTGCTGAACAGCTTGGTAATAATCTTTATAAAAAGGTTAATAAGAAATGTAATTGTAATAATTACTTCGGCAGACTTGAAGAAATTTATAACTCTCTTATTGAATGAGAAGATGAGGTCGTCTCAAAATATTTTGCTGTCACACTAAGCTGAGATCGAAGTGTGATATTGAAACTCTTGTCAGTCTTCAACTTCTCTCAGAATGACAACTATTAAATATTGAAGACAACGCCATCTTAATCTTAACCAATAAAAATGTTAAAAATTATTAATAAATTTTTATTAACTCCTGAAGAAATCTTTAATGAAGTTTTCATTTCATATGAAAAGAAGAGAGGTTTACTTTTAACCTATCTTAATCAAAACGGCTTCAACATCTATTTCAGAAATGAACAATACAGAAAATTGCTTGATACATTCTTTAAAGTTTACCAGGCTGATCTTGGAATTTATCTTCTCCTTAAGTTTTTGAAAAAAGAAAAAATCTCAAGGATAGATGCATCAACTCTGAATACAAATATTCTTAATGAAATTATTAATAAGAAAATTCCCATTAGTTTTGTCGGAGGTAATTTTTCTGAAAATTTTATTAAGGAGGAATGCACTAAACGAAAAATAAACTTCGGTGGGTACTATAATGGATATTTTAATGAAACCGAGTCTGCCAATGTTATTAAGATAATTAACCAGTTTTATAGTCAGGTCTATTTTGTCGGAATGGGAGTTCCAAAGCAGGAATTTTTTGCTTATGAATTAACTAAAAACTCTAAAGATAAACTTATCATCTGTGTCGGTAATTTTCTTGAATTTTATTTCGGTACTATAAAAAGAGCTCCTGTAATTTTTCAAAAGCTTGGAATTGAATGGTTGTTTAGATTACTGACTGAACCGAAAAGACTTTGGAAAAGATATATATTTGGTATTCCTGAGTTTTTATACAGAGCAATTAAGATGAAAATGGGAAAACAATATTGAATATGAGTTTAGTATTGTCTTGAAAAGACCAGCAGCTAAAGATATATTTGTCAAAGTATTTAACTATTGCTGATGAAAACATTTTACAGCTCTTTTATAATTTTATTCATAATTATCTCACCTTTTTGTCTGTCCCAGATAAAATCTTCTCAAATTATTAATAGAGCTGATGGAATTGATCTACATTTGAATTTCAATCGTGAGTCTTATATAATTAAAAAAGAGGAAGGGAAAGATGTTCTTGAATTTACAAAAGCTATAAATGAAGGAAATCCTGGTGAACCGGTTCTACCTTCAAAGACTATTTTTATAGCAATTCCTCCTTATTCTAAAATCAATCTTATCCTGACTAATAAAAAACAGTTTTCTGTTTCCAACGTTAACATTAAACTGAATCCCGAAATAGAATTGAAAGAAGATGTGATTGTATATAAAAATTCTCAGCCGGAATCAAAATATTTTACTACTGATATTTATCCTGTAAAAGATATTGAAACAGTTGGTTATACATGGATAAGAGGATATTTCTGCACTGCTATTAAGATTAATACTCACCAATACAATTGGAAAAAGAAAGAACTAACAGAAATAACTGAAGCAGATTTAAAAATAAATTTTTCAGAAATAAAACCATTCCAGAGAAATACAGAAATAAAATCTGAGTTTGATAAGTCTTTAAGCAAGATAATTCTCAACTATGAATCTGCTGATGAGTACAGATCTTTTCAACCTTTTATCTCTGATACTTCAGGAGGTTGGATTAACTACAATAATGAGTATATAAAACTTGGTGTTAATGAAGACCGTATTTATAAAATTTCGTATAATGACTTACTTAATTTTAGTCTTAATCCTGTATCAATTAATCCTTTAACATTTAAAATATTTTTTGAAGGGAATCAGATTCCTATTTTTGTATCTGGAGAAAATGATCTTTCATTTGATGAGAATGATTTTATAGAATTCTGGGGAGAAAAGAATTATGACTCTCCCGATTACAAAGAAATTGTTCCTTCAGGAGTTAATTACAAAAATTATTTCGACAGATATAACGATACAAATTTCGTCTGGCTTACATGGAATGAGGAAAATGGTTTAAGAACAGATTCAGTTTATTCCTTCATTCCGGGTTTAACTGATTCTATCCAAACTCATCTTGTAAAATTACATCTGGAAAAAGATGAAAGGCTTTGGTATTATGATGCTGTTGTTCCGAGAGTTCAGCTTCCAAACTGGCAGGAAAATAAAGTATGGACCTGGTATTTTCTTGGTAACAGCGGGTCAATTCCTTTTTATTTTGATTCCCCTGATTTTGTACCTAATACTAAAGTTAAAACAACAGCAAGACTAATTAGCAATGCAGCAGATACAACTTTAAATGCTCATTCAAATGGTGCAAGTTTAAACTCTCCCACACCTGATGACACCATCATTTATAATTTCAAACAAACTGTCAATCTTTCTTCGGAATTCAATTCAGATATCCTGAACCAAAGTGGAAATACTTACAATGTTTTTGGATTGCCTACATCGGCAGGATTTCATCAGTCTTTAATTGATTGGGTTGACATTGATTTCTTCAGATCTAACAAATCAGTTGATGATTCATTGATGATTATTATACCTGATTCTGTTTTTACATCTCCAAGAGTTATAATCACAACAAACATTTCTGATGCAAATAATTTATTTCTTTATAAAATTAAACCTCAGCTTAAAAGAATTACTACCTTCAATTTTTCATTAGGTACTTTATCTTTTACAGATACTGTTTCCGTTGGTGATAAATATTTAATCATTAAAGATGAAGATAAAAAAACTCCACGCTTTATTGAAAAGAAACGATTTGTAAATCTTAGAAACAATTCACGGATTGCAGATTATATTATTATAACTAATAAAGAACTCGAGGAATCTGTTAATCAGTATAAAAACTTTATTGAAACTAATTACCAAATAAATGTTGAGACGATTTATATAAATGATATCTATGATGAATTCTCTTTTGGGCAAGATAATGCCGAAGCGGTAAGAGGTTTTCTTTTTGCTGCCAATCAGTACTGGCAGTTTCCTAAACCTTCTTTTCTTAATATCATTGGGGACGCAAATTATGATTACAAAAAAGTTATAATTCCTCCAACGAGTATTATGAAAAAAAATCTCGTTCCCTCTTTTGGAAATCCGGTAAGCGATGCCTGGTTTGTTATGTGGGATAGTTCGAATGTAAATCTACCTCAAATGTTTGTCGGAAGAATTCCTGCAAGAAATAATGAAGAAGTTCTTTTTTATCTGCAAAAGCATCAGACATATGTTAACCGCCTGTTTGATTCATGGAACAAAAATTATTTATTCTTCAGCGGGGGAGATATTAATAATCCAAGCCAGCTTGCACAAATTAAAAATGCAAACGATGGTTTGTTAAATGAACTTGTAAAACCAAAACCTGTGGGGGGATCAGGAATTCATTTTTATAAAACTGTAAGCCCCCCAACCAACTTTGGTCCGTTTACACTTGCAGAAGTAAATGATGCAATTGATTATGGCGGACTCTTCATTTCATACATCGGTCATAGCGGAACTCAAACCTGGGATAATGGAATCACTTCAACAGAGGATTTGCAGAATTCATATTCAAATAGAAATCCTCTTATTACGGATTTTGGATGTTCGACCGGAAAATTTGCTGAACCCGATATTGATGCTTTTGGTGAATTGTTTTTACTTGAAAATCCTAACGGACAAGCTATAAATTATCTTGGTAATACAAGCTGGGGTTACCTTTCAACTTCATTACATTTCCCCGATCTCTTTTACAGCCAGCTTCTGGTTGATA
>Ga0154732_1103_pt1 | contig 35269 bp, 28 predicted proteins | sample Rifle2008BG16ft_FD_105740 | JGI IMG/M metagenome (GOLD analysis project Ga0154732, IMG submission 105740) | Ignavibacteria bacterium RBG_16_34_14 | reverse complement strand
GCAGTTCTTGCAAGTTCATAATCAAAAATTCTTCTTTCAAGAACATAACCCGCTTCACCAAAATCTAAAATAACTTCTGTTCCATCCGGTGCATTAAAAGAAAATTTACTAATCGTTGCTGCAATCCATTTGGGATCGGGTTTAATAAACTCTTCAACCCCTGCTTTGCTAATTGCTTCTCCGCATCTTACGGGATAACCAACATCTCTGTCTTTCTCCAGCAATAAAACCGAAACTCCATGTTTGGCTGCATATCTTGCAGCTATGCTTCCGGCGGGTCCGGCACCAATTACTATTATATCGTATTCGTTTTTCATCTCATCAGTTTATTTTCAATTAACTTCTTGTTACTCCTCTTGTCATCACAAAGTAGGCAGTTTTCAGTTGGCAATCATAATTCACAACTATTTCTGAAAATAGTAGATTTAAATTTTATCGATTGCAAACTGACGACTGAAGACTTTGCCCACAATTACTGCCTACTGTCAATGGCATACTGCTTACTTATAAAGGACTCCTTCCTTATTAAACTTAATAACCTCAATGGGACAAGACCATACACATTTAGAACAATTAGTGCATCTTGAATCAATTATAAAAATCTCTGCTTCTTTTAATTCAATTGCATCTTCGGGGCAAATTCCTACGCAGCAGCCGCAGAAGTCGCATTTATCCGGAAGAATATCAATCATTAATTTTCCTGTTTTAGCTTGTCGGTATTGCTTCATGTAAACGTGAAAAGTGAAACGCCAAATGTTATTTTTATAATGAAAAATTAAAGAAAGAATACCTGAATAAAAAGTATTTTGGTTCTGTTCCTACTATATCAGAGTTGTTCTATAACTGAACTTTTATTTTTTGAAGATATATTAATCTGAGAATATGTAAATCTTCATAAGAAACTTCCTGGTTAAACTTATCATAAATATTTTTTAAAGTTGTTGTTCCTTCAATATTAAATACTTCAAATACTTTTTGATGATATTCCGCAGTAACAGATAACTTTTCTAATAATCCATTCGTTCTGATTTTATTTCCATCATTTGCATATCGGGCAACATGACTTATAATTGTCTGCGGTTTTACTTCATATTCTTTAGCAAGTTCATCGATTGAACTGCCGTCATTATAAGATTCGCTAACAACCACATATTTAGGTTTTCCCATTTCATGTCGGTTTTGCCTGCGACTTCTTGTTTGTTTAACAGGAACAATATTAATATTTTTTCTAAAACAGTAACTCTTAATGATGGATAAAAATATATTACCATAACTTTCAAGTTTTCTGATTCCTACTCCGGTTATATTCAAAAAGCTTGATTCATCTTGGGGATATTTTGTTGCCATTTCAGTTAATGATCGGTCTGAAAAAATAACATAAGGAGGAACATTAAATTCATCAGCTAAATCTTTACGTTTTTTCCTCAGATGTTCGAATAATTCTTCATCATAAACCTTATCTGATTTCAGTTTATGAGAGGGAGTTTTAGGTTCTTTTATATACCCCAAGACTTTTTCGTTCTTAAATAATACACCTGAAGCTTTTTCAGAAAGTTTAAGGCTGCCGAATTCTAAATCTCTTGCAAGAAGCTCTTTCCGGATAAATTGATGAGCAAATGTTTGCCATTGCTTCTTGTTAAATTCTTTTCCGATACCAAAAAGAGACAAATTTTGATGACCATTACCAACAATTCTATCCGAATCATTTCCTAAAAGAACATCTATAATATAATTGACACCAAAAATTTCTCCTGTTCTTTTTACTGCTGATAAAAATTTCTGTGCGGGAATTGTAATATCACCCATTTCCTTTACATCTGCTATGCAATTATCGCACATAACACAATTATCGTTTTTATAATTTTCGCCAAAATAGTTTATAAGTGGATATCTTCTGCAAATTTCGGTTTCGGCATATTTAACAATTGCATCTAAATGAACTTTGGCTGAAAACCTTTCAACATCATCTTCCTTCTGGTCAATAAAGTAATTTATTTTTGAAATATCAGCATAACTGAAAAGAAGGAGGCATTCTGCTCTTAAGCCATCACGACCCGATCTGCCGATTTCCTGGTAATAAGATTCAATATTTTTGGGAAGATCATGATGAAGTACAAATCTTACATTCGATTTATTTATTCCCATACCGAAAGCAATAGTAGCAACAATAATCTGAATTTCATCTTTAATAAAAAGATCCTGGTTTTTATTTCTTTCGTCATCTGATAAACCAGCATGATAAGGTTTAGTTGAAAAACCAAGATTTGATAAATCTTCACTAAGTTCATCTACCTGCCTGCGCGAAAAGCAATAAATAATTCCGGATTGGTTTTTATGTCGGTTTAGAAATTCAATTGTCTGTTGAAAAGAATTTCTTTTGGGTATTACCTGCAAAAAAAGATTTTTCCTGTTAAAGCTTGCGATAAACTTTTTAGCATTTAGCATTTTTAAATTTTTAATTATATCATCCTGCACTCTTGGTGTAGCTGTTGCAGTAAAACCAATGCACACGGCAGAGGGAAATTTATTTCTGAAGGTTCCAAGCTGCCTGTAATCTTTTCTGAAATCATGTCCCCATTCAGAAATACAATGTGCTTCATCAACTGTAATGCAATCAATTTTTGTACTATTTAACAGATTTGATATTTCCTCTTTACCCAAAGATTCTGGTGCGATATAAAGAAGCTTTGCTTTATTGTTTTTTACACTTTGAAAATTATACCTGTAAGCTTCCGCAGATAAAGAACTGTTTAGCAATACAGTTTGCACCCCAAGTTGTTTCAGCTGTTCAACCTGATCTTTCATTAAAGAGATTAGAGGAGAAATTACAACCGTTAATCCTTCAAAGATGAGAGCAGGAATTTGATAGCAGACAGATTTACCCCCGCCGGTTGGCATAATTACAAGAGTATCTCTTTTATTTAATATGTTTTGAATAATCTCACTCTGAAGAGGCCTGAAAGAATCGTATCCGAAAACATCTTTTAGTATTTGTTTTGCTTTATCCAAATACAGAATTAAAAATTTTTATTAGAAATTATTGTGGGATTAAATTTAATTAAACGACTTCTTCACTGCTCAATTCTTTTGCAACCAAATTCTTTTCTTTTTCAAGTTCAAGATTTTCTTTCATTATCTTAAGTTTTTCTGTTTCTTCGACCGCTTCTTCGAGTCTTTTATGATTTTCATTAATTCTTCTGTTTACCTGCTGAAGCTTAAATTTCTTGAGAGTATCTTTTGCATATTTCACAAGAATCTGCTTTTCATCTGCACCCGGATAAATATCATCCCAAATTTTACTAATGCCGTATTTTTCAAAAGTTATTTCTCTCAGATAAGATTCGGATTTTTCATCTTTCATTTTATCTATTAAAGCTCCTGCAATTATAGGCTCTCCTTCATTATAAGTTTCTGCAACAAGACTAAAAAGCTCTTGATTAAAAGGAATTCTAAAATCGTACTGATCAACATGATGAATTATTAAATCTACAACATCTTTTTCACCTTCAAAGAGAAGTTTAATTATTTCTTTCTCGGTGCTAAACTCTGAATCAGATATCTTTGTATCAGAAACAGTTTCAATAATCTTTTTAGCTGTGTTTTCCTCACCTATGTGTTTTACAATTTTAGACGACGATCTTTCCTTCTTAAGAATTTTTTCAAGTTCATTTTCAATAAGAATTTCTCTAAGGTTAAATTTCTTTGCAATTGATTTTATCAGAAGATTTCGTTTCAGTTCATCATTTATTAATGCTGCTGATTTAACCAGTTCTCTTATTGCTTCACTCATCTTAGCAGGATCAGCAAACATTCCCTGCTTTTCATAATACTCTGATTGATACTCAAGAAAATTCTGTGCATAAGAAATTGTTTCCTCAAACTTCTCTTTTCCATAATTATTAATGAATGAATCAGGATCTTCACCCGCAGGAAGAGTTGCGATCTTTACTTCAATATCTCTCTTCAATAAAAGTTCAATACTTCTCATAGAAGCTTTTATGCCTGCAGTATCGGCATCAAACAACAAAACAATATTTTTAGTATATCTTGAAAGAAGCTGAACCTGATCTTCTGTTAAGGCTGTTCCTGAGACAGCAACAACATTTTTAATTCCTGCCTGAACCAATGAAATAAGATCCATATAACCTTCAACGAGAATAGCTTTGTCTAATTTTCTTATTTCATCTTTTGCAAAAGAGAGTCCGTATAAAATTCTACCTTTAATATAAACTAAAGATTCAGGTGAGTTTAAATATTTTGCTGATTTCTCTCTTTCGTCCAGAATTCTTCCTGCAAAGGCAACTACACGTCCATTAGGAGAAAAAATCGGGAAGATTAATCTTCCTGTAAATTTATCATAGTGTCTCCCATCTTCATTTTTCCCTATGAGGCCAAGTTCAGTTACTTTCTCAATATCGAGTTTTTTTTCATTTGCAAAGTTCAGAAAGTATTCCCACCCTCTTAAAGCATAACCCAAACCAAATGAATTAATAGTCTGAGGTTTAATCTTTCTTTCATGGAGATATTTTCTTGCGATTTCTCCTTCATAAGAATTTTGAAGATTATTGTAGAAATATTTTGCTGCTTCAGTATTTATATCATAAAGAAGCTCTTGTTCGCTTTGCTTTTCATCTCCAGGAGTTGATTCATACTCGATTTCTATCCCAAGCTGCTTTGCAAGTTCCTGAACAGCTTCAACAAATGATATCTTTTCATAATCCATAAGGAATTTATAAACATTGCCACCCGCATGGCAGCCAAAGCAATGAAATATCTGTTTTTCGTCACTTACTGTGAAAGAAGGGGTTTTTTCTGAGTGAAAAGGACATAATCCGAGGTAATTTCTTCCTCTTTTTCTTAGCTGTACATATCCAGAAATTACATCTACAATGCTTGCCGCAGACCGAATTTCCTCTATTTTGCTTTCTGGTATTCGCATAGTTTTTGCTTTATGAAAAAGCTTGCCTACTTTTGATTAAATCGGATTAGGCAAGCACGATCAGAAATTTACTAAAAATCTTATAGAATAAAATTTAGCTAATTAAACAGAACAATCTACATTAATAATTTGGGTAACATAAATTGAAACTTAAGAAGTTTACATTACTCCTCTCACTTATTCTCTTTTTAATTGTTATCATCTTTGCTTTGAGAACTCAATTTTACCAGGTTTCCTCAAAAAAGAAATTAATTGTGCAATACAAAAGAGAACTTGATGCTATAGGACAAAATGCACTTAAAAGCAATGATATGCCTATTTCTGCAATTCTTATCTACAATTTCGAAATAATAGGAAGAGGATATAATACTGTAGTAAGAGATTCTGAAGCAGGTGGGCATGCAATTATTAATGCAATATCGGATGCAATAAGAAACGTTGGACTTGAAACTTTCGACTATCTCAGTCGTGATTCAATGAAAATAGTTACTACTTACGAACCATGTGAAATGTGCAAAGGCGCTTTGATAGAGTATAAAATTAACACTATAGAATTTCTTAAACCAAAACCGCTTACCTACTGGCTTGAGAAACAATATAATGACCTGGGATATGAATTTTCTAAAAAGAAATTGGAAGGTTCAGAACTGCAGGATTCATTATTCCGGCTCCATCCCTTCTATATGGAAATTATGCCCGATTATTGAAATTGGTTAGATTATAAGTTATACAGGTTACTTTAAAACCGTTCTCGCATTTAGTATATTCCCATCAACAAGCGAATAAAATCAGACTTTATTTTATTACATTTTTTTGGTGAAATTTATATTCAACATTAATTGATTTATGGTAGAACCCGTTTCAAAATTCAAAGAATACTGCAACAGCCTAACTAAATATTCCCGCTATAAAACAAGAGAAGTTCGTGTTGGAAATATTCCCTTGGGAGGAAATAATCCAATAAGGATTCAATCAATGACCATAACTGATACCATGGATACTAAAGCTACGATCGGGCAGACAATCAGGATGGTTGAATCAGGATGTGATTATGTAAGGATAACTGCACCAAGCAAGCTTGAAGCACAAAATCTTGAAAACATAAAAAAAGAATTGAGAGTCCGGGGTTATGATGTCCCCTTGATTGCAGACATACATTTTACTCCAAATGCCGCAGAGATTGCAGCAAGAATTGTTGAGAAGGTAAGAGTTAACCCTGGTAACTATGCAGATAGAAAAAAATTTGAGGTTATAGAATACACAGATGACAAGTATGAATCAGAGCTTGAAAGAATAAAAAATAAGTTCTCTCCTCTTGTTAAAATTTGTAAAGAATATGGTACCGCAATGAGAATAGGGACAAATCATGGTTCGCTTTCAGACAGGATAATGAACCGATATGGCGATACTCCTCTTGGAATGGTTGAATCAGCTTTAGAGTTTGTAAGGATATGTGAAGAGCTTAATTATTATGATATTGTTCTTTCTATGAAAGCGAGCAACCCGCAAGTGATGGTGCAGGCTTATAGACTCCTTGTACAAAAGATGAAAGAAGAAGGAATGAATTATCCTCTTCATCTTGGTGTAACAGAAGCCGGCGGTGGTGAAGATGGCAGAATCAAATCTGCTGTTGGCATCGGAACTTTACTTGAAGATGGTCTGGGAGATACGATAAGAGTTTCTTTAACAGAAGATCCTGAATATGAAGCTCCTGTTGCCATAATGCTTGCAGATAGGTACAAAGGAAGAGAAAATCATCAACCAATAAAATCAGCTGGGGTAATACCTTTTAATCCTTTGGAATATGAAAAAAGACATACTTTTGAAACTGCTGGTATAGGAGGAGGAAATGTTGCAAGAGTAGTTGCCGATTACAGCAAAAGAGAGATAAAAGATCATAAAGATCTTTCTGATATAGGATACTTTTATAATGCTGAAACTGATAAATGGAAAATGAGCGATATAGCTCCTGATTTATTATATCTTGGGAATCAATCCTTGCCTTTTGATATCCCTAATGGGTTAAGAGCTATTTATGATTATAATTTCTGGCTAAGACAAGAGAATAAAAATTTAGGAAGTCCTCTTTATACAGATAATGAATATCTTAACTCTGAACCTGGTAGAAGCATTATAAAATTTGTTTTGGCAGATTTAAATTCTCTTACAACAGAGTTCATCAATAAAATAAAAGAAGATACTAATCTTGTTTTAGTTCTTACCACAGAAAATGAACATGGAATAGCAGAGCAGCGAAGAGCATTCTTTGAGTTAACAAATAATGAAGTAAGTCATCCCGTTATTGTCAGGCGTTCTTATAATAATTTAAGCTTAGACCAGTTTAGGTTATTTGCATCAACAGATTTTGGTTCTCTTTTAATTGATGGTTATGGTGATGGTGTTTGGACCGAAGTTCAAAATGATTTTATCTCTAAAGCAGGAAATAATAATTACATCAAAAAACTTATAAAAGATGAATCAAAAGAAAAGATAATTAATAGAACTCTATTTGGAATTCTACAGGCGGCAAGAGTAAGAATTTCCAAAACTGAATACATCGCTTGTCCTTCCTGTGGTAGAACTCTTTTTGATTTGCAGGAAACTACAGAAATGATCCGCAAAAGAACCGAACATCTGAAAGGCATTAAGATAGCTATAATGGGATGCATTGTTAACGGTCCTGGTGAAATGGCCGATGCTGATTATGGTTATGTAGGTTCCGGTGTTGGAAAAATTACTCTTTACAAGGAAAAAAATATTGTAAAAAGAAATATTCCTGCAGAAGATGCTGTTGATGTTTTAATACAGTTAATAAAAGAAGATGAAAAGTGGATAGAAACGGCTATTACAGTAATATAATTTTAAGTGATGTGAAGCATCTAAAAATTTATTGAATATTAGAGGAGAATAAGCTAAATTTACCTGCTTAATATCATAACCGAAAAAAGAGTGAAATTAAAATTTCTTTTTAGAATACCTTATCGAACTACCAATAAATTAAAAATTAAAACAAAAAATGCACTTCAAACTTAGAAGTGCATTTTTTTTATATGACTTGCGAAGAAATATTTAAATACATAGAAAATTGGGCCCCTAAAGAAATAGCCTGGAATAAAGATAACGTTGGTTTGCAGGTTGGCTCTTCAGAAAGGAAAGTTAAGAACATATTGCTGTCGTTGGATTTGAACATGAGAGCGGTTAATGAAGCTATAAATAAAAATTGCAATCTTATTATAACTCACCACCCGATGCTTTTTAATCCTATAAGAACAATTGATACTGACAGAGATAAAAATTCTTTATTAGTAGAAAAATTATTAAGGCATGATATAACCCTCTTTTCTGCCCATACAAATCTTGATTTTACAAAAGACGGAGTAAGTTTCCAACTTGCCAAAACTTTAAAGCTTAAGAATATCCGCTTTCTTGCTAATCTTAAATCCAAACAATACAAACTTGTAATTTTTGTGCCTGATAGTCACTTTGAAAAAGTTGCAAATGCTATCTTTGAAAACGGCGGCGGCAATATCGGTGAATATTCTCATTGCGGTTTCAGGACAAAAGGTGAAGGTTCATTCAAAGGATCTGAAAAAACATCTCCATCAATTGGTAAGAAACTTAATTATGAAAGGGTTGATGAAATTAAGTTAGAAGTATTGATTGATTCCTGGAAATTAGAAAAAATATTATCTGAAGTAAAAAAAGTTCATCCGTATGAAGAGATAGCTTATGATGTTTATCCACTTAATAATGAACACACTAATTATGGAGTTGGTGCAATTGGGGAAACTATTAATCCGATGAATCAGGATGAATTTTTAGATCATATTTCTAAATGTCTGAAAATAAAAAATTTCAGATATACTGGCGGTAAAGGAAGTAAAATAAAAACTGTAGCAGTATGTGGTGGTTCTGGTTCAGAATTTATCTCAAATGCAATTAAAGAAGGGGCTAATGCTTATATAACTGCTGATATTAAATATCATACATTTTTTGAAAATGAAGATCAGCTGCTTCTTATAGATGCGGGGCATTACGAAACAGAAATTTTTTCTTTAAATGAGCTTAATGAAAGACTTACAGCATTAACGAAAGAAAATAAAATAAAAGTTTTTAAATATAGCAGAAATGCTAACCCAGTAAATTTTTATAACAATTCAGGAGCGTAAATAAATTGATAAACAGATTGAAAATTCTTTATGAACTGCAGTTGATTGATGATCAGCTAGACGAATTAGAAGAGCTTAGGGGAGACTTGCCTCATATGGTTGAATCTCTGGAAACAAAAATAAATGATATTAAAAAAAGCATTGCAGAAAAGGGGAAAGAGAAAAAAGAATCGCTTGAAAAAAGAGAAGAAAATGAAGAAGAAGAAGAAAAGCTCCTGACTAATCAGAAAAAATTCAAGGCTCAACTCTATCAGGTTAGAAATAACAAAGAGTATGATGCACTAACCAAAGAGATTGATCATACGGAAGATCAGATTAAAAAACTTGAAGCAGAAAATAATGCCCTCGCGGATTTAAGTAAAAGACTGACCGATGAAATAGAGGAAGTAAGCCCGCTGCTCGACACTTTAAATGAAGAATTAAAAGAAAAGCAGGCTGACCTTAAAGAAATAATAAAAGCCAATGAGAAAGAAGAAGCCAAATTAAAAGCTCAGCGGAAGGAAATTGTTGACCTAACTAAAAAGCCGGATTATACAGCTTATATCAAAATCAGAAAAGCAAAAAAGGGAAAGGCTGTGGTTACCATAAAAAGATCAGCTTGTGCAGGCTGCCATAATATCGTTCCTTCTCAAAGACAATTGGAAATAAGAAGAAACAATAAGCTCTTCTTTTGTGAATATTGCGGAAGAATTCTTGTTTCCCCGGAAATTGCTGAGCAGTCTGAACCTGATTAACACCAAAAATTGAAACTTTTAATAAAGGAATAAGATCTTTCTCTTAACACTTATCAATTTATACTGCTTTAATCTCCTCAATTTATTATATTAGCCGCATTAAGTAACATCTGTTAATTATAAATTAACAATATTTAAAGTTTAGATAAGGTTAATATATTATCGTATAGCGAAAAATTTTAGAATAAAAGTACAGTTCAATTCGGGCAATTGCTTTTTCCGATTTAAATCGGGAAGGGAGGAAAGTCCGAACTTCACAGAACAGGGTGCCGGGTAATTCCCGGATCCCGAATTTTCGGGAATGGAAAGTGCCACAGAAAATATACTTCTCTCCGACAAAGTCGGGGGGTAAAGGTGAAAAGGCAGGGTAAGAGCCTACCGCTCCGATAGTAATATCGGAGGCAGGGTAAACCCCACCCGAAGCAAGGTCAAATAAGGGAACTAATCTCCGTAATGGAGAACAAAGGTGTTCTGCTTTGGTGCCCTGCAATCAGTGGGACAGGTTTCCGGGTAGACTGCTTGAGCCTGTTAGTAATAACAGGAGAAGATAAATAATTGCCATCCCGACTTCGTCAGGAAACAGAATTCGGCTTACAAGATTGAACTGTGCTCTTGTTCTTATAAAATGAAAAAATTATGGCTAAAAACCGCTGGAAATTACAATACATTCAGGATGAATATGCCGTAAAATCTTTGGCAGATAGTCTCAATATTTCTGAAATATTAACCCGCCTTTTAATTCTCAGAAACATCAGGAATTTTACACAAGCAAAATCTTTCTTTCGCCCTTCCATTGATTCATTACATAATCCTTTTTTAATGGATGGAATGGATACTGCAACGATGCGGATAATCAAAGCTCTTACAGAAAATGAAAAAATCTGCATCTTTGGGGATTATGATGTTGATGGTACTTGCGCAACTGCACTTCTTTATCTTTTCCTTAAAGAACTTGATGCCAATATTGATTTTTATATCCCTAAACGATTAACGGAAGGATATGGATTATCTTCAGCAGGTGTTGATCATGTAAAAAGCATTGATGCAACTTTATTAATTTCTGTTGATTGTGGAATTACTGCAATAGAGGAAACAGATTATGCAAATAAACTTGGTATTGATGTTATTATCTGCGATCATCATCAGCCTAAAGAAATTTTACCAAATGCGGTTGCGGTTCTCGACCCATTAAAGCCTTCGTGTAACTATCCTTTCAAATATCTTTCTGGTGCAGGCATTGCTTTCAAACTTGCCCAAGGAGTTGCTGACAGAATAGGGAAAAGAATCTTACCGTTAAAATATCTTGATCTTGTTGCACTTGCCGGTGCAGCAGATATTGTTCCTCTTACAGATGAAAACAGGATTCTTGTTAAGGAAGGAATAAACATTGTAAATAATAATCCAAGACCTGGGATTGAAGCTTTAATTGAAAGCGCAGGAATACATCCCGGTGCACTTACATCTGGACAGATTGTTTTTACGATCGCACCCAGAATTAATGCAGTTGGCAGATTAGGTGATGCACATAGAGCAGTCAACCTTTTAATTACAGATAAAAAAGATGAGGCTCTTCAGCTTGCGCAGGTTCTTGAAACTGAAAATTATGAAAGAAGAAAACTTGATGTTGATACTTTTGACAACGCACTTGAACTTGTTGAGAGTTCTCTCGATCTTCAGAATGAACTTGCAATTATTCTGCATCAGCAGGACTGGCACCCGGGTGTAATTGGTATTGTAGCATCACGCCTTGTAGAAAAATATTACAGACCTACAATAATGCTTACAACCGTTGATGGTATTGCAAAGGGATCTGCACGCAGCATATCTAAATTTAATATTTATGAAGCTTTGAGAAGATGTGAGGATATTCTGATCCATTTTGGAGGGCATCAGGCTGCAGCCGGACTTGCTGTTGAAGTAGATAAACTTGAAGAATTCAGAACCCGTTTTAATAGTATTGTAAAAGAATCTCTTATAAAGGACGATTTGTTTCCTGAGATTACTATTGATTCCAAATTAAAATTTTCAGAAATAACTCCTAAATTTCTCAGGATACTTGATCAGTTTTCTCCATTTGGTCCAAGCAATATGAGACCTGTCTTTTTATGTGAAGATGTAAAGGTTGCAAGCCCTCCGAGAATAGTAGGAACAAATCATTTGATCGTAACTCTTAAGCAGGATGGCTGCGAAAAAGTTTTCGATTGCATTGGTTTTAATATGGGAAATTTCTGTGAAGATCTATTAAAAAATAATTCCAAAATTGATGTGGTATTTTCAATTGATAAAACAACAAGAGATGGTCGTTTTTTCCCACAGTTTAAATTCAAAGATATAAGAATTAATGAGAAAATTGAGGAGTTAGTTTAATGTCGGGTCATTCAAAATGGGCAACAACCAAAAGAAAAAAAGCAGTAATTGATACCAAGCGTGGTAAAATGTTTACAAAGCTTATCAAAGAAATTACAATTGCAGCAAGGGAAGGTGGAGGTGATCCTGCCGGAAATCCAAGATTAAGACTCGCAATAGATAACGCAAAGTCGGCGAATATGCCTCAAGACAATATCGAGAGAGCAATTAAAAAAGCTACGGGTGAACTCGAAGGTGTAACATACCATGAATTTACTTATGAAGGTTATGCTCCCGCAGGAATAGCTTTGATGGTCGAAGTAGCTACAGATAATAAAAACAGAACTGTTGCCGAAGTAAGACATGTATTCAGTAAACACGGTGGAACTCTTGGAGAAAGTGGTTCTGTTGCATGGATGTTTCATAGGAAAGGAATTTTAAGTTTACCAAAACAAGGTAAATCTGAAGATGATATCATGGAAATAATCCTTGATGCTGGTGCTGATGATCTCCGGACAGAAGATGATTATTACGAAATCCAGACATCAATTGAATCTTTTGAACCTGTAAGAAGAGCCCTTGCAGAGAAAAAATTTAATATTGAAAATGCTTCTCTTCAGTGGATTGCACAGAATATAATCTCCGTTTCAGGAGAAGATGGTGAAAAAGTTATTAAGCTAATCGAAGCTCTTGAAGATTTAGATGACGTTCAGAACGTTTATTCTAATGCCGATTTTGATGAAGAATTAATTAAGAAATCAGTTTAACAAATGATAATTTTTGGAGTGGACCCAGGAACAAATTTAACCGGGTTCGGAATTATCAAGCAGGATGGCAGCACATTCTCTCTAATTAAAAATGGAGTGATAAAACTCTCCTCAAATAATTCTCTCCCAAATAAATTAGTTATTATTTACAATGAACTTTTAAATCTTATAAAACTTTATAAGCCAGATGAATTTGCTATTGAAACAGCTTTTTATGGTAGGAATGTCCAATCTGCTATGAAGATCGGATATGCACGGGGTGCTGCCATACTTGCCGCTGCACATTGTAAAGTTCCAATGAGCGAATATTCTCCAAGAGAAATAAAAAAATCGGTTGTGGGAAAAGGTGCCGCTTCAAAAGAGCAGGTTTCATATATGATTAAAACTCTACTTTCAGTAAAAGAAAAAAAAATGAGATTTGATGAATCGGATGCATTAGCAGTTGCGTTATGTCATGCATTTCGAATGGGTAATCACAAAAAACATGGAAAAGATTGGAAGTCGTTTATTGAACAGTTTCCGGAAAGGATTATGCCGGATTACAAGATTGAAAAATTTAAAGATTAAAAGATTAATTTCTAAATTTTAAAATTAATGGAGGTAAAATGAAAGCTGCGTCATTTGAAGATTTAAAAGTTTGGCAGGATGCAAGGGAGTTTGTCAAATCAATATATGAGTTGACTTCTTCAGATAATTTTAGAAAAGATTTTGGATTAAAAGATCAAATCCAAAGAGCAGCTGTTTCAATCATGAATAATATTGCTGTCCCGCCAAGGCGGGATGAAAGAAATAACAACAAAGAGTTTATAAAGTTTTTAAAATATTCAAAAGGATCGGCAGGCGAAGTCAGATCAATGCTTTATGTTGCTTTAGATTTGGATTATATATCAAAGAATTCTTTTAATATTAATTATGAACTTTCAATTAAGATTATAACTCAGATTTCAAACTTTATAAAGTATTTAAGAAGGTATGCTATTAAAGGAAAACTTACAAAAGCCAGCTCATTTATAATCTTATTTTTTCAATTTTTCAATCTTTAAATTTTTTAATCTTTTTTATGATCGGCTATTTAAACGGCAACATAATTACTCTCAGACCAACAAAACTTCTTTTAGATGTAAATGGAGTTGGTTATTCAGTAAACATTTCAATAAATACTTTCGAGAGTATTTCTGATAAGAAAGAAGTTTCACTTCATATCTATACCAGCGTTAGAGAAGATTCCATAACTCTCTTTGGTTTTTATAATGAAACAGAAAAAGAAATGTTTGAACTTTTAATTAGCGTAAACGGAATCGGGCCAAAGCTGGGGCTGAATGTTCTTTCAGGTATCCGGGTTGATGAACTTAAAGAAGCAATTGAAGCGGGAAATATCTCAAGGTTAATTGCCATACCTGGAGTAGGAAGAAAAACCGCAGAAAGAGTTGTTCTTGAACTTCGTGGCAAAGTTGACAAGATAAAAGAAAGTGAAGGACAAAATATTTCTTACAGCATAAAGCAGGAAGCAATTTCTGCTCTTACAACTTTAGGCTATAATTATAAAATGGCGGAAAATGCAGTGAGAGAAATTTTGAGCACTTCGAAAGATATTTCTCTTGAGGAGTTGATTAAGAAAACCTTGGGGAGTTTGAATAAGTAAGATAGATTCTAACGAGTGATTTTTTTAAATTAATTATTGGAAATCTAATAGTTAGCACATATAAAATAAAAAATAAGATTGAGGAAGGGATGAAAAAGAAGTATTCATATCCGGTTATATATGAAGCGGCGGAAGAAGGTGGCTACATAGCTTATGTTCCTTCTTTACCAGGATGTCACTCTCAGGGTGATACTCTTGAAGAAGCTGAAGTTAATATAACAGAAGCTATTGAATTATATTTAGAGAGTTTGATATCTCACAATAATTCTGTACCAGTTCCTAAAAATATATATCAAAGCACTATTGAAGTTGTTATATAAATGAAATCCGTTCCAAGTCTTAAACCAAGAGAAGTAATCAAAGGACTGGAAAAATTTGGCTTTGTTAAAGACAGGCAAAAAGGAAGCCACTTAATACTTATTAATCCTTCAACTAAGAAAATGACTGTAGTTCCAATTCATAAAGGAAAGGATATTAAGAAAAAATTATTGTTAAAGATAATTGAAGAAGATTGCGGATTGAAGAAGGAAGAATTTTTTTCAGCATTAAAGAAATAATTGGAATTATTTAACTCCGCAGCAAAGTTGATAAGTTCAAAGAAAGTGAAGGGCAAACAATTTCTTACAGCATAAAACAGGAAGCAATTTCTGCACTTACAACATTGGGCTACAATTACAAATTGGCAGAAAATGCAGTTAGAGAAATTTTAAGCACTTCGAAAGATATTTCAATTGAAGAATTAATTAAGAAGACCCTCGGAAGTTTCAATAGTAGATGAAACAGATTATTATTTAATACTACTTCCTAATTTTGCTACTCCACTTATCTCGGCGTTTAACTTATCTCCCTTATTCACTTTACTTACTCCTGCAGGTGTTCCAGTAAAAACAAGATCACCTTCTTCAAGAGTCATTAAGGTTGAAATATATTCAATAATCTGTGCGGGATTGAAAATCATTTTGTTAAGCCTTTCTTTCTGTTTTATTATTCCGTTTACGGAAAGAGATATTTCTTCATTCAAAGTAAGCTTATAATTCCCTTTTAGAATAAAATCAGAAACAACTGCTGAAGTATCAAAACATTTTGCAATTGTCCAGGGATGCCCTTTCTTTTTTAGTTCGTTTTGGATATCTCGTAGAGTCATATCAAGACCTACACCGTAACCAATAATTGCATCTTTGGCTTCAGATATATTTCCATCCTTAATTCTCTTTCCTATTAAAAGAACAAGCTCCACTTCATGGTGCATTTCTGATGAAAAAGATGGATAAATAATTTCATCACCTGAAAAAATTAATGAAGACGATGGCTTTAAGAAAATAACAGGTTTTTCAGGAATTTCATTTCCGAGTTCCTTAATATGTTCAAAATAATTTCTGCCAACGCAAACTATTTTGCCAACAGTAAATTCTTTATTGTTGTTTTGGATTTTTATTTTTTTCATAAATCCTATAATTGTGTTTTTGTCATTACGAGCGAAGCGAAGTAATCTTTTCATTAGATTGCGTCCCAATAAATTGGGACTCGCAATTACATTTATTCTAACGCAAAAGATAATAAACTAACTAACTACTATTAAGCTTAAGTTTTTTGTTTTTTCTTTGTTGCTGCAGGGAAAAGGATGTTGTTAAGAATTAAACGGTAGCCGGGAGAGTTTTTATACAGGTTAAGATCTGTTGGCGGATCTCCTACTGCATGCTGGTAATCTTCGGGGTCGTGTCCCCCATAAAAAGTAAACGTTCCCCTTCCGAAATTACCATGAATGTATCTGACCTGATTTGTACCCTGTCTTTCGGCAAGATTAGTGACTGATTTTTTAATCAGTTCTCCCCTGAACATTGTTGTTTGTCCCATAAATCCGCGGATAACATTTGCATGGTCTTGTGTAAGCATCGTTGGTACAGGATCATATTTTGCAGAGAATTCAAAAAGTGTGAAATAATCATTTTCGAAATTGCCTATTTCAATTGGCTGAATATCTATATCACTGTATTCATAAACATAAGGATTCATCTCAAGCTTAAAGCTTTCAAATGCAAGCGACTTTGAGAAATCAAGTTTTTCCTGAGCATTTGGATCAGCCGCATCGCCATCATACATTGAAGCACATATATCTACATTTTCTGCTGCAAGAGAAATATCATAAGAATCGGTGGCTGAACACATCGCAAAAAGAAATCCTCCTTGCGCTATGTAACTTTTAATTGTCTGTGAAACAATTTCCATCATCTTGGAAACTTTTTTAAATCCATTCTTCTTTGCATTATTTTCATATTGAATCTGTTGATCAATATACCATTGTGCATTTGCAAAACTTGCAAAAAACTTTCCATACTGTCCTGTAAAATCCTCGTGATGCAGGTGAAGCCAGTCATAATTTTGAAGATCGCCGCGAAGGATTTCATCATTCCATATTTTATCATAAGGAACTTTTGCATATTCAAGTGCAAGTGTAACAGCATCATCCCATGGCTGGAATCCAGGAGGAACATAAACAGCTATCTTCGGAGCCTTCTCTAACCTAATAACATCCATATTATTATCTTCACTCTGCACTTCAGCATAAATACTAACAGATTCTGAAAATGAAATAATATCGAAAGCAACTCCCTCAATCCTGCATTCAGTAGCAATTTTATCTGAGTGATCAATCATAAAAGAACCACCCCTGTAATTGAGAAGCCAATCCGCTTTTACTCCATCTATTAGAGCGTGGAAAGTTATGCCATATGCTTTAAGATGATCGGTTTGCTGAAGATCCATGTAGATAATGATTTTGGATTGGGAAAAAATAAAGAAATTTAAAGCGCACACTAACAATAAAATCTTATCAAACATTTTCAAATCCATGGCAAAAATTATTTATTATTACAAAGAGATGCCGGAACAAGTCCGGCATGACAATCCATAAATCAATTATTAAATATTCTATTATGCTGATTTCCTGTCACTTTCGAGATAAATAGGCTCTAAACCTTTTTCAATCACATCTTTGGTTATAATACATTTCTCAACTTTATCTTTGTTAGGTAAATCAAACATTATATCAAGCATTATATCTTCAACTATTGAACGAAGTGCTCGCGCACCGGTTTTTCTTTCCATAGCTTTTCCAACGATTGCTTCAATTGAAAAAGGATCGAACTCAAGCTCTATTCCTTCCATCATAAATAATTTTTTATATTGCTTGAGTATTGCATTCTTTGGTTCTGTAAGAATGCTTTTGAATGCCTCTTTAGAAAGAGCATGAAGCGGAGCGATAACAGGGAGTCTGCCTATAAGTTCAGGGATTAAACCAAAACGTAAAAGGTCCTCCGGCTGAACATATTTTAACAAATCCTCATCATTATTTTTACTTTTTATATCAGAGATAAAGCCCATCTTATTTTTGTTAATCCTTGCTGCAATAATTTTGTCAATACTTTCAAAAGCCCCGCCGACTATAAACAAAATATTTTTTGTGTTAACATTTATTAAACTCTGCTCAGGATGTTTTCTTCCTCCTTTTGGCGGAACCCCCGCAACCGTACCCTCAAGAATCTTAAGCAGTGCCTGCTGTACGCCTTCACCGGAAACATCTCTTGTTATTGACGCACTCTCACTCTTCCTCGCAATCTTATCAATTTCATCAATGTAAACAATACCTCGCTGAGCACGTTCTAGGTTATAATCTGCAGCCTGCAAAAGATGGACAAGAACAGTTTCAACATCATCGCCAACATAGCCGGCTTCTGTTAAAGTCGTTGCATCTGCAATTGCAAAAGGCACATCAAGAATTTTAGAAAGTGTTTGTGCAAGAAGAGTTTTTCCTACTCCTGTAGGACCCATTAAAAGTATATTGCTCTTTTCAATTTCAACATCATCAAACTCAAAGAAATTTGAACGGGAATTAATTCTTTTATAATGATTATAAACCGCAACCGATAAAACTTTCTTTGCTCTCTCCTGTCCGATTACATATTCATCAAGAGATTTTTTTATTGTTGAAGGTGTATGGTGCTCATAACTTTTTGTCTTTGTATTATTAAAAGCAGCCAGGTTATTCCTGAGAATATCTACACTGCTTCCAATACAAATATCGCAGATATACACATCCGGACCAGCAATCATACTCCCGACTTCACTGCCATCTCTTCCGCAAAAAGAACATTTAACTATTTTTTGGTTCTGCTTTTTAGCCATTTATGTTCCTTGTTTAACTTTGTCCCTTATTTTTATTATTTCCTCTCTTGTTTCATCAAGATATAAGGAGTTGGGGAATTTTGCAAGCAAACTCTCAAACATCTCTGTGGCTTTAATATCATCTTTTAAGCCATAATGATAGATTCTTCCCAACAAAAATAATGCTCTGTCTGCATATATATTCCTCTCTTTTTCGGAAGAAATTTCAATTAAGACAGATATTGATCCTTCAAGATTACCCATAGCAAGTTCAATTTCCGCTTCTCTTAGTTCAGCCCTGTTTTGCAATACGAAACCCTGCTTGTTAGATGCAACCTCCTTGAATAAAGTTGAAGCTTCCTCATATTTTCCCTGTGCGGTAAACTTTTCCGCCTTTGCAAATATCAGAAGATTAGACGAATCATTCATATTTGTGTTCAGAAGAAGTGAAAGATCAATTGCATCATTTGCAATATTATCTTTTAAATTATTAAGAACTTCGTTAAGATACTTTTTTGCTGAAGAAAAATCTCCATTATAAAATTTAACTTTTGCAAGCTCATACCTTGCAAGATTTTTCTGATCTTCAACAGCCTGATTGTTCCCGGCAATATTCATAAGATTTTGTTCCGCAGAGTTTAAATCATCTCTAAAAATATTAATTACTGCCAGTTCTTTATATGCATCAAATATAAAACGGAAGTTTCTATAATCTTTAATAACACGGTTAAAATAATTTTCGGCTGACGATAGATCATTTTTCTTGTACAAATAAATTTTTCCCATTCTTAATAAAGATTCACCGGCAACTTCTGTATGAGGATAAAGTTCAGTTAGTTCATTATATGCAGTAACAACTTTTTCAATTTCATCATTATTAAGCTTTCCTGATTTATAAAATGGTTTCCAGGAATTATCATCCCCAGCAGATTTTTTATTCAGAACTTCTTCCATAGTTTTAGCATATCCAAGCTTTGCAGAAGATATTACAGGAGAATTTGGGTACCGCTGAATTACTTCATTAAAAACTTTTGAAGCAAGCTCATACTCCTTTTCCATATAAGCAAAGTTGGCAAAATTATAAAGATCGGCTCCGAGATTATTTTGTTTTTTATCTATCTCCAGATAAATCTCAAATGCTTTATTAAGCTCATCCTTTTCCATCAGAAGTCTTGCAAGCATATAATCAAATTCAAGTGCCTCACCTTTCCTGTATTCTTCAACAACCTCAATGGTTTCATCGAGTGCATCAGGTTTATTTATATAAGAAAGGATTTTGGATTCAATCAATTGGTACTGGTTTGGATAAGATGAAATTAAAGCACAATATTCTTTTGCCGCATCCTTATATCTCATTGTAAGGGAATAAATGTTAGCAAGATCGAATGAAAAAATTCTTGGATCATCAGTTACTTCCTTTCCATTATTCAGAATTTCAATTGCTTTTTCAAAAGCTCTTCTTTCAATTGCATAATTTGCCATTGTCCGGTATGAAGTTGGGTTATCGGGAAATTTTTTGAGAGCCTCATCCCAGGTTTCAAAAGCTTTTTTCTCATCACCTTTCAGGTAGTAGGTTTTTCCCAGAAGTCCATAAAGATTAATATCCTGCTGATTTGAATTTAACCGCTGCTCAATAATACTTATTGAGTTATCATACTCCTTTAACTGAATATAAACTCTGTTGAGTGCATCAAAGAACTGAAAATTACTAGGCTGCTGGCGGTATAATTCTTCAAAAATCTGCCTGGCTTTTGTAAACTGTCCGCTTTGTTCAAGATTCTGCCCAAGCATAAATCGGTTCATTATATCCTGCTGGGAGTAAACAGAGAAGCTTATGAGTATTAGAAATGGAAAAATTTGTTTTAACATAGTGCAAACTTAGCAATTTTTAAATCGGTGATTCAAGGGAGAAATGAGGAGGGATTCGGGAAAATTAAAAGTAAGCTTGGATGTCATTTGGATTTTCATTATCCATTCCCCAAAAAGAACCTTGATAGAAAGAATAATTAAGAAATGTGAGGCTTAATGAGCCTCACTTAAATAAAAAAACTTAATACCAGATATGAAACTGAATCAGAGCAGAATCGTTATCTATACTTGGATCTTCCATTTGTATCCTGTATTGCGGTTTTATTTCTATAAAGCTGTATGGGAAAATTTCAAAACCGATTATAACTCTGGTATATTCATCTTTATCAATATCAGAGTTAGGATCAAATCTATCCAACCTCACAACTGCTTCGAGACCTTTGATTATTCTATATGCAACCTCAACCATTAAAGCTGTTGATGCAGAATCTTTATAGAGATAATCATTCGCCATATCATATTCTCCCATAATTGTAAAATCACCAATGCCAAATCCAACATAACCTCCGTACATTTTTACTTCCGGAAAAACACGACCTATAATAGGTATAAAGCCCCTGAAAGCAGCAATTGAACCACCAAAGAATAAAGCTTTATTTTCTCCAATCTCAGGTTGTATTTTTAAATTAGCTGTATAAACAGGATCGTACTCGAAAAGTAATGAACTGCGCGGGTTACCAACACTTGCGGTTAAAAAAGCAAAATCACTAAAATAAAATCCTAATTCTACACCAGTCTCAATATAACGGGGATCGTAAAGTAATCCTGTTTTAACATTTGTACTAAAAAGAAGGTCGAGATCTCCTCCTCTTATGTAAGCAGTATGGTCATCAAGCCTTATCCCGTAATTTGGCTGGAACGCCCCTCCTTTTACATAGCTGTTATTTGGTAGAATATGTGCAACTCCATAAGCTTCCCATATTTGCTGTATGAAATCATACCGTGTAAACACATTTATCTTTTCTGAAAGATCAATATTAGTATAAATGCTTCCGGTCATTCTCTGGAAATCTATTTTATATTTATTCCCATCTGTCGAAGGAATCGTTTTTAATAGAGTTTGTCCCCTCAAGTCAAGTCCTAATTGAATATTATCACCAATCTTATTGCTCATCTGGAAATCATCCTCAGGAGTAATCATAGGAAGAACATTTTTCCCAAAACCCCATCCGCTTTTATTCCTCATATTACCGCCGGTTGGATTAACATGGCATCCTAAACAGTCCCCACCACCTCCTCTTAAACTGAATCTTGGCAGTGAATGAATTTCTGAAAAAAAGATTAACATTAGAAAAGAAAGAAGGTAATATTTAATTTTCATAGCAACCTCGATTGTTTGTGGATGAACGAATTTAACCTTTGAAATGCTAAAAAGCCAAGTTTTAGTACATTAAGATTTCAAAAAGTGCCATTAGCTCCAAAGATGATATTTTTGAATCTATCTTAGTAAATTACATTGATTAACATTTCTATCTTTTATAGGTTTAAAAGCTTTTTTTGAGTAAAGATGAAGAATATTTTAATACTTGGTTCAACAGGCTCAATCGGAATTAACGCCCTTGATGTAATCAGAAAGCATACAGACAAATTCTCGGTTTCTGCTCTCACAATTAATACCCGAATTGATCTCTTAATACCTCAGATCCAGGAATTCAAACCTGAACTTGTTGTGGTTGTTAATGAATCCGCTGCTGAAAAGCTGAGAAACACCAGTAATATCAATTGTAAAATACTTTCCGGAGTTGAGGGACTAATCTATGCCGCAGCCAACTGTGATTATGATATTCTGCTCGGTGCAATGGTTGGTTTTGCCGGGTTGCTTCCAACTATTGAAGCAGTAAAAAGAGGAAAAAGATTGGCCCTGGCAAATAAGGAAACTCTTGTTGTTGCTGGAGAGTTAATAACAAATCTGGCAAAAGAATATAATGCGGAAATTATACCTGTTGATTCTGAACATAGTGCAATTTATCAATGTCTTGTCGGAGAAAAAATTGAAGAAGTAGAAAAACTTATTCTTACTGCTTCAGGTGGCCCTTTCCTGAAGAAGACAAAAAAAGAATTGGATAATGTAACTGTTGAGGAAGCACTTGCTCATCCCAACTGGAAGATGGGAAATAAAATAACAATTGATTCTGCTTCATTAATGAATAAAGGACTCGAGGTAATTGAAGCTCACTGGCTCTTTGGGTTTCCAAAAGAAAAAATTGAAGTTGTCATTCATCCACAGTCAATTATTCATTCAATGGTTGAATTTGCAGATGGTTCAATTAAAGCTCAGCTTGGTATCCCGGATATGAGGCTGCCAATTCAATATGCACTTTCTTTCCCGGAAAGATTAAAGAATGATTTTGCAAAAACTGATTTTAAAAAAATAAGAGAGCTTACTTTTTCAGAACCAGATTTGGATAAGTTCAAATGCCTGCAGCTTGCTTATGATACGCTTTCTGCTTCAGGAACTGCACCATGTGTTCTTAATGCAGCCAATGAGATTGCTGTCGAAAAATTTCTGAATGGTAATATAAGCTTCAATCATATTCCTTCAATTATTGATAGGGCTTTGAATAAAATTGAAAATCATAAATCTCCCGATCTTGAAACGATAATTGAGTGTGATAAAGCTACACGCAAGTTTGCAGATAGCCTCACTTAAGATAATTTTTCTTAAATTCTTTACGGCATTTAATTTGTTTTATTTTATATTTTTACACTCTGAATTTTTATAGGAGCATCTCTCTAAATGGAATATGTAATCTATTTTGCTATTACAATAGGTATTCTTGTTTTTGTTCATGAATTCGGTCATTTCGCTGCTGCAAAACTTTGCGGAATGAGAGCTGATGTTTTTGCAATTGGTTTTGGTAAACGTCTTTTCGGCTGGAATAAAATAAGTGGTTTTACTTTTGGAGAATTACCAAAAGATTTTGACGGACAGGGAAATACCGATTACAGGCTTTGCCTTTTACCTTTAGGCGGTTATGTAAAAATAGCTGGTATGGTTGATGAAAGTATGGATGTTAAATTTGCAGATAAGGAACCCCAACCATATGAATTCCGCGCTAAGCCAGTGTGGATGAAAGTAATTGTAATTACTGCAGGCGTTTTAATGAACCTTCTCCTTGCCTGGGCAATTTTCTGGGGCCGAAATTACTTCCAGGAAAAACCAATTACCAAAACAACCACAGTGGGTTATGTTATTCCCAACAGTGCTGCTGATTCAATAGGTTTTGTTTCAGGAGATGAAATACTTGCAGTTAATGGAAAACAAGTAAATAACTGGGAAGACCTGTTTGGGGAACTTCTTATAAATACTCTCGGCGAGGATCTTACTCTTAAAGTTGAACGTAATGATAAAATAGAATATCTCTCCTTCTCGCGGACAATGATTCCTGAAGAGACTTCTGAAAGGTTTCTTATACCCGAAGGATTAGGCAGACCAACAATTAATGAAGTGGTGAAAAACTCCCCGGCGGAAAAAGTGGGAATCATTGCAGGAGATGTTTTTCTACAATTAAATGATACATCAGTTTATACAAGTTCGCAGGTTACTAAAATAATACGGAACAGCAAAGAAAAACCTGTAGATATTCTTTTAACAAGGAATAGCGATACATTAAATGTTGCGGTTACTCCCGGTACTGATGGTATAATTGGGATATTGATTAGTAATCCATTTACCGGAAAAGTTGAATATGAAAGCTACGGTTTCTTTGAATCTTTCTATTATGGCTGGATTGATATTGTGGGAATAACCAAACTTACGTTCCGTATGCTTGGTAAAGTTATTGGTGGAGAGCTTGAGTTTGGAAAAGCTTTTGGAGGTCCGGTAAAGATCGCACAGTTCGCCGCACGCTCGGCTGATACAGGTCTTGTAAGTTTTCTTATCTTCCTTGCAATGTTAAGTCTTAGTTTAGCTATAATTAATATTCTTCCCTTCCCTGTTCTCGATGGAGGACACCTAATAATAATTTTAATAGAAGGAATAACTAAAAAAGAAATCCCGGTTAAAGTTAAAGTTGCAATACAGAATACTGGATTTGTTCTCCTTCTCCTTCTAATGGCTTTTATAATTTATAATGATATACTGACGCTTTGAATATTTTATCGTAGCACAGATTACTAATCTGTGCTGCGACTTATTTTAAAAACTTCTTCTTAAATCAACCCCACATATCCCTGTTTAACACCTCTGATAATAAATGGTAGGAGCTTTATCATCATATAAGTTAATTTTAAAAGGTGAAACCATAAAACAATAATTTTCTTTTAACAGCGATAAGATTATATTAACAATGTTTTATGTATCGAAAGGACAGGAGAAGGGCAGCTACTTAAATGAACAACTGCCTTTAACAGACAGAGTGGGAGAACAAAAACAAAAGATTGACAGAAATAAGCTCTATAAAATTTGCCAGGTAACCGGATGGTCTGCTTATGCAATTTTAAACTTAGTGGTTCTTGCGACCGTTGATACTCTAAGCTGGCAAAAAATTATAAGCACAATTCTTCTGTGTGCTGTCGGCTTATACTTTACACATCTTTACAGGGGAAAAATAAAAAAGAATAACTGGATTGAGCTTTCTTTAAGAAAATTAATACCGAGAATTTTTATTGCAAGCATAATTGTTGGGACTATTTTATTTTCCCTCATTTATGCGTCAAATCAGATTTTTGAGATATATGATCCTTCCAAATTCAAACCATCCTCTTTACTGATTGGAACTGTGAATCTGAGCAGCGTAATAATTTTTTGGTCCTTAATCTATTTTGCTTTTCATTATTTTGAAAATTATAAGAAAGCTGAAATAGAATCATTAATTTGGGAAAATGCAGTTAAGGAATTTGAGTTAAGAACTCTCCGCTCACAACTTAATCCTCATTTTATGTTCAATGCTCTTAACAGCATAAGAGCTTTGATAAAAGAAGATCCACAGAATGCACAAACTGCCGTTACAAAACTTTCCAACATTTTAAGGTATGCGTTAAAAATCGAAAGAGCAGAGTCTGTTCCTCTTGAAGAAGAGATACAAGCTGTTGAAGATTATCTCGCACTTGAAAAAATCCGTTTTGAAGAGAGATTAAAGTATGAAATAAAAGTTGATTCAAAATCGGGAAAAGTAGAAATTCCACCCATGATGGTTCAGACACTTGTTGAAAATGGGATTAAACATGGTATTACAAAAAGAACCGAAGGCGGAAAAATTAATATCGAAACAAGCTTAGATGATTCGAAACTTCATATAAAAATAAAAAACACCGGACAAATTGATCCTGATGCAATAAAAGTTTCCGCTGGCTTTGGGATAAGTAATACCAAACACAGGCTTAGTCTCATTTATGGAGAAAAAGCACAATTTCAAATTTCTAATCAAAATGAACACGAAGTTCTTGCTGAACTTATAATTCCAATCCCACCATTAGCGGGATAAATAGGAGGAATAAAGAATGAAAGCATTAATAGTTGATGATGAAAGACTCGCAAGAGTTGAATTAAAAAGACTGCTTCAGCCTTTCAAAGAAATAAATGTTGTTGGTGAAGCTGTAAATGTAGAAGATGCTCTTGAAAAAATAACTCAGCTTAATCCTGAGCTTGTTTTTCTCGACATCCAGATGCCGGGTAAAAGCGGTTTTGATTTGCTTGAGGAATTAGACAGCGTTCCGATTATCGTCTTTACAACGGCATATGATGAATATGCACTAAAAGCATTTGAATACAATGCTATGGATTATCTTCTAAAACCTATTGAACCCAAAAGGCTTGAAGATACTGTTAAAAAATTAATCGAAAAAAATAAAAAAGAAAGAATGCCCCAGATTGATAGTAATATTCTCACAGAAAAAGAGCAGGTATTTGTCAAAGATGGAGACAGATGCTGGTTTGTAAAGCTTGAGACAGTCCGGCTGTTTGAATCGGAAGGAAATTATGTACGTCTTTACTTTGATGAGAATAAGCCGCTGATCTTAAGAACCTTAAATTATCTCGATGAGAGATTAGACAGTAAATCATTCTTCCGTGCAAACAGGAAACATATTATTAATCTAAAATGGATTGATAGTATCGAAACCTGGCTTAATGGCGGGCTTTTTGTAAAGCTTAGAGGCGGGCATAAAATTGAAGTTTCACGAAGGCAGGCAATTAAGTTTAAGGACAGGTTGAGTCTTTAAAATTGTCATGCTGAATTGGTTCAGCATCTTCTAAAAAGACTCTGAAACAAGTTCAGGGTGACAATTTCTTCAATTAAACAGCTCCCATGCTATTCCAAATCTAATTCCTCTTTCTCTCATAGGATAATAGGGAACAATAAAATATTGCTCATCAAAAAGATTTTCCCATGAGAAATAAACTATTGCAGCCTGCTGAATTATTCCTGCAACAGTAAAATCAATCTGGTAAGCAGATTTAAAATTTTCTGATTCAAAATCATAATACTTAAGATCAAAACCGGTTTTTAAATCAAGGTTATGATTAAATAGAATATCCTTATAATAAATCCCTCCATTAACATACATTTTTATTTCTGAATCAGTTGGGTTTTGATTTTTCTGAAATGAGTTATAATTAAATTTTCCCTCCAAACCAATTTTCCAAAAATCAAAATTTATGCTTGCTACAAAACCGGAAAGATTACCCTGTAATGTTGGTAATAAAATGCTTGTAAAACTATTTTGTAATGGGATGAATACAGAATGATTAATCTCACTCCTATAAAATTTAACATCAGAAATGAATTTGTCATATTGAATCTTTGCACCAACCTCATAAACATTTATTCTCATATCGTTACTAAAATCAAACCTGCTTATTCCTCCGTACAAACTCAGGAAATTAAAAACTGTAACTGTAACATCTCCTCCAAAACCATGTAAAGAGTTATTAAGATTTGAATAGTTGGTTAGTTTATAAAAAAATGAAGGAATAAAAATGCTATCCAGCAAATACAATGAAAAAACCGGTGAGACTGATAAAACATTGTATTCAATCTTTTCTGTTTGAAAACCAGAAACAGTATCAATAAAATAATAGTTCAATTCTCTCTTCTCAAAAACTCCATTAAGTTCAATACTTAAAAATGTTGGGGAATAAGATTGTCTTAATAAAGCACCCCAAATATAATTTTTGATTTCATCCTTTGAAGGAATTCCTGAATACTTTTCTATTTCGGAATGATAGTAGAAGTTTAAATCAGTATAGAAGCTTCCAAATTTTCCAAGTGTTCTTATTTTAAATTTATCCCGGTTCACTTCTTGTCTTAAAGCTGGATTGACAACCGGAGCCTGTAAAGGATCATAAAGAACACTGTTTATATCATTTGTAATTTTAGAAATACTGTCTGCATCAACTCCGCCAAAAAATCCGAGTTCAGAACTTACTAAATAATAAGAGCCGATTAGATTTATTGAATTAGAGAGAAAATATTTCAGCTTTACATTTGCCTGCCAGATGCTGAAATCGCTGTTTGTATAAATACCATCAAAATTTCTGTTGGTAATATCAAAAGAAAGATTAAACTTATTAAGGAACGAAACATTAAAAATTCCATCTACGAATGCTTCACCTTCAGGACCTTCATAATATTTTATCCTTGTATAGGGGGCAGGTGTTATAAAATCTTTTTCTATAAAATTTACAGATGCTATATAACTATCAGCTCCATAAAGAAATCCTCTTGGTAAAGGAAGAATTTCAATTGAATCTATAAGCTCACTCTGGATAATATTAAGATCAAGTAAATTTGTATATCTGTTATTAAAACGAATCCCATCAGAAAAGAAACCTATCGCTCCAAAACTATTTCCATAAAGAACAAGTTTATTGGGTTGTCCAATCATCCCTTTATCTTTAAGAAAACTGAAGCCGGTAGGAGAGAATAAATTCCCGCTATACCTGTAATCAAGCATATCAATCGTTCTTCTGTTTACAAAAAAACTTCCATTATAAAATGGATTCTGATACAAAGGATAGAGAGTATCAACCTGTATAGAAAAAATTCCGGTGGTATCGGAAGAAAGAGTATCACGGGAAATTACAAATGAGGAATCGGTTAAGGTCTTAATTGTATCTGTGGTCCGCCTCTGGCTGAGTGTATCAATTTCCTGGGGAAAAAGGTCCGAACAACCAAAAAGAACCAAAAAAAGAAAAAATTTCATTCAACTGGTTTAAGATAATAGTCAAAATCAAAACCGAAAATATAGAATTCGATGATAAGCTACAAAGCGGATAGCAGGTTTATATAATAAAATCAGGTGTGAAATAGGTTTAAGGTAAGAAAAAAATTTTCATAGAAGGCTTAAAAATATTTTGTTTGTTTAAAATAATCTTTATTTTCCTTAAGGAATTTATTAACAAACTAAACAGAAGGGTAAATAAAATGGCAGACAACAAACCAATGACAAAATCCCAGATCGTTGACCACCTGGCAACAAAAACCGACGTTACAAAAAAAGTTGCTATCCAGTTTCTAGAAGAACTGAGCAAGCTTGCTTATAAAGAAGCAAAAAAATCCTTTACACTTCCGGGTATCGGAAAGCTTGTTGTTGTTAACCGTAAAGAAAGAATGGGAAGAAATCCTGCTACCGGCGAACAGATTTTAATTCCTGCAAGAAAAGCTTTAAAGTTCAGAATAGCTAAACATGCAAAGGATGCTGTTTTACAAAAATAAGTAGCAGAGCTTATTTCTTTCTTCTGATCGTTTTATGTTTCGCAAACAGACGGAGTTCTATCTCCGTCTTTTTTATTTACCCGCCTATAGTTATTTTCCCCAATCCTTATGAAACTTTTATACTCATATCTAAAGAATTACTGGAAGCTTGTGCTGCTTGCTCTTGTGCTTGCAGCAATAAACCAGATTTTTTCTCTGATGGATCCATACATCTTTGGAAAATTGATAGACAAATATGCAACTAAGTTTAACCAATATTCTTCAAATGATTTTATACAGGGGGTTGGGTTACTTCTTGGTGCAATGGTTGGTGTTGCTTTTGTTTCACGGGTTGCTAAAAATTTCCAGGATTATTATGTGAATGTTATTACGCAAAGACTCGGTGCTCAAATTTATTCAGATGGAATTATGCAATCGCTTAATCTTCCTTATCCCCTTTTTGAAGATCAAAGGAGCGGTGAAACACTTGGCAAGCTTCAGAAAGTAAGGACCGATACTGAAAGGCTGATTAGCACTTTTATAAATACATTGTTCACAACTCTTGTCGGGGTTGTATTTGTTTTCGTTTATTCTATAAATGTTCACTGGCTCATTGCACCTGTTTTCTTTGCTGCTATCCCGATACTTGGATTTATCAGTTCATTTTTAAGCAGAAAGATTAAGAAGATTCAAAAGGTTATTATAAAAGAAACAACTGCACTTGCAGGAACCACTACAGAATCCTTAAGGAATATCGAGCTTGTAAAAAGTCTTGGTCTCGGTAAACAGGAAATTAATAGACTAAATTCTACAACAGATAAAATTCTTGATTTAGAATTGAAAAAAGTCAGATATATCAGGAAACTCAGCTTTTTCCAGGGAACTTCGGTAAACTTTTTAAGAACAAGCATACTTTTCTTAATGCTTTACCTGATATTTGCCGGAGAAATTCAGTTGGGGCAGTTTATAACTTTGATGTTCTATTCATTCTTTATTTTTGGTCCGCTTCAAAGTTTGGGAGATATTATAAACATTTACCGTGAGGCAGAAGTATCTCTTGAGAATTTTGAAGATATTTTAAAACTTCCCAAAGAAACGAAACCTGTTAAACCCATTTACCTTGGAGATATTAATTCATTAAGATTTGAAAATGTCAGCTTTCAGCATCTCTCATCGAGAACAAAAGCTCTGCAGGAAATTTTCTTCGAAGTGAGTAAAGGTGAAACGATTGCTTTTGTAGGTCCTTCAGGTTCAGGTAAAACTACTCTTGTAAAACTTCTTGTAGGATTATATAAACCTCATGAAGGATCAATTTATTATAACAATAGCACTAATGATCAAATTGATTTTGATGAGCTCCGTAACCAGATTGGTTTTGTTACACAGGATACACAATTGTTTTCAGGGACAATAAGAGAGAATCTGCTTTTCGTTAACCCAACAGCAGCCGACAGTGAATGTAATGAAGTACTTGAAAAAGCTGCAGCTCAAACTTTAATGATAAGAGCTGATAAAGGACTTGATACCGTTATTGGAGAAGGTGGTGTAAAAGTATCAGGTGGAGAAAAACAGAGGCTCTCAATTGCAAGAGCTTTATTGAGAAGACCCAACCTGCTTGTTTTTGATGAGGCAACTTCCTCTCTCGATTCTTTAACTGAAGAGGATATAACAGAAACTATAAAAGAGATTTCCGCAAGTAAACATCTTATTACAATTCTTATTGCTCACAGGCTTTCTACTGTTATGCACGCAGACAGAATTTATGTGCTTGAAAAAGGAAAGATAATTGAATCCGGTTCTCACGATGAGCTTGTTGAATTAAAAGGATTATACTATGCAATGTGGAGGCAGCAGATTGGAGAGAGAGAAACGGTGCTTACAAATAATTTGGTTAATCAGCTTAATAGCAATTAATTATGAAATCTTTTTTGGCAGATAAATGAAAAAACTTCTTCTTGCATTTATAACCTTTGTAATACTTTCCTCAAGCTCACCATGCCAGGGAATAAATGAAATAATCCAACTAATTAATCTTACGGCAGGAGAGAAAAAAACTTTCTTAATCAGCGATCTTTTTTATACAGATAAAGAATATAGAGTTACTTTCAATCCAGATCTTTCTATTAAAGCTTTTTACGAAGCAGAAACAGGTGATCTTGAATTAACTTCTATGAAAGACACAGAAGGTTACGGTGTTATTCCTTTTCATTTTTATGATAAGATTTATCATTTACTTTACAAAACAACAGTACGGCAAATAAAAGGCTTCTCCTTCAAATCCTGGGAACCAGTTGAAAGAGTTTTTCTTTTTGGAAATTTCAATGGCTGGAATAGAAGCGAATTGCCTATGAATGATGAAGATAAAGATGGAACTTATACAATCGAAGTTCCGATTGATCCGGGAATATATCAGTATAAGTTTTTTGTAGATGGAAAAGAGGTGATTGATTCTCTTAATCCTGAAAAAGTGCCGAATGGTTTGGGAGATTGGAATTCTGTTGTTGAAGTTAAATCTCTCAATACAGGGAAAGCTTATCTGCATATTCTCGATTATTCTTACCAAATAACAAATACAATTCTTACTTTTTATTATGAGTCTGAATCAAAAGATAATATAGAAGTTATCGCTTTACTCGATAATGAGTTGATTCCGCAAAATGTAATTGGAATTAAAGACAAAAAAATATTTGTAGACCTTCCTTCTGAAAAATTAAAAGGAAATAAAACTTTAAGAGTTGCAGTCAACGAAAACGGGAGAACTTCAAACCTGCAAACAATAATGTTGAAAGATGGAAAACCGTTTGGGAATAGTGATTCAACCTGGTATGATGCAATAATCTATTCAATAATGATTGACCGCTTTTCAGATGGAGATTCAAGCAATAGCATTCCTGTTAAACATCCTGAACTACTTAAGCAGGCAAATTATTATGGCGGCGACCTCCAGGGAATAATTAATAAGCTTGAAGAGGATTATTTCAATTCTCTCGGAGTTAATACTCTCTGGATTTCTCCTGTTGCCGATAATACTCCAAATGCTTATAAAGAATATCCGCCGCCGCATCGTTATTATACAGGATATCATGGTTACTGGCCTGTTCATCCTACAAAAATTGAAGAGCATTTTGGTGATATGAACCTGATTAAAAAGATGATTAAGATTGCTCACAGTAAAGGAACAAAAGTCCTTCTTGATTTTGTTTCTCACCATGTTCATATCGAACATCCATTCTGGAAAGAACATCCTGAATGGTTTGGAACTCTTGATCTTCCAGACGGCAGAAAAAATTTACGACTCTGGGATGAGCACAGGCTTACAACATGGTTCGAACCGTATATGCCTTCATTTGATTTTGAAGGTTCAAAAGAAGCCCTTGAAGTAATGACAGACAATGCTGTTTGGTGGCTCAAAGAAACAGGCATAGATGGTTTCCGCCACGATGCAGTAAAGCATGTTCCTAACGAATTCTGGAGACTACTGACAAAGAAAATAAAAAAAGAGCTGGAGATTCCACAAAAGAAAATTTACTACCAGATCGGGGAAACTTTTGGCAGCTATGAACTGATCAGCTCCTATGTTAACAACGGGCAGCTTAATGCTCAATTTAATTTTAATCTTTATGATATAGCAACTCCTGTGTTTACCCAGGAGAATTCATCGTTTGAAAATCTTGATAAGGAAATGCAAAAGACATTTGATATTTACGGTGTAAATCATCTTATGGGAAACATTATTGACAGCCATGATAAAGTAAGATTTATGGCTTATGCTGATAGTGATATTTCCCAGAATAATCCCAATGCTGATGAGATTGGGTGGACTAATCCTCCAAAGGTTGATCATCAATCAAGTTATGAGAAATTGAAATTGTGCTTTGCGTATCTGCTTACAATTCCAGGTTTGCCGGTAATTTATTACGGAGATGAAATTGGAATGACTGGTGCAGGAGACCCCGATAACAGGAGAATGATGAGGTTTGGTGATTCGGTTTCTAAGGAAGAACAAAAAGTTTTAGATGATGTAAAGAATATTATTAATGCAAGAAATTCTCATTCAGCATTACGTTATGGAGATTTTCAAGCTCTCTTGGTTGATAAGGAATGCTATGCGTACTTGAGATCTGATTTTAATGAAAGAATACTTGTAGTTTTGAATAAGAATAACAATGATGAAATGTTGGATATAATATTACCGGAAATTTATAACCTGAAAAAAGCAAAAGATATAATTAGTGGGAAAGAGTTTGAGATAAAGAATAATAGTCTACCAATTGATTTGAATGGAAGGGCATATCTTTTTTTTAATGTGGAGTAAGAAATTATTTCATATAAAAAATAACAAGATGCAAAAAATAATTTTACTTTTAATAACCGGAATTCTTTTATTTTCCTGCTTGGAAAAAAAAGATCATCAGCCCAATAGTGAACTGGAATTTAAAATGAATAGCATTGCCGAAGCTTATGTAAAGCTTGTTTTGAAAATAGGACAGCACGATGCTGATTTTGTTGATGCCTATTATGGTCCGGAAGAATGGAAACCGGCAGAATTAAAGCACGATGGAAACGATACCTTAATCCACAAACAGTTAAGTGAAGAAGCAAACAGACTTTTGAATGAACTAGAGAGCTTTTCAAATTATGAAGCAACTAAACTTGAAACTTTAAGATACCGCTATCTTTACAAACAGATACTTGCAGCAAAGACAAAGTTGTTTATGATCTCAGGAGGTAAACTAAGTTTTGATGAAGAATCAAAAGCACTTTATGATGCAATTTCTCCTTCCTACCCTGAAGATCATTATAGACAGATATTTAATAAGCTTGATATGCTGTTGCCTGGCAAAGGGGAAATTTCAAAAAGGGTGAATGATTTTAAGAATCAATTTATAATTCCTAAAGAGAAACTCGACATAGTTTTTACAACAGCAATTGAGGAATGCAGGAAAAGAACTCTACAGCACATTCCACTTCCGCCAAATGAAAGCTTTACTGTTGAGTATGTAATAAATAAACCCTGGGGTGGTTATAACTGGTATAAAGGAAATAGCTATAGTGTTATTCAGGTTAATACTGATTTACAGGTATTTATTGATCGGGCTGTTGATCTTTCAGCTCACGAAGGATATCCCGGCCATCATGTTTATAATGTCCTTCTTGAAAAAAATCTTTACAAGCAAAATGGCTGGGTTGAATTCTCCATCTATCCATTATTCAGTCCTCAATCTTTAATTGCCGAAGGAAGCGCAAACTACGGAATAGAAGTAGTTTTCCCTGGCGATTCAAGAATCAAATTTGAAAAAGAAGTTTTGTTTCCACTCGCAGGATTAGATCCTGATAAAGCAGATGAATATTATAAAATACTGTTTCTTCTTAATGAACTTGAATATGCCGGGAATGAAGCAGCAAGAAATTATATTGATGGGAAATGGAATAAAGAGGAAACAAAGAATTGGCTTATCAAATATTCTCTCATGACTCCAGAAAAAGCAGAAAAGAATATTCAATTTATAGAGAAGTACAGAAGTTATGTTATTAACTACAACCTTGGAAAAGATATTGTGAAGAGTTACGTTGAGAAGAATGGCGGAACCTCGGATAATCCGGATAAGAGGTGGGAGATATTTAAGGTTCTTTTATCAACCCCACAAACTCCTTCGGGATTGAAGTGAATATGGAAGTTTAAACTTACATTATTAAAATATGGCTAAAAAAATATCGGTTGATTCAACCATAAAATTCTTTATCTCTGTAATTGGGCTCTTTGTTATTGGTATTATACTGGTGGAGCTTAATCATATTTTTCTTTCGTTTGTTGTTGCTTACTTTCTTTTCTTTTTATTCTCTCCGCTCAATAATCTTCTTGAAAAAGATAAAGTACCGATGTTCTTTATAGTGATTATTGATTTAATCATTTTAATTATCATAATATGGGGAGTATCTCAATTCCTTATTGATTCTTTTTTAAGATTAGGAGAGGATGCACCGGTTTATGCAGAAAAGTTGAAT
>Ga0154732_1082_pt1 | contig 36555 bp, 45 predicted proteins | sample Rifle2008BG16ft_FD_105740 | JGI IMG/M metagenome (GOLD analysis project Ga0154732, IMG submission 105740) | Ignavibacteria bacterium RBG_16_34_14 | reverse complement strand
CCGCTAAGATCAATATCAAGACCTTCCCCAACATATTTTAGTGAGGTTTTATTTATGATTTTCTGGGTTTTAAATTTCTGCTCAACAGGTTTATAATAAATAAATGCAAATGCATCCCAGGGAATTAAAAGGCTGATTGAATTCTGAAGTGCGGTTCCTAAATCCTGTTCACTTTCAAATTTATATTCGGGACTTATTAAACTTAAAATTCCTTTTAATCTCTGTTGAGATACATTATCAGCATGCTTTTCCTCAAAAATTGAAATGACCATTGTAATAACGCGGACAAACCTGCCCATAGCATAAATTGTCTCTATCCCAAAAGCATCAGAAACTTTGGAATCCATTGCTATAATTGCTATAAGCTGCTTTTCATAAAAGAGAGGAACACCAACAAAGCTTCTTATTCCCTGTGGTGAGTTATAATACCTTATAACATCTGCTTCAGCAGCTGGAGAAATATCGCTCAGCAGTTCAGGTTCACCTTTCTGAATCATCTTGCTTAAAATATCATCCTCTATATCGAATTTTCTTCTCGACATTTCAGTTGAATTAGAAACGAATTTTTCAATAGATAATTTTTCTTTCTGCTTGTTATACCAGAAGAAAACTGCTGTGTGTGCATTATAAGCTTCTTTTATTACAGTAAGAATTTTTTCAAGCACAAAAGTAAACTGGGAATCATGACCCATTTCATCAGGTATCTTTTCATTTGCTATCTCTTCAAATTTTTCTTTGAGGTCAGGAGGCTTAACTGTTGTTTTGGGTGTTTTAAAATCAGGAGTGTAAGTTTCGGAAGTTATTATTTCCACATCTTTATTCCTGGAAACAATTTTAAAAGATTCATCAAAACCAATGTGTGAAGATGAATCGGGCTTTGAATATAAGTCATTTCCTAAGTCTTCATTTTCATCATAATCTGAAATGTAGTCTTTCCCGAACTTTAGAGAATCCCGGAGAAAAATTATAAAGGCAACATAGATTACGATAAGTGAAATTGTAATTATTCTTATTACTGTGTCATCTGTTAGAAATAATACTATAGCAAGAACAGGAATTATTGAGAATATTAATAATCTTTTTCTTTGTCTGCGGTCCATTTAAATGCAGAATAATGGGATGTTAAAAAAACAATGACAAATATATATCTACTGAATGCGAATATCAAACAAAGTAAGCTCACTAAAGTATTATAGTTAGAAAATTTGGTATCGGTCAATTCGTAATCGCACTCTTAATCTTCATTGTAATCACTTTTTAATCGAGTCAGAGTACGATTATGATTAAGATTACGACTCATTTTGTTTGACTTCATTCAATAAAACAGACTATCGAACTTCTTCAGAACTTCTTTCTTTCCGGTTTTTTTTACAGCAGAATAAATAAATAAATTCTCACCGAATTTTAATTCAGGGAAAGCATCCATAACCATTTTTTTAGAAGGATTAAGTTCTGACCACTTTAATTTATCTGCTTTAGTTAGAATTACAAGATAAGGCAGGTTATTATATTTGAGATGAGAATTTAGCTGATGATCAAGTTCTGTTGGTTTATGCCGGCTGTCTATAATATGACAGGCTAAAATTATATAACCCGATTTGTTTATAAACTCACTTACTAAATTTCCCCATCTTATTCTTTCTTCATTACTTACTTTTGCATAACCGTAACCGGGTAAATCAACAATATAAAACTTTTCATCAATCAGGTAATAATTTATAGATCTTGTTTTACCCGGAGTTGAACTGATTTTAGCAAGGTCTTTCCTGTTAAAAAGAGAATTTATGAAAGATGATTTGCCAACATTAGACCTGCCGCAAAGAATTATTTCAGGTAAACGCAGATTAGGAATATCTTTTAGATTATAAACAGATTTTATGAAAGATTGTTTTTCAAACATTATAAAAATAAAAATAGTAAAAACAGAGATGTGTAATAACTTTTAAAACAAAAAATCCCCGCTTAAACGAGGATTTAATTTTTCATTCAGAAAAAATTACTCCTCTTTCTTTTTACGTCCCTTCTTCTTAGATTTTTCTTTGGCGTCTTCTTCTTTTTTCTTGGAACTTTCTTCATCTTTTTTCTTTTTGCGCTGTTTTTTCTTCGGTTTCTCCTCAGCTGCTGCTTCTTCTACAACTTTGGCTTCTTCAACTTCAGGAGCTTCCTCTTTTTCCTTCTCCTTTTTCTTAGCTTTCTTTACTTCTTTCTTTTCTTTTTTCTCTTCTTCTTTTGCTTTCATTACTTCATTATAATCAACAAGCTCAAGAATAGCCATATCAGCCGCATCACCTTTGCGGCTTCCGAGCTTCACAACTCTTGTATAACCACCAGGTCTGTCGCCCACCTTTTGCAGAATATCTCCAAATAATTCATTAGCGGCACTTTTATCTTGTAAAGCACTTATAACCTGTCTTTTTGAATGAAGACTGTTCCTGCGGGCTTTTGTAATTAGAGTTTCAGCAAAAGACCTCGCTTCTTTTGCCTTTGCCAGGGTTGTTCTTATTCTTTTATGTTTGAAAAGAGAAGAAGCAAGAGCTTTTAACAAAGCTTTACGATGACTTCCTGTTCTGCTAAGTTTTCTTCCTCTGACTCTGTGTCGCATTATTTATCCTGGTTAAGATTAAGTTGTTTCAGTTTCTTCCTTCAGATATTTGTCCACATCCATCCCAAACTCAAGACCAAGGGTTTCAACAATCTCCATAAGTTCAGAAAGAGATTTTCTTCCAAAGTTTCTGAATTTAAGCATCTCCTGTTCATCTTTTCTTACAAGTTCTGCAAGGTTCTTTATATTTGCGGCTTTAAGACAGTTATGAGATCTTACACTTAATTCAAGATCATCAACAGGTGTTAAGAGTATTTTTCTTATTCTTTCTGTTTCAGTGTCTTTTGGAACTGCAGCTTGTTCTTCCTCCTGTTCAATATCAAAATTAATGAATAACTGAACATGCTCTCTGAGAATTTTTGCAGCTTGTGTTAACGAATCGTCAGGTGTAATAGATCCATCAGTTGTAATTTCAATTGTAAGCTTTTCATAATCAGCTTTGTCTCCAATTCGAACATTCTCAACATCATATTTCACATTTTTAATTGGAGTAAAGATTGAATCAATCGGAATTACACCAATTGATTGTTCAGGTGAAATATTTTCGGAAGCGGGAACATAACCTACTCCCTTACCAACACGAATTTCAACATCAAGCTTAAGGTTTTTATTAAGCGTAGCGATATGAAGATCAGGATTAAGAATTTCTATCTCATTGCTGGCTTTCTGAATATCTGCAGCAGTCCATTCACCCTGACCACTGAATGAAAGATCAATCTTATTTGGTTTCTTGTTCAGAAGTTTCATTCTTACCTGCTTCAGGTTAAGAATTATTTCAGAAACATCTTCAACAATACCTTCAATAGTGGTAAACTCATGCAATACACCACTGAATTTAACCGAAGTTATAGCAGCTCCGGGTAAAGAGGAAATAAGTACTCTTCTAATAGAATTACCTAATGTAACACCATAGCCTCTTTCAAGCGGATGCAGCCAGAATCTGCCAAAAGTATTTGTATATGATGACTCATCAAGTACGACAGTTTCCGGCATCTTTAAATATGATAAACTCATTTATTAATCCTCTAAGATTTTTTAATCAAAAAAAATTTTTTATTTAGAATAAAGCTCAACCACAAGTTGTTCATTTGCATTAAGCGGAACTTCAGACCTTTCAGGAACCTGAACAAAGGTACCGCTTAACGATGCTTTATCAATCGTAAGCCAGGAATACTGATTATCTCTTACTTTTTTAAGTGAATTATGAATTGCATCCATCTTCTTACTTTTTTCACGGATGCGGATTACATCTCCCGGATAAATAGTATATGAAGGAATGTTAACCAGCTTGTTATTTACCAGCACATGCCTGTGACCTACAAGCTGACGGGCAGCAACTCTTGTCGGTGACAGACCTAACCGATAGATCACATTATCAAGCCTACTTTCGAGTAATTTTACAAGATTATCGCCAGTAATACCTTTTTGCCTGTTTGCTTTTTCAAAAAGATTTCTGAATTGCTTTTCATATAATCCATAGATTCTTTTAATCTTCTGTTTCTCCCTTAACTGAACTCCATACTCAGATATTTTCTGACGTCTTGATTGTCCATGTTCTCCAGGAGGATAATTTTTCTTTTCCATTGGACTTTTGCCCATCAGAGATTTCGGACTTCCGAACAAATCCTGTTTTTCTCTTCTGCTCAGCTTATATTTTGGACCAGTGTATCTACCCATTACTCAATTAACTCCAATTATAAATTAAACTCTTCTTCTTTTAGGTGGTCTGCATCCGTTATGTGGAATTGGTGTAACATCACGGATTGATGATACATCCAAACCAGCAGTATGTAATGCTCTAATTGCAGCTTCTCTTCCGGATCCAGGACCTTTAACAAAAACTTCTACTCTCCTCATTCCAAGATCATAAGCTTCTTTTGCTGCAGCTTCTGCTGAAACCTGTGAAGCAAACGGAGTATTTTTTCTTGAGCCTTTAAAGCCATTTTTTCCTGCGGACGACCATGCAATTGTATTTCCATAAATATCTGTTATTGTAACAATCACATTATTAAATGTAGCTTTTATATGAGCTATACCATTTGCATCAACGTGAGTTTTTTTCTTTACCTTTTTTACTGTTGCTGCTTTAGCCAACTAATACTCCTTGGTTTTAATTATTTTTTAGTAGGAACCTTTTTCTTACCGGCAACTGTTTTACGTTTACCTTTTCTTGTCCTTGAATTCGTTCGGGTTCTTTGTCCTCTTACAGGTAAGCCTCTTCGGTGTCTTATACCACGATACGAACCAACATCCATTAATCTTTTAATATGCTGCTGAACTTCAGAACGAAGTGCACCTTCAACTTTATAATCAGCCTGGATAGCAGCTCTTATTTGTGCAACTTCCTCATCAGTTAAATCAGAAATTTTTTTCTTAGGATCTACTTTTGCCTTTTCAAGAATTTCAGCAGAAACAGTTTTTCCAATTCCGAAAATATATTGAAGACCGAAAAGGACCTGTTTGTTTTTTGGTAAATCAACACCGGCAATACGAGCCACTTAAATACTCCTTACTTTATTAACCCTGACGTTGTTTGTGTTTTTTATTTTTACAAATAACTCTAACAACGCCTTTGCGTTTAATTATTTTACAATTTTCACATATTTTTTTTACTGAAGCTCTGACTTTCATTTATGCTCCGCTATTTATACCTGTAAGTTATTCTCCCTTTAGAAAGATCGTAGGGAGATAATTCAACCGAGACTTTGTCTCCAACCAATATTTTTATAAAATGCATCCTCATCTTACCTGAAATGTGTGCAAGTATTTCATGCCCATTATCGAGCTTTACCTTAAAATTGGCATTAGGTAAAGTCTCAGTTATAATTCCATCAACTTTTATCGGGCCTTGCTTTGCCATTATACTACTGTAAGAATTTCAGGTTTACCATTCGAAATCAAAATCGTATGTTCAAAATGTGCAGAAGGAGAACCATCGGCAGTTAAAACTGTCCAGCCGTCATCTCCCATGCGCACTTTACTTTTTCCAAGATTAACCATCGGTTCAATTGCAAGAGTCATCCCGTTTCTTAACTTAATTCCGGTTCCTTTTTTTCCAAAGTTAGGAACCGAAGGTTCCTCGTGTAAATATTTTCCTACACCATGCCCGCAAAGCTCTCTTACAACAGAAAAACCATTTCCTTCAATATATTCCTGTACGGTTCCGGAAATATCATGAAGCCGGTTATTTTCCTTGGCTTCTTCAATTCCCATATATAAAGATTTTTCCGTAACATCGAGAAGCTTTTGTTTTTCCTCACTGATAGTACCAACAGGAACTGTTAACGCTGCATCTCCATAATATCCATTCTTAAAAACACCAACGTCAAGAGAAATTATTTCACCATTATTAAGAACCTTTTGTCCGGGTATTCCATGTACAACTGCATCATCAACTGAAGTACAAATAGAACCTGGAAATTTGAAAGAACCTGCCTGCGAATAACCTTTAAACGCAGCTTTGGCATTATTACTACGTATATAATTGTCGGCTATTTTATCAAGTTCAAAAGTTGTTATTCCGGGTTTAACATTAGCTTTAAGCAACTGTAGAGTTTCTGCAACAATTTTACAACTTTCTCTGATTAAGTCTATCTCTTTTTTAGTCTTTATATATATCACAATTATAAAGCACGCTATCTGCGTCCCTTAATCTTACCCGATTTCATAAATCCATCATAATGCCTCATCAAAAGATGAGATTCAATCTGCTGCAAAGTATCTAAAGCAACACCAACAATAATTAATAAACTTGTACCGCCAAAAAACTGGGCGAACTGTCCTGACACACCCCAGGCAGAAACAAATGCCGGAAGTATTGCTATAATAGCCAGAAAAATAGATCCGGGAAGCGTAATCTTTGTTAATATATTATCTATAAATTCTGACGTCTGTTTTCCTGGTCTTATTCCCGGAATAAATCCACCCTGCTTTTTCATATTATCAGCGACATCTTTTGGATTAAAAGCAATTGCCGTATAAAAATAAGTAAAGAACACAATCATCAAAGCATATATCGCTGAATATACAGGTGAAGTGTAATCAAAATAACCCGCTATTGTCTGTAAAAAATCATTGTCAGGAAAAAATGAAAGAACAGTATTGGGAATGAACATAATAGACTGTGCAAATATTATAGGCATAACACCTGCTGTATTAACTCTTAAAGGAATATACTGTGTTACACCTCCGTATATTTTTCTTCCAACAACCCTTTTTGCATATTGAACCGGAATTCTGCGTGTCCCTTGCGTAACCAGAACAACTCCTGCAATAATAAAAAACATAAAGGCTACAATAATAAGTTCAATAATCAAGCTTCTTTGTCCGGAAGAAATAAGCCTGTATTCATCCAGTATAGCAAAGGGAAAACGAGCTATGATACCAATAAATATTATAAGAGAGATTCCGTTTCCAATTCCTTTCTCAGTAATCTGTTCACCCATCCACATCATAAAAACTGTTCCGGCAGTAAGAATAATAATAGTGGAAAGTACCCAGGAAAAACCTTGAACCTGAACAGGAACTATAGGTGCATTCTGAACCTGGATGTTGAGAAGTCTTACCGTGACTCCCCAAGCCTGTAAAGCGGAAATTAGTACTGTACCATATCTTGTTAACTGGGTAATTTTCTTTCTGCCTTCTTCGCCTTCCTGCTGTAGTTTCTGGAAGTAGGGAACGACCGCTCCCATCAATTGAAGTATAATTGATGCAGAAATATAGGGCATTATTCCCAGTGCAAATATAGCTGCATTTGAGAAAGCTCCTCCCACAAACAGATCGTACAACCCAAACAAATTATTGGACGTTTGGTTTTGCATGCTTTGTGTTAAAAGAACCGCATCAACACCTGGAAGAGTGAGATGAGATCCTAATCGAACAATAAATAAAAGAGCTAAAGTATATAAAATTCTTTGCCGCAGTTCGTGAATTTTAAATATGTTTCTGAAAGTGTCAGTAATTGTTGCCATTAAATTCCGGAATTATATTTTTTTAATTGAACCACCAGCGGCTTCTATTTTCTCTTTTGCAGAATTACTAAATGCATTTACTTCAAGCTGAACTTTTACTTTCAAATCACCATCACCTAAAATTTTAACTGGTTTTTTAGAATTTCTTACCAAACCTAGTTTTTTAAGTTCTTCGGCATTTAGAACAACATCAGTAAGTTTTTTTTCATCAGATAATTTCTGCAGGTTTAATAAATTTACGACCTGGTACTCTTTCTTAAATATATTAGTAAACCCAAACTTGGGTACTCTTCTTTGTAAAGGCATCTGTCCACCTTCAAACCAGGCTCTTTTCTTAGCCCCGGAACGTGAAAGCTGCCCATTCATTCCTCTGGTTGCTGTACCGCCATGACCGGAACCTTCACCTCGTGCAATTCTCTTTGGTTTCTTTTTTGAACCCGATGCGTATTTCAGATTACTTAAAATATCCATTATTTACTCTTAGATTTTTTTTTGTTTTTAGCTGCTGCTTTTTTTGTCTTTGCTGTTGAAGAAACTTTTTTAGCTGGAGTTTTCTTCTTTAAAGCAGGTTTAGATTTTTCCTTTTCCTCACCGGTTGGTTTATATTCACTTACTTCAACAAGATGAGAAACTTTGAATAACATTCCTCTTATCTGTGGAGTGTCATTGTGAATTTTTTCCCAGTTTGGTCTTCCTAAACCAAGAGCTTCAATCGTACGTTTCTGTGGTACAGGTCTGTCAATCACACTTCTTATTTGTCTGATTTTTAATTTCTGCATTATTACCTTTCAATCAGGAGCTAAATAACTCGGTTATAGTCATACTCCTCTTACGAGCCATTTTTCTTGCATCAACCTGGTTTTGCAAACCATTAAGCGTTGCTTTAACCTGGTTATGTGGATTGCTTGAGCCAAGAGATTTTGTAAGAATATCCTGAACACCAGCAGCTTCAAGAACTGCTCTAACACCACCGCCGGCAATTAACCCTGTGCCCGGAGAAGCCGGTTTTAACAAAACTTTTCCTGCACCATATTTACCTAAAATAGAATGTGCAATTGTTCCTTTAATAACAGAAACATGTACAAGGTTCTTTTTTGCATCGTCAATTCCTTTTGATATTGCATCAGTAACTTCGTTTGCTTTACCCAATCCAACACCAACAATACCATTTCCATTACCAACAACAACAATCGCATTAAAGCTAAAACGCCGCCCTCCTTTAACAACCTTTGCTACACGGTTTATGTGAACGACCTTCTCTTTCAGGTTTTCAATTTCCTGTGTTCTTATAATCTTTGCTTCTTCTTTCATAAATTTCTTTTTGTTAATAAATATTAAAACAACCGGCTAAGCTGCCGGAAGAGGATTCGAACCTCTACAGACGCCTCCAAAGGGCGTAGTCCTACCATTAGACGATCCGGCAAAAACATTAATTTGCATTTAAAACTTCAAGCCTCCTTCACGGGCACCCTCTGCAAATGCTTGTACCCGGCCATGATATTTATATCCATTACGGTCGAATACAACAATAGTAATATTTTGTTCTATAGCTTTTTTAGCAACAAGAGTTCCTACAAGTTTACTTTTTGCAGATTTGCCTTTTGCAGATTTTATATCTTCTGCTATTTCTTTTGATAAAGATGAAGCAGAGGCTAATGTTTTTCCGTTTGAATCATCTATAATCTGACCATAAATATTATTAAGACTGCGGTAAATTGATAACCTCGGTTTTTCTGATGTACCAAAAATGCTTTTTCTTATTCTTGTTTTTGAACGCAGCCTGCTGTTATTTTCTCTTTTAATCACTTTTATTTAATCTCCAAGATTATTTACCGGCTGTCTTGCCAGCTTTTCTTTGTATGTGCTCATCAGAATATTTAATACCTTTACCTTTATATGGTTCAGGTTTCCTAATTGATCTAATTTTTGCAGCAACATGTCCAACCATCTGCTTATCAATTCCTGAAATGACAATTTGAGTTGGTACAGGTGTTTGAAGTATAACTCCATCAGGCGGAATAAAATAAATAGGATGAGAATATCCTATGTTAAGCAGCAAATTTTTTCCTTTTAACTCTGCCTTGTAACCAACGCCAACTATATCAAGAGTTTTTGAGTAAGGAGTAACAACACCATCAACCATATTCTGAATCAATGCTCTTGTAAGACCATGAAGAGATTTATTCTCTTTAGAATCGTCAGGACGTGTAACAACTATTTGGCTATCTTTTAGATCAACAGACATTTTTGAATGGAAATGGGTTTCAAGTTCTCCTTTTGGGCCTTTAACTTTAACAACGTTTCCATTCTTCGTTATTGTTACTCCCTTTGGTATTTCAATTGGTTTTTTGCCTATACGCGACACTTTAATTCTCTCCTTACCAGATATAACAAACTACTTCACCGCCAACAGATTGGTTCCTTGCTTCTTTGTCGGTAAGTAATCCTTTAGATGTTGATACAACTGCAATTCCTAAACCATTAAGCACTCTTGGCAAGTCAGTAGATTTCTTATAAACTCTTAACCCTGGTTTGCTGATTTTCTTTAATCCATTTATTGCAGGAATACCATTAGAATATTTTAATTCTATTCTTACAATATCCTGTTTGTTATCTTCAATTACAGAATAATCATTAATGAATTTTTGCTGTTTAAGAATTTCAGCTAAATTCTTTTTCATATATGAAGCAGGAATATCAACTCTCAGTTTCTTTGCTTTAGAAGCATTCCTTATTTGAGTTAAGAAATCTGCTATCGGATCAGTTATTGCCATAAATTAAAAATCTCCTTTTACCAACTTGACTTCTTTACGCCGGGCAATTCGCCTCTTAATGCCATTTCTCTTAAAACAAGTCTTGACACACCAAACTTCCTGTGAAAACCACGTGCTCTTCCTGTAAACATGCACCTGTTATGCAATCTTGTTGGAGAAGCATCTCTCGGCAGTTTTTGCAAAGCTTCATAATCTCCTTTTGCCTTAAGCTCTTCTCTAATCTTTCTATACTTTTCGTAAGTTCTTCTTCTTTTTTCTTCTCTGGCTATTAAACTTTTTCTTGCCATTGATTCCTCTGTTTTAGGCTGTTTTAATTTCTTTTCTTCTGAAAGGAACACCAAATGCCTGAAGCAATTCATAGGCTTCATTATCTGATTTTGCAGTTGTTACGATAGTTATGTCCATTCCAAGTACTTTTGTAATTTTGTCAACATTTATTTCAGGAAAAATAATTTGTTCCTTCACTCCTAAAGTATAATTTCCCCTTCCGTCAAATGATTTATCGGAAAGACCTCTGAAATCCCTGACTCTTGGTAAAGCTACGTTTACGAGTCTATCAAGAAATTCGTACATTCTTTCTTTTCTTAAAGTAACCATTGCGCCAATATTAACACCTTCACGAAGCTTAAAATTTGAAATAGCTTTCTTTGCTTTTCTTATACTGGGTTTCTGACCTGTAACAGCTTCTAAATCTCTTACTGATTCTTCAAGTATTTTGGGATCTGCTACAGCGGCACCAACACCCATATTAACAACAATTTTATGAATCTTTGGAACCTGCATTATGCTTTTGTAGCTGAACTTTTTTAACAAGTCAGGTGTAATATCCTGTTTGTATAATTGTTGAAGACGTGCTGGTACGCGAATCTCTTTTCCCTGTTTTGCAGAAAAATCTCCGCCTTCTTTCTTTCCTGTTTTCTTTTTTTGTGTATCTTCTTTTTTTGTTTTTTTATCGGCCATAATTCATTAAATAAAATTTTAGTTTAAACCATTTCCCCGCTTGCTTTACTTACACGCTGGCTTTTTTTCTTGCCAGTTTTTTCATCAAGAATGATCTTAGCACCAAGCCTTGTCGGTTCGTTTGTTTTTGGATCCACCAGCATTACATTAGAAACATGAATTGGTGCTTCCTTTTCAATTATTCCGCCCTGCGGTTGTCTTTGATTGGGTTTAGTATGTCTCTTCCTTAAATTGATTCCTTCAATAATTACTTTAGATTCAGACGGGAATACTTTAAGTACTTTCCCTGTCTTTCCTCTATCGTTACCTGTTATAACAACCACATTATCATTTTTTCTTATCTTCATAATAAAACCTTATAAAACCTCAGGTGCTAATGATACTATTTTCATAAACTGTTTTTCTCTCAACTCTCTTGCAACGGGACCAAAAATACGTGTACCTCTTGGTTCATTCTGCGGATTAATAAGAACAGCAGCATTTTCATCAAATCTTATATAAGAACCATCTTTTCTTCTAACCTCTTTCTTTGTTCTTACAATTACAGCTCTTGAAACTTCACCCTTCTTAACTGTTCCATTTGGCAAAGCTGATTTAACTGATACAACTATTGTATCTCCAATGCTGGCATATTTTCTATCGCTTCCGCCAAGTACTCTTATGCAGCGTACTCTTTTAGCTCCCGAATTATCGGCAACAACAAGGTTTGTTTCTTCCTGGATCATTCTACTGTTACCTTTCTACTTGGCTTTCTCTATAATTTCAATCAAACGCCATCTCTTTTTTGCACTGAGAGGACGTGTTTCCATAATTTTAACTTTATCGCCAATACTACACTCTTTTTTTTCATCGTGCGCCATCAGCTTTGTAGTTTTCTTGAAATATTTTTTATAAATGGGATGCGGAACTCTTCTTTCAATAGAAACTGTAATGGTTTTATCCATTTTGTTGCTGGTTACAATTCCAATCCTTGTTTTACGAAGATTACGTGGCTCCATTATTAACCTTTACTCTCCGTGGAAACTTTCATCTTAGTAAGTTCTCTTTCTTTAAGAACGGTTTTCATTTTTGCAATATCTTTCTTAGCAATTTTTAATTTTGCAGTGTTTGTTAACTGTTTAAGCTGATGAGAGAACCTGAGGTCAACGAGATTTTTTTCCTCTTCCTCGATTCTTTTGACTAACTCGTCATCTTTCATTTCTCTTATTTCATGAATTTTCATTTACTAATTCCTTTTATCCAAGATCCGGTCTTGAAACAACTTTTGTTTTAATTGGAAGCTTATAAGAACAGGTTCCCAAGGCATCGTGAGCAAGATCTTTTGAGACTCCGGAAACTTCAAACATTATCCTTCCGGGTTTAATAACCACAACCCAGAATTCCGGAGCGCCTTTACCTTTACCCATTCTTGTTTCAAGAGGTTTTTTAGAAACAGGCTTATCCGGAAAAATCCTGATAAAAACTTTACCATCTCTTTTCATCTTCCTGGTTAATGCAACTCTGCAAGCTTCAATCTGCCTGCTTGTAATCCATGCTGGTTCAAGAGCTTTCAAACCATAATCTCCAAAAGCGACAGAACTGCCCCTATAAGCTTTGCCCTTCCTTCTTCCACGCTGGGCTTTTCTGTATTTTACTCTTTTGGGCATTAACATATTAAATTCGCCTTTCCAAAAATTTTATTCGGATAATCTTTTACCAAGGATTTCTCCACGGCAAATCCAGACCTTAATTCCAATTGAACCATAAATTGTTTCGGCTCTTCCAGGTGCATAATCAATATCTGCTCTCAAAGTATGAAGAGGAATTCTTCCCTCCTTATACTGTTCTGTCCTTGCCATTTCAGCGCCACCTAATCTTCCTGCACACATAATTCTAATTCCTTCGGCGCCCATTCTCATTGCAGCAGTAATTGCCATCTTCATAGCTCTTCTGAAAGAAACTCTTCCTTCAAGCTGGCTTGCAATATTTTCTGCAACCAAATATGCATCAAGCTCCGGCCTTTTAATTTCATTAATCTGAACCTTAACATCTTTATCAGTAATTTGTTTTAATTCTTGTTCGAGCTGAGTAATTTCTTTTCCACTCTTTCCAATTACAACCCCCGGTCTGGAAGTATGAATTGTTAAAATTATATTTTTTGAAGTTCTATCAATAACAATCCTGGAAATACCCGCTTTCTTTAATCTGTTTCTTACATAAGATCTAAGTTTGCTATCTTCTTTAAGTTTACCTGCGTAACTTTTATTTTCATACCAGTTAGAATCCCATCCTCTGATGATACCAACTCTTAATCCGATAGGGTTTGTTTTCTGTCCCAATAAACCTCCTAAGCTTTTGTGGCAACCACAATTGTTATATGACAAGATCTTTTTCTAATTCTGTAAGCACGTCCCATTGGTGCCGGAGAAATTCTTTTCAGCGTTGGGCCCTGGTTAACGAATGCTTCCTTTACAAAAATATCACTCGGTTCCATTCTTGTTGCTTCATCCCTGTTCATCAGGTTAGATACAGCAGATCTTAAAACTTTTTCTGCATCTTTAGAAGCATGCTTTGGAGAAAAGTGAAGAACTTCCAAAGCTCTATCAACCGACATTCCTCTAATCAAATCAATCACCAGTCTCATCTTTCTTGGTGATGAGCCTAAAAATCTATGTTTTGCAATTGCTTCCATTTATGCTGTTCCTTTTACGGTTGAAGCTTTTTCTGCTTTAGTACCGGGGTGTGCACGGAAAATTCTTGTTGGTGCAAATTCACCCAGCTTATGCCCAACCATGTTCTCTGTTATATAAACAGGAATCATTTTATTTCCATTATGAACAGCAATTGTATGTCCTACAAAATCTGGAATAATTGTAGAAGCACGTGACCATGTTTTTATTATCTTTTTCTGATTTATTTCATTAAGCTTTGCAATTTTCTGCATTAACTTAAAATCAATAAATGGTCCTTTTTTAACTGATCGTGGCATAAAATTCTATTTACTTTTTACGACGTTTAATAATAAACTTATTTGATTCTTTCTTATGTTTCCTAGTTTTAAGCCCTTTAGCTTTTTGTCCCCAGGGAGAAACCGGATGTCCGCCACCTGAAGTTTTCCCTTCACCGCCACCCATAGGATGATCAACAGGGTTCATAGCAACACCACGAACATGTGGTCTTTTTCCAAGCCATCTTGTTCTGCCTGCTTTACCCAGACTAATATTTTCCTGTTCAGCATTTCCAACTACTCCATAAGTTGCAATACAATCCAGCCTAATCATTCTTACTTCACCTGAAGGCATTTTTATCTGGGCATGTGCACCTTCTTTCGCCATCAATTGTAAAGATGCACCCGCTGTTCTTCCAAGCTGCCCGCCTTTACCAGGTTTTAGCTCTACATTATGAACAAAACTTCCAAGCGGCATTTCATTTAATGGAAGAGCATTACCTACACTGATCTCACTTCCTGAACCGGACATTACCTGGTCACCAACTTTTAATCCATCGGGAGCCAGAATATATCTTTTCTCTCCATCAGCATAATGCAGTAGTGCAATTCTCGATGTTCTATTTGGATCATACTCTATAGAATAAACTTTAGCAGGAACTTTATGTTTATCTCTTTTAAAATCTATTATACGGTATCTTCTTTTATGTCCACCGCCGATATGACGTGCAGTCAATCTGCCCAGGTTATTTCTTCCGCCGCTTTTTCTTAAAGCTATGGTTAAAGATTTTTCCGGCTGGGTTTTGGTAATCTCATCAAATGAAGAATTTGATCTGAATCTTGTTCCTGGAGTAACCGGTTTTAATTTTCTGATTGCCATTATTTAATCTCTATACTTGCTCAAATAATTCTATTGTTTCACCTTCTTTAAGAGTAACAATAGCCTTTTTATATTTTGATGTTCTTCCTTCAAACCTTCCGCTTTTTCTGAACTGTGTTTTTGTTTTACCATGATGCTTAATTGTTTTTACATCAACAACATGAACACTAAATCTCTTTTCAATTGCTTTTGCAATTTCAATTTTATTTGCTTTAAGATTTACGATAAAACCAAATTTACCAGGTTGTGCTGCGGTTATATTTGTCATTTTTTCAGTTATCAAAGGTCTTATCAGGATATCGTGCATATTAATTCTCCACAGCAGTATTGTTTCCAAAAGACTTTGTAATTAAATCAACAGCACTTTTTTGCATAATCAGAACCTGGTTGTTCAATATATCATAAGCAGAGGCTTGATCGGCTTCAAGTACTTTTACTTTAGGAATATTTCTTCCTGATTTATAAACCGTTTCTATCTTTCCATTAGTTAAAAGAAGAACCCTTTTACCCGCTATGTTCAGAGCTTTAAGCATATCTACAAATTCTTTTGTCTTTGGCTGTTTAAAAATAAAATCTTCAATAACTAATATTTGTTCATCTTTTAGCTTATAACTGAATGCAGATTTTCTTGCAAGTCTTTTAACTTTTTTTGGTAAATCCTGCCTGTAATCCCTGGGACGTGGACCAAAAATTCTTCCTCCACCAGACCATAAAGGAGAACGAATTGTACCTGCACGCGCACCACCTCTTCCTTTCTGTTTCCAAGGTTTTTTACCTCCGCCTCTTATTTCCCCTCTCTCTTTAGACTTATGAGTTCCCTGTCTCTGGTTTGCTAGAAAAGCTTTAACGGAAAGGTAAATTGCATGATCGTTTGGTTCTATCCCAAAAATATCTTTCGGTAATTCTATTTTTTTACCGCTTGCTTTACCATCTATATTATAAATATCTAATTTCATTTTAATATATTAGTTCTTATTTAACAGTCTAAGGCTTAATCAATTCAACTATTGAATTTATTGCACCAGGGACAGCACCCTTGATTAAAATTAAATTTTCTTCGGGTACAATTCTAACTACCTTTAAATTGGAAACAGTTATATTGCTATGCCCTGTTCTTCCAGCCATTCTTTGTCCCTTAAATACTCTTGAAGGATAGGAACTTCCACCAATTGATCCTGGAGCCCTTAACCTATCGCTTTGTCCATGAGTTGTTCCTCCAACTCCGCCGAAGTTATGTCTTCTCATAACTCCCTGGAAACCCTTACCTTTACTTAATCCTCTAACTTTAATACCCTCCCCTTCTTTAAAAAGATCAACTTTAACTTCATCACCAATTTTAAACTCAACAGAAGAAGGAAATTTAAATTCTTTCAATACAAAGCTTGGAGATAAATTATTCTTTTTAAATTGTCCGGAAACAGGTTTGGAAATTTTCTTTTCTTTCTTTTCACCAAAACCAAGTTGAAGGGCTTCGTAGCCGTCTTTCTGTTTTGTACGGACAGAAACAACTTTGCAAGGACCTGCCAGAATAACAGTAACAGGAACTAACTCTCCCAGACTGTTAAAAATATTTGACATTCCTATTTTTCTTCCGATTAAACCGGACATCTTTTTTCCTTTAAAGCTTAATTTCTATATCAACACCAGCCGGAATATCCAGCTTACTTAATGAATCAACTGTTTTGTTATTAGAGTTATGAATATCAATTATTCTTTTGTGCGCCCTTGTTTCAAATTGCTCTCTCGATTTCTTATCGACGTGAGGAGATCTTAAAACTGTATAAACAGTGCGCCTTGTTGGTAAAGGAATAGGACCTGAAACAATAGCACCCGTACTTCTTACAGTTTTAATAATTTTCTCTGCAGATTTATCAATGAGTATATGATCGTAAGATTTTAACTTTATCCTTATCTTCTGACCGGGCAATTTATAACTCCTTAATATTAGAAACACAAAAAGGGAGTTTCGTTTCCCTTCCTGTTTTTATCTTTTATGATTATTGAAAGATCTTTGTTACAACCCCAGCACCAACTGTTCTACCGCCTTCACGAATTGCAAAGCGTAAACCTTCTTCCATAGCTATCTCTGAAATCAAATCAATAGATAACATCACTCTATCACCGGGCATAACCATCTCGGTTCCTGAAGGAAGTGATGCTACACCGGTAACATCTGTAGTTCTGAAATAAAACTGAGGTCTGTATCCGTTAAAGAAAGGAGTATGTCTTCCACCTTCTTCTTTTGAAAGGATATAAACTTCACCTTCAAATTTCTTATGAGGTGTAATAGAACCAGGTTTTGCAAGCACCATTCCTCTTTCAATTTCATCCTTATCAATACCTCTTAAAAGAATACCTGCATTATCACCGGCAATTGCAGAATCAAGTTCTTTCCTGAACATTTCAATACCTGTTACAACTGTTTTTTTATGCACTCCAAGTCCTATAAGTTCAAGTTCTTCCTGAATTTTTACCTGACCTCTTTCTACTCTTCCGGTAGCTACAGTACCACGGCCGGTAATTGAGAAAACATCTTCAACAGGCATAATAAAAGGTTTATCAACATTTCTTTCAGGAATAGGTATGTAACTGTCAACTGCTTCCATAAGCTTCCAGACACAATCTAATCTTGGATCATCAATCTTAGTTTCGGTGCTTGCCGCAGCCTCAAGAGCTTTTAATGCTGAACCTCTGATAATAGGTATATCTTTACCCGGAAATTCATAAGATGTTAAAAGATCCCTCAACTCTTCTTCAACAAGGTCTAAAAGTTCAGGGTCATCAACCATATCAACTTTATTCATAAACACGACTATTTTAGGAACACCTACCTGACGAGCAAGGAGAATATGTTCTCTTGTTTGAGGCATAGGTCCATCTGTAGCAGCAACAACCAGAATAGCACCGTCCATCTGGGCCGCACCGGTAATCATGTTCTTAACATAGTCCGCGTGGCCAGGACAGTCTACATGAGCGTAGTGTCTTTTTTCAGTGGAATACTCCACGTGAGCAGTTGCAATTGTAATACCTCTTTCCCGTTCTTCTGGTGCGTTATCAATACTATCAAAGGTTCTGATATCTGATAAGCCCTTTTTATTAAGAGCCATAGTGATGGCAGCTGTTAAAGTAGTTTTTCCATGATCCACATGACCGATAGTTCCCACGTTAACGTGAGGTTTACTCCTATCAAATTTTTCTTTTGCCATCTAAATCTCCTTTAATTTATTTCTTTTAATTGTTCTTTATTAAACTGATATTGCTTTTTTACCGAGTGATTTTTCTGCAATCTCATCTGCAATTGATCTAGGAACCTCCTGATAAACAGCAAACTGCATTGTATAAATTGCACGTCCTTGTGTCATAGACCTAAGGATAGTTGCATATCCAAACATTTCTGCAAGTGGAACACGTGCTTTGATTACCTGCGCATCTTTACGTGCTGAGAATCCTTCAATCTTACCACGACGGGAGTTTAAATCTCCCATTACATCGCCAAGATATTCTTCAGGTGTCACCACTTCAACATCCATAATCGGTTCAAGAAGAACCGGCTTTGCTTTCTTAGCACCTTCTTTAAAAGCTATTGAACCTGCAACTTTAAATGATATTTCATCCGAATCAACATCATGGTAAGAGCCATCAAAAAGTTTTGCTTTAATATCAACTACAGGAAAGCCGGCTACTACACCATTTCTCATAGCTTCCTGAATTCCGGTTGAAACCGGTGCGATATATTCTCTTGGAACTACTCCACCTACAATTGCATTTTCAAATTCATATCCTTTGCCGGGTTCATTAGGTGCTAATTCAATCCAGATATGTCCATATTTCCCACGTCCGCCAGATTGCTTAATAAATTTACCTTCTGACGTAACAGTTTGAGTAATTGTTTCTCTATAAGCAACCTGAGGCTTACCAACATTTGCTTCAACTTTAAATTCTCTTTTCATTCTGTCAACAAGAATTTCAAGGTGAAGTTCACCCATACCGCTGATTAAAGTTTGACCTGTTTCATCATCAACTTTTATTTTGAATGTTGGATCTTCATCAGATAGTCTGTTTAAAGATTCTGAAAGTTTATCCTGGTCTGCTTTTGTTTTTGGTTCAATTGCAATCTGAATAACAGGTTCGGGAAAAATAATTTTTTCTAATAAAATAGGATCATCTTCAGTGCAAAGTGTATCGCCTGTTTTGGTATGTTTCAAACCAACCACAGCAGCAATATCTCCAGCTTTAACTTCATCAATTTCTTCTCTATGGTTTGCATGCATCTGAAGGAGTCTTCCTATTCTTTCTTTCTTACCACTAACTGCATTAAAAATATATGAGCCGGATTTCAAAGTTCCGGAGTAAACCCTAAAGAATGTAAGTTTACCAACATAAGGATCACTCATTATTTTAAATGCAAGTGCACTAAATTTTTCATTATCATCAGTTTTTCTTTTTACCTTATCATTTATTCCTATATGATGCGCATCAACCTCACTGAAGTCCTCAGGAGAAGGTAAAAAATCAACAACAGAATCAAGTAGCTTCTGAACTCCTTTATTCTTAAATGCAGAACCACAGATCACTGGAATGATCTTAAGTTCAATAGTAGCTTTTCTAAGAACAGCTTTAACTTCTTTTTCACTTATCTCTTTACCTCCAAGATATTTTTCAAGCAGAGTATCATCAACATCTGAAACTGCTTCAAGCATCCCTGTCCTGAACTTGTCGGCTATTTCCATAAGATCATGTGGAATTTCCATTTCGTCAAATGTAGCACCATAAGTATCTTCATGATACATTCTTGCTTTGAAATTAATTAAATCAATAATTCCTGTAAACATATCACCTTCGCCAATTGGAAGAGTAACTGGAACAGCATTAGCGGCAAGTCTGTCTTTCATCATCTGAATAGCGTTATAAAAATCAGCACCGGTTCTATCCATTTTATTTATAAAAGCAATTCTTGGAACACGATATTTATCAGCCTGTCTCCAAACAGTTTCAGATTGTGGTTCAACACCACCTACTGCACAAAATAATGCTACAGCTCCATCCAAAATTCTGAGAGAGCGTTCAACTTCTGCTGTAAAATCAACATGGCCGGGAGTATCAATAATATTAATCTGGTGATCATTCCAATAACAAGTGGTTGCAGCACTGGTAATTGTAATACCTCTTTCTTTTTCCTGTTCCATCCAATCCATAGTTGCAGCTCCATCATGAACTTCACCCAAACGATGTGTTCTGCCAGTATAAAAAAGGATTCTTTCGGTTGTAGTGGTTTTCCCGGCATCAATGTGAGCCATAATACCAATATTTCTAACCTTATCTAAACTAAATCTTGTCATACTCTTCTTTTATTTATAATTAATTACCACTTAAAATGTGCAAATGCTTTATTTGCTTCAGCCATTTTGTGTGTGTCTTCTTTTTTCTTTACAGAAGAACCCTCACCACCTGAAGCTGCAATCAATTCTGAAGCGAGCTTAAGAGACATAGATTTATCATTTCTTTCGCGGGAATATGTTTTAAGCCAGCGCATAGCTAATGCTATCCTTCTTTCAGGTCTGACCTCCGTCGGGACCTGGTAAGTTGCGCCGCCAACTCTTCTGCTTCTAACTTCAATAACCGGTTGAACATTTGCAATAGCTTTTTTAAAAATCTCTAATCCCGGTTTCTTTGTTCTTTCCTCTATAATATCAAAAGCTTTGTAAACAACATCTCTTGCTTTTGATTTTTTGCCATCATACATCAAAGAATTTATAAACTTTGCTACAATAAGATCATTAAACTTTGCATCCGGTTTTATATATATCTTCCCTGCTCTTTTTTTTCTCATACTTATTTAGCTTTCGGTTTTTTAGCTCCGTATTTTGATCGTCCTTTTTTCCTATCTTCAACTCCACTAGTATCCAGAGTTCCTCTTATTATATGGTAGCGAACCCCGGGAAGATCTTTAACTCTTCCACCTCGTATTAACACGATAGAGTGTTCCTGCAAGTTATGTCCTTCACCGGGAATATATGCAGTCACTTCAATACTGTTTGTTAATCTTACCCTGGCAACTTTTCTTAAAGCTGAATTAGGTTTTTTAGGAGTTGTTGTATATACTCTTGTACAAACGCCTCTTTTTTGAGGGCAAGACTCCAGAGCAGGGGCCTTTCTTTTCGTTTCTATTTGAATTCTTCCCTTACGGACTAACTGGTTTATTGTCGGCAAAAACAACTCCTAAATTTTCAATTTCTAAAAAAATTCCAGATTATAAATATAGCTTTTGGGTTTAATTTTGTCAAGAAAATCAAATTATTAAGTAGCCTGAACTTCCTCTGGTTTATTTTCTTGTTCGGGTACTGCAATTTCTGTTTTAAGAAGGATATTACTGTATTTTCTTAAACCGGTACCCGCTGGAATTAAATGTCCCATGACAACATTTTCCTTAAGTCCCAATAGTTTATCAACCTTCGCTTCAGTAGCAGCATTTGCAAGAACTTTTGTTGTTTCCTGAAAAGAAGCAGCAGATATAAAACTCTCGGTTGACAATGCAGCTTGTGTTATTCCAAGAAGTATGTGTTCAAATGTTGCTGGCTCTGCATCTCTTACCTGGAACTGTTTCTTATCTTTCTTTTTCAGATCTGCATTGATTTCTCTGGCTTTACTCTTTAACAATAATTGTCCATCCTTGAATTTAGAGTCACCTTTATCTTCAATGTAAACCATATTTATTATCTTGTTATTTTCTTCGATAAATTCAATTCTATCAACAATATCTTCTTCAAGGAACCTTGTATCTCCGGGTGAAACGATTTTAACTTTTTGCAACATCTGACGAACAATTACTTCAATATGCTTATCATTTATTTTAACCCCCTGCAATCGGTAAACATCCTGTATTTCGTTTACAAGATATTCCTGAACAGCACTTGTACCTTTAATCTTAAGAATATCATGAGGATTAATCGGACCATCTGTAATTTTTTCGCCGGCAGGAATTTCATCTCCATCCTGCACAAGAATATGCTTACCCAGCGGAACATTGTATTTTTTTTCATCAGAACCATCAGGTGCCGTAACAATAATCTCCCTTGAACCTTTTTTCTTGGAACCAAATTTTACAATACCTTCTATTTCAGAAACTATTGCTGGTTCCTGAGGGCTTCTGGCTTCAAATAATTCTGTTACTCTTGGCAAACCACCAGTTATATCCCTACTCTTAGCCTGCTGTTTAGATATTTTCGCCAATATTGTACCTGATGAAATTGATTCCCCTTCTTCCACAGATAAATAAGATCTTGTAGGAAGGTTAAAGGATTTTTTAGTTCCATCTTCACCTTCGATAAGAATACTTGGAGTAAGATTTTTATCTTTTGATTCAATAACAACTTTTTGCACATGACCTGTTTGCTCATCAGTAACTTGTTGTAATGTTACTCCATCAATTAAGTCAATAAATGAGACTCTACCTGCTATATCTGTAAGAATAACTGAATTGTATGGATCGTGATTATACAATGGTGCACGTTTCCTGACCTTGCTGTTATCATTAACCATTAATTCAGCACCATAAGGAACATCATATTTTTTTATCTGGCGATTGTTCTCATCATATATTCCAATAACGCCTCTTCTACCTGCAACGACTTTAATATTCCCTATAAAATCGGACTTTTCAACAAAGGAAATTCTTTCAAATCTAACTATTCCTTCGACGCTGGTTTCAACCTGAGATTGACTTGCAATTCTTGATGAAGTACCACCGAGGTGGAATGTTCTAAGAGTAAGCTGCGTTCCGGGTTCACCGATTGATTGAGCAGCAATAATTCCTACAGCTTCTCCAATTTCAACAAGCTTACCATTAGTAAGATTTCTTCCATAGCATTTAGCACATACACCACGTTTAGATTCGCAAGTGAGAACCGTTCTTATATAAACAGATTCGATATTTGCATCTTCTATTTTTTCAGCGACAGATTCAGTTATCATATCACCGGCAGCAACAATTAACCCATCATTTCTCGGATCATAAACATCTTCCTGTGCAGTACGACCCGTTATTCTTTCTGCCAGCGGTTCTCTTTCCTGTTCAACATCTTTTAATGCAGTTACTTCTATACCAAGAATAGTTCCGCAATCCAGTTCACTTATAATAACATCCTGGGATACATCAACTAATCTTCTAGTTAAGTATCCGGCATCTGCAGTTTTTAAAGCAGTATCTGCCAGACCTTTTCTTGCACCATGTGTTGAGATGAAGTATTCTAGAACAGAAAGACCTTCTTTAAAGTTTGCAACAATCGGGTTCTCAATAATTTCACCAGCCTGACCTGATAATGTTTTTTGAGGTTTCATCATCAATCCTCTCATTCCTGCAAGTTGACGAACCTGTTCCTGAGAGCCTCTTGCCCCGGAATCAACCATCATATGAAGTGAGTTAAAACCACTATTGTGTACCCTGATTTTTTCCATTAGCGCACGAGCAACATCATTGGTTGTGTGAGTCCATACGTCAATTATCTTATTATATCTTTCGGCATCAGTAATAACACCTTGTTCATGTTCATTAAGAATACTTTCAACTTTTTTATTCGCTTTACCAATCAGAGTTTCTTTTTCTTCCGGCACAATCATATCAATATAGCTGACAGATAATCCGCCGGCTGTTGCATATCTAAAACCAATATCCTTTAAATCATCTAAGAATTTTGCTGTTACTTTATTTCCCAACTTTATAAACATTTGCCCGATAAAACCGCCAAAAGTTTTCTTAATCAATAATTGATTAAAGAAACCCATCTCTTTAGGAACGACGCTATTGAAGATTACTCTGCCAGTAGTAGTTTCAAGTAACTCACCATCTATCCTAACTTTTAATCTTGCGTGTAATCCGATAACTCTGTTATTATAAGCTATTATCACTTCTTCAGGAGAACTGAAGGTTAATCCTTCTCCTTTATCTCCCTCACGAAGTTTGGTTAGATAATAGCAACCTAAAACTATATCCTGAGTTGGCACAACAATAGGACTTCCATTTTGCGGAGAAAGAATATTATGACTACTTAACATTAATAAAGATGCTTCAAGCTGAGCTTCATAAGAAAGAGGTATGTGGACAGCCATCTGATCGCCATCAAAATCAGCATTAAATGCTGTACAAACCATTGGATGAAGCTGGATAGCTCGCCCATCGATTAATATAGGCTGAAAAGCCTGAATTCCAAGTCTGTGAAGGGTTGGTGCACGGTTAAGAAGAACAGGATGTCCCTCGATTATTCTTGCAAGAATATCCCAGATGATCGGGTCCTTTCTGTCAACAACTTTTCTTGCACTCTTTACAGTTTTATTATGTCCCCTTTCAATAAGTTTTCTGATTATGAAAGGTTTAAATAATTCAACTGCCATATCTTTTGGCAAACCGCACTGATGTAATTTCAATTCAGGACCAACAACGATAACTGATCTTCCAGAATAATCAACTCTTTTACCAAGCAGATTCTGACGGAAACGTCCTTGTTTACCTTTAAGCATATCGCTTAAAGATTTTAAAGGTCTGTTATTATCGCTTCTGACAGCACTGCCCCTTCTTGAATTATCAAAAAGAGCATCAACTGCTTCCTGAAGCATTCTCTTTTCATTTCTTAAAATTACTTCCGGAGCTTTGATATCAATAAGTCTCTTAAGACGATTATTTCTTATTATTACTCTTCTGTAAAGATCATTAAGATCACTTGTTGCAAACCTTCCACCTTCAAGAGGAACTAACGGTCTTAGTTCAGGAGGAATAACAGGAATATAACTAAGTACCATCCATTCAGGTCTGTTGGGGATTTTTCCTTCTTCTTCTTTAAAAGCTTCAATTACACGAAGTCTTTTTAGAAGATCAGTTTTTTTCTGCTGTGAAGTTTCATCTTTAAGCTGATCTCTTAATTCTTTAGAAAGTTTTTCAACATCAGTTTTTTTAAGAATTTCTTTAACAGCATCGCCGCCTATCTTTGCAACAAATTTCTTTGGATCTTCATCATCAAGCTTTTCGTTTCCTGCCGGAAGTGAATTGATAACTTCGAAATACTGATCTTCAGAGATAAGATCTAACCTGTTTAATCCTGTGGGACCTGGATTTATAACAACATAGGATTCATAATAGATAACCTTTTCAAGTTCTTTCAAACTTAAACCGATTATGTTGCCAATCTTTGAAGGTTGGGCACGGAAAAACCAGATATGAACGACAGGAACTGCAAGACCTAAATGGCCCATACGTTCACGTCTTACACTTTTTTGTGTAACTTCAACACCACATCTGTCGCAGATGATCCCTTTATACCTTATCCTTTTATACTTACCGCAGAAGCATTCCCAGTCTCTTGTAGGACCAAAAATCTTTTCACAAAACAAACCATCCTTTTCAGGCCGGAAAGATCTGTAATTTATTGTCTCCGGTTTTGTAACTTCACCATAAGATCTGGATAAAATATCATCAGGACTAGCCAAACCAATTGTAAGACTAATAATATCTCTCATTGCATTTTCTTGAATTCTAAAAGCCATTTTTTATCTCCTAATTTCTAAGTGAAAAAATATTCTTCGTGTTAATTAATTTTTATATCCAGACCTAAACCCTGGAGTTCTTTAATCAACACATTGAAAGATTCAGGAACATTTGGTTCCTGTAAGTTTTCACCCTTAACAATTGCTTCATATACTTTTGCTCTTCCTGCAACATCATCACTTTTTACAGTTAAGATCTCCTGCAGAATATGAGCAGCACCGTAACCTTCGAGAGCCCACACCTCCATTTCTCCAAACCTCTGACCACCGAACTGAGCCTTTCCACCAAGAGGTTGCTGAGTAATGAGAGAGTATGGTCCAATAGACCTTGCATGAATTTTATCATCTACTAGATGACTAAGCTTTAACATATAAATGTATCCACAAGTAACTTTCTGGTGGAATTTTTCACCTGTTCTTCCATCATAAAGATCTGTTTTACTACCTTCAACAAGGTTAGCTTTCTTAAGCCATTCTTCAACATCTTCCATCTTTGCTCCATCAAAGATTGGAGTTGCAAACTTAAGTCCAAGAACTTTACCTGCCCACCCAAGAGCAGTTTCATAAAGCTGACCAAGATTCATTCTTGAAGGAACACCAAGCGGATTCAAAATAATATCAACAGGGGTTCCATCAGGTAAGAAAGGCATTTCTTCTACTGGAACTATTTTAGCGACAACACCTTTGTTACCATGACGCCCAGCCATTTTATCACCAACAGCAACCTTACGTTTTTTAGCAACATAAACTTTTGCAAGCTGTACAATTCCCGGAGGCAATTCATCGCCTGAAGTGATTTTTACTTTCTCTCTCTTATATTCTTCTTCAATATCAGAAAGAAGATCAAAATAATTTTTATATAAAACAGATATATGACTATTCACTCTTTTCGATTCAAACCAATCGAGAGTATAATCGAGTTTGGTAACATCTTCTAAAGAAGAGAATGTAGTATCCTTAATCGTTGTTCCACTTCTCAGAACAATACTTCCATCCAGGTCTCTAATTCCTGTTGTAGTGTTCCCTTCAGTAAGCTTGGTTAATTTTTCAATTAACTTTTCATAGTGAGAAGTTAAATTTTGCTTTTGCTCTGTTTCCAGAGTGTCAAGTTGTTTCTTCTCCGTCTTTTTGGCATCAACATCTTTTCTTTTTCTGCTGAAGAGCCTGGTTTTAATTACAGTACCTTTTAATCCCGGAGTTGCCTTTAAAGATGCATCTTTCACATCACCAGCTTTATCTCCAAATATTGCTCTTAGCAGTTTTTCTTCAGGTGTAGGATCTGTTTCTCCTTTAGGGGTAATTTTTCCTATCAGAATATCACCCTCTTTTACTTCTGCACCTTCACGAATAATTCCATTCTCATCAAGATTTTTAACTGCTTCTTCACTAACGTTAGGAATTTCACGGGTTAATTCTTCTTCACCTCTTTTAGTTTCTCTAACTTGTAATTCAAATTCTTCAATGTGAATTGAAGTATAGACATCTTCACTTACAACTTTACTGCTGATAATAATAGCATCTTCAAAGTTGTAACCGCGCCAGGGCATAAATGCTACGAGTACATTTCTGCCAAGAGCAAGTTCTCCCTGATCTGTCGAAGCACCATCAGCAAGAACAGAACCTTTGGTAACTCTGTCTCCTTCTTTTACTATAGGGCGCTGATTAATACAAGTTTCCTGGTTTGTGCCATGAAATTTTGTAATCCTGTAAGTAACTCTTCTCAGATTATTAAAGCTTGTTATTGCTTCAATACTATTTGGATTGATATCATATTTAACAACAATTTTATCAGCATCAACATATTCAACAACACCATCGTCTTCTGCTGCAATAATTGCTCTCGAGTCGGAAGCGACTTTTTGTTCCATACCAGTTCCAACTATTGGAGCTTCAGGTCTTAATAAAGGAACTGCCTGACGCTGCATGTTAGAACCCATAAGTGCTCTGTTAGCATCATCATGTTCAAGGAAAGGAATTAAAGCTGCTGCTGCACTTACGAGCTGTGATGGAGCAACATCCATATACTGTACATTCTCCGGTGTTACAACCGGAAATTCTCCCTTGAACCTGGATTTAACACGGTCATTTACAAACCTAGATTGTTCATTCAAAGGAGCATTGGCCTGTGCAATTGTGAAATAATCTTCCTGCTCAGCAGTTAAATAATTAACATCGTTTGAAACTTTTCCTTTTTCAACTTTCCTATATGGAGTTTCTAAAAAGCCATACTTGTTTACTCTTGCATAAATTGTTAATGAAGATATTAACCCAATATTAGGACCTTCAGGAGTTTCTATTGGACATAATCTTCCATAATGGGTATAGTGAACGTCACGGACTTCAAAGCCGGCACGTTCTCTTGTTAAACCTCCAGGACCTAATGCGGACATTCTTCTCTTATGAGTTAATTCTGCTAACGGATTTGTCTGATCCATAAACTGGGATAACTGGTTCGTACCGAAGAATGCATTTATAACGCTTGTTATCGTTCTTGCATTAACGAGATCCTGAGGTGTAAAGCTTTCGGAGTCGCGCGTGTTCATTCTTTCTTTAATAGTTCTTGCCATACGTGACATACCAATATTAAACTGCTGCATAAGTTGTTCACCAACAGTCCTTATTCTCCTGTTGCCAAGATGATCAATATCATCAATAGCTACGTTTCCAACTCTAAGCCTTATGATATATTTCATGATTGCTATTATATCTTCTGTTGTTAAGACAGTGATATTTTCTTCAATCTTTAATCCGAGTTTATCATTCATTCTATGTCTGCCAACATCTCCAAGATCATATCGCTTATCATTAAAGAATAATTTTTCAATTAATGCGGAAGCTGTTTCCATATCAGGAGCTTCACCGGACCGCAGTTGTCTGTATATTGCTAAAAGAGCTTCCTCTTTGTTATGAGATGTATCTTTTCTAATAGTATTAACAATTAAATCCTGATCGGGAGAAGTTTCTGAACTAATGAATTTAAGCTCTTCAACTTCTGCTTCCTGTAATCTTTCTACATCTTCCTCTGTAAGAACACTATCCTTTGAAAGAAATATTTCACCTGTAGAAAAATCAAATACATCACTTGCAATTGTACGCCCGATATAGTTTTCAATTTTTACTTTTTTAACTTTAACAGTTTCAATAAGATCAAAAAGTTTTAATATCTCTTCATCTGAAGTATAACCTAGTGCGCGTAAAAGGGTAGTTGACGGAAATTTCTTTCTTCTATCTATATATACATACATTACATAATTTATATCAGTAGCAAATTCAACCCAGGAACCGCGCAAAGGAATTATCCTTGCAGAATAAATAGGTGTACCATTAGGATGAAGAGTTTGAGCAAACGCAACACCTGGTGAACGATGTAACTGAGATACAACAACTCTTTCAGCACCATTAATTATAAAGGTTCCTTTGTCTGTCATATAAGGAAGATTACCAAGATAAACTTCCTGTTCAACGCTGTTAACAAATTCTTCAGTTTCAGGATCTTTGGTTGAAAGACGTAATTTAGCTTTTAGAGGAGCAGAAAAAGTTAAACCTCTTTCCAGACATTCCTGCATTGAGTAACGAGGTTTTTCTATATTATACTCAATAAAATCAAGTCTGTAATTCTCTTTATTATCAAAAATCGGGAAGTTTGAATTAAAGACTGCATTTAAACCTTTATCATCTCTTTTAGCAGCAGGAATATTAAACTGCACAAAATCTTCATAGGAATCTGTCTGTATACTTAAAAGATTTGGTGCTTTAAGAACTTCAGGAATTTTACCAAAGGAGACCCTTCCGTTACCATTTTTATTATTACTCAATTTAATACCTCCAATATATTTTCATTTTCTTACAAACCGCACTTCATCGGATTCAACACAGAAAAGCGATAGGGCAGATTTTTTCAATCTATCACTTTTTCAATAAAAAGAATGTAATTTAAATCAAAAAAGAAAATTTATTTAACCTCGACCGTAGCTCCAGCGTCTTCAAACTCTTTTTTAAGTTTTTCAGCTTCGTCTTTAGATATACCCTCTTTAACAGTGTTTGGTGCACCATCAACAAGGTCTTTAGCTTCTTTCAAACCGAGACCTGTATGAGCTCTAACGACTTTGATAACATTAATTTTCTTTTCACCAGCAGCTTTCAGAATAACATTAAACTCTGTTTGTTCTTCAACTGCAATTCCGGGCGCACCTGCAGAAGATGCACCACCACCAGAAACCATTGTCGGTGCAGCTGCTGTTACTCCAAATTTTTCTTCAAGAGCTTTAGTAAGTTCCGAAGCTTCAAGAAGACTAAGTCCGGATATTTTCTCTACAATTTCTTCTACTTTATCAGACATTTTATTTTTCTCCTAATTTAAATTTATAATTTCTTTAAGCTGCTTTCTGTTTAGCAACCTGATCAACTACATTTGCAAGATCTCTGGCAACAGCATTCAATGCTCGTACAATACCTGAAGCCGGAGATTTCAAACTACCCAAAATACCTGCAATCAAATCGTTCTTTGAGGGAAGTGCTGCAAGCATATTAAGCTTAGTTCCTTCATAAAACTGATTTTCAATGTAGCAGGCTTTTAAAGAAAGCTTTCGTTTTTCATCATAATATTTCTTTATAATCTTAGCAGGTGCAACAGGATTATCAGTCGCAAAAACATATCCCGTCATTCCTTCCAGGTGATCAGCTAATTTATCATACTTTCCAAGTTCTTCAAGAGCTCTTTTAAATAAAGTATTTTTAAATACTTTGTATTTAACTTTCTCCTTACGTAACTCACCCCGAAGTTTGCTGATGTCTTCAACATTAATTCCGGAGTAATCTGTAAGATAAACAGCCGATGAATTCCTGATCATTTCTTTTACCGAAGAAATGACCTCTGTTTTCTCGGTTTTATTCATATTTGTCTCACAAGAAGTTTTTATTTAACTCTATTTTGTAGAAGCATTATAGAGTGCGTAATTTCTTTTTCTGTTCAATGAACAGCAATTTCATCTTTATTGATCTTCAACCCGGGACCCATTGTGCTTGATAAAAATACACTCTTTATATATTGTCCTTTTGCTGAAGATGGTTTCAATTTAACTATGGTATTAAAAAATGCTTTTGTGTTTTCAACTAATTTATCTGTATCAAAGTTTAATTTGCCAAGTGAAGTATGAACTATACCGGCTTTCTCAACACGGAATTCAATTTTACCCGCTTTTACTTCTTTAACTGCTTTTACAACATTCTGGGTTACTGTACCACTTTTGGGATTAGGCATTAAACCCTTAGGACCTAAAACTTTTCCAAGTCTGCCAAGATCACCCATTACATCAGGTGTTGCAACAATAACATCGATCTCTGCCCATCCGCTTTTAATTTTTTCCAAATATTCTTCAAAACCAGCATAATCAGCACCAGCATCTAAAGCTTCATTAGCAGATGTTTTTGTAACTACTAAAACTTTAACTTGCTTTCCTGTTCCATAAGGTAAAGATACAGTTCCTCTCACCATTTGGTCAGCATGTCTGGGATCAACTCCTAATCTTATGGCACAATCAAGAGTTTCATTAAATTTTACTTTGGAATTCTGTTTAATAATATTAACTGCATCAGTGATTGAATATTCTTTATTTAAATCAACAGCATCTTTAATAGTTTTTATTCTTTTTGAAGTTTTCATTTTTATATCCGTTTTACTTTATTCTTCTACAGTTAAGCCCATGCTTCTAGCGGTTCCTGCAATCATGCTCATTGCCTGATTAATATCAAAAGCATTTAGATCCGGCATTTTTAATTCAGCGATTTCCTTTAATTGAGCTTTAGTAATTTTTCCAACTTTATTTCTGTTGGATTCAGGAGAACCTTTTTCAACTTTACTTAATTTCTTTAACAGAATTGCAGCAGGAGGAGTTTTCGTAATAAATGTAAATGATTTATCTGAGAAAACAGTTATAACTACCGGAATAATCAAACCTTCTTTATCATTGGTTCTCGCATTAAACTGTTTGCAAAACTCCATAATGTTAACACCTTTTTGACCAAGTGCCGGTCCTACTGGAGGAGAAGGGTTAGCTTTACCAGCTGGAATTTGTAACTTTATAAATCCCGTAATTTTCTTTGCCATAATATTTACCTAATAAAATAATTTATTTTTCTAATTCTGCCTGAACAAAATCAATTTCAACAGGAGTTTTTCTTCCAAAGATTGAAACCATTACCTTTATCTTCATCTTTTCTTCATTCACTTCCTGAACAGTACCACTGAAGTTGTGGAATGGGCCATCAACTATTTTAACAAGGTCACCGTTTCTGAAGATAGTTTCCATTCTTTCACCGGTTTCATCCTGAGTAATGCGTCCAACAATTCTTTTAACTTCTTCAGGCTGAAGCGGGCTTGGGTTCTTGCCTGTTCCAAGAAATCCCATAACAGATTGAATATTAAGAATGAATTCTTTAACCTGATCAGTCAGAATAGCGTGAACTAATATATAACCAGGGAAAAAATTTTTTGTTTTACTCTTCTTCTTACCATCTTTTACTTCAAATACTTTCTCTGTTGGAACAAGGATATCTTGTACTCTATCTCTCATTTTTTCATTATCCTTTAATTCAGCTTCGAGAAAAGTCTTAACTTTATTTTCATGACCTGAAAAAGTTCTTACCACATACCATTTAAATTCCGTATTCACTTAACTAAAAAATTCCTTTCAAAACCTGGTTGATTATCATATCTATTATATAAGTAAAAGCGGCAATTACAAGGCACACAACAATCACAACAGTTGTAGCTTCTTTCAATTCCTCTTTTGAAGGCCAGGTAACCTTCTTCATTTCTTTAACTACATCTTCAAAAAAACCAATTATTTTTTCTTTCATTCCGAAAAACCAATATTTAATTAATTCCGCACGTCAGGAGGGACTCGAACCCCCAACCTGCGGTTTTGGAGACCGCTGCTCTACCAATTGAGCTACTGACGTATCTACCAATTTATTTAGTCTCTTTATGAACAGTGTGCTTTTTATCCCAGCGGCAGTATTTCTTAAATTCAACTCTGCCGGTGTGAAGTCTTTTATTTTTTGTTGTTGTATAATTACGTCTTTTGCAGACTGTACATTCGAGGGTTATAATTTCTCTCATTTTATTTTCTAATTAGATTGAACATACAATTCCATTATACTGGAATGCCCTGTTATAACAAAATGTAAATGAACATTAAGTTAAGCTGTTGATCCCGATTTTAAGGGATGGCCACTTCCTTCAAGAACGAAGTTATTGCAATTTGTTTATGAACTTATAGTGTGAGCTGATGACCGGGATTGAACCGGTGACCTCTTCCTTACCAAGGAAGTGCTCTACCAACTGAGCTACATCAGCAAAAAACTACAAAGTTGGTTTGAACTCCCGAGCGGGAGATGGGACTCGAACCCGCAACTAATCCCGCTTTAAGCGGGATGACTCTAGCCAACTGAGTTACTCCCATCGTTTATTGCTTTGCCAAAATTTTAAAGAACTATGTTTTTATCTTTTATGATTTTCTCTAATTTATCCGAAATTCCCTTAAAGGATTTCAAATATTTTTCCCGTTTAACTGCTTCCGCTCTTGTACTATATTCTTCAGAATGTATAAGAATCCAAGGTTGATATATTTTCGTCCACCTTGCTCTTTTACTTTTATGAAATTCTATTCTTTTTTCAAGATTAGAAGTAGAACCTATATAATATTTTTCTACTTTTACGCTTTTAAGAATATATACTTTGAATTCCATCGAGCGGGAGACGGGACTCGAACCCGCGACCAACAGCTTGGAAGGCTGTGACTCTAGCCAACTGAGTTACTCCCGCAACTGTTTCTCTATCAAAAATTTTTAAGAACTCATAATTATTAAAGGAATTTAGGTTCATACTTTTTCTTTTCTATGTTTTGAACCCGCGACCAATCCCGCTTTAAGCGGGATGACTCTAGCCAACTGAGTTACTCCCGTACTCTAAACAATTTCAAAAAGAACAAAAAAATAAGGGAACCGATTAAAATTTTATATTCCCTTTACTATAATCACCTCATCTTTTTCAAGCCAGTGGGCGGCGAGGGATTCGAACCCCCAAAGGCATTAGCCAACGGATTTACAGTCCGCCCCGGCTCTCCAACTCCGGCGTCCGCCCGGTTTTAGAAACGAGCCGTAAATATATCCCTATTTACAAAAAAATGCAAATATTTGATAATAAATTGATTGGGAGATGTTCTAATACTTATCAAAACTTAGTGATTCCACAATTCTCTGTCTAAACTTCTGTATTGAATGGCTTCGCTGATATGAGATGGTAATATATTCTCAGATTGCTCTAAATCTGCAATTGTTCTGCTTACTTTTAATATTCTGTCATAAGCTCTTGCTGAAAGACCGAGCTTTGTCATTGCCATTTTTAATAATTCTGCACTGGCAGAATCAAGACTGCAAAATTGACGGATTTCTTTTGTCCCCATATCCCCATTACAAAAAATGTTTTTCATCCCGGTAAATCTTTTTAACTGAATTTTTCTTCCATTAATAACTCTTTTTCTTATTTCAGATGAAGTTTCACTTTTATTGTTAGATGACAATTCTTTATACTTGACAGCTGGAACTTCTATATGAATATCTATTCTATCTAATAAAGGTCCCGAAATTTTAGCCATATACCTTTGAATTATGGGTGGGGAACAAGTACACTCTTTATTTGGGTCTGTGAAATAGCCGCATGGACAAGGATTCATAGCCGCCGCAAGCATAAAATTAGCCGGAAATTCCAATGAAAGTTTTGAGCGGCTTACTGTTACTTTTGCATCTTCAAGCGGCTGTCTTAAAACCTCAAGTACATTTTTTTTGAATTCTGGAAGTTCATCAAGAAATAAAACTCCGTAATGAGCAAAAGAAACTTCTCCTGGTCGAGGAAAAGAACCACCTCCAACAAGGGCAGCATCAGAAACTGTATGATGCGGACTTCTGAATGGCCTTTCTGTAATCAATGCTTTTTCCTTCTGCAAAATCCCCGCAACAGAATGAATTTTTGTTGTTTCGAGTGCTTCATCAAATGTTAATGGAGGAAGGATTGAGGGAATTCTTTTTGCTAACATTGTTTTACCTGAGCCGGGAGGACCTATCATTATAATATTGTGACCTCCTGCAGCAGCAACTTCTAAAGCTCTTTTTACATTCTCCTGTCCTTTAACATCAGAAAAATCTAATTGATAATTATTGATCTGTGAGAAAATTTCATCCTTATCAGTTTTTATGGGTACCTTTTCAATTTCTCCGTTAAGGAATTGTACTACTTCAAAAAGATTCTCCATTCCATAAACTTCAATTCCATCAACAATTCCCGCTTCATTTGCAGATTCTTTGGGTAGGATAATTCTTTTCATTCCCTTTTTCTTAGCTTCAACAGAAATTGATAAAGCTCCTTTAATTGGACGAAGTAAACCATCAAGAGAAAGTTCACCAAGCAAAACAGAATCTCCCAGCATACTCTCCTCTACTTTTTCAATAGCTGAAAGAATTCCAATTGCAATTGAAAGATCGAAAGCACTCCCTTCTTTTTTAATATCTGCGGGTGCAAGATTTATTGTAATTTTTTTAATAGGAAATTCAAACCCACTGTTTTTGATTGCAGCAGTAACTCTCTCCCTGCTTTCTTTAACTGCATTATCAGGTAAACCAACTATTATAAATCCTGGAACCTGCTTTTCAACATGAGTTTCAACCTCAATAAGGTAAGCATCAATTCCATAAGTAGCACTTGAAAAGATTTTTGAAAGCATACTTACCTACATATCTGCTGCTTAAAAAGAATTGCGTTACTGTGAAGCCCCCATAAATTTTTCATTTTGTTAAAATCATCTTCTTGGTTTGTGCAAAGTTCGGTGCTTCAACTTTAAATAGATAAATCCCCGAAGGAAGTCCCTCACCGTCAAAATCAAATTTGTGCAATCCTTTTGAAAGAAATCCTTTATACAATTTTGAAATCTCTCTTCCATCCAGACTGTATATTGTTATTTCAATTTCAGAATCTTCAATCACATCAATTTCAATACTTGTTTTAGGATTAAAAGGATTAGGGTAATTCTGTCCTATTGCAAAAGGTTCTTTTGTTCCTTGTCCAACCTTAACTTGCGAAGAATAAACAACCGAGCCATCATAATTCTGCTGCTTAACCCTGTAATAAATAACCTCTGAATTTTCATCGGGAACATCTATAAAAGAATATGATTTTTCTTGTGCATTATCTGCCTGAACAGAATGAATCTGTATATAAGGATTATTTCCAGATGATTTTTCCAGAATATAATTTTGAGCCTGTTTGTAATCGCCGCCTTTCCATTCAAGTTCATAAGAATTTCCAAGCAGAACAATATTCAATTCAGGAGATTTGGCAAACAGAGGTGCGTCGGATTTTACAAATTTAATATTAGAAAACTCAAGCTTTACGTTTTTACTTTCTGTTAGGAATTCATTTGAAGAATCAAATTTATAAATCGCTGCGAGTGAAGAGCTGTCAGAACTGAAATTAATTGAATGCCTGCTGTTAAAAGAAAGGTTAACAGAGTTATTAAGATCAATAATTCTTAAAAGATCAATTATATAAGCTTTATCCTTTGCTGAATTGCTAAAAACTAATTTCAGATCGCTTTCTTTAAATAGTGGTGGCAACTGATTTTTTGCAACCAATGTACCGTTACAATAAAAATTAATTGTTCCATCATCTTTAGAAGATGAAATTGTAATATGATACCAGGATTTATTCCCAATAAAATATGGTTTAAGATATGTTTGACTAAACTGTGAAGAGGATACAGATAACATCTGGAATTGATTTGTTGAAAGAATATAATCAGCCTGTGAAAAATCTTTTCTGAATATCTTTAGGAACTGAATATCAGGCTCATTTAATT
>Ga0154732_1019_pt3 | contig 42044 bp, 38 predicted proteins | sample Rifle2008BG16ft_FD_105740 | JGI IMG/M metagenome (GOLD analysis project Ga0154732, IMG submission 105740) | Ignavibacteria bacterium RBG_16_34_14 | reverse complement strand
ACTCGAAACTATCCGGTCTGTTCGTGCCTTAATTCTTGAGTTTGAAAAGAGCGGAGCAAACAAGCAGCTTAATCCTGAAGAAGAAATAAAGCTGTTAAGTTCCGCTGTTAAAAAAAGAAAAGAATCTATTGAACAATATCAGAATGCAGGGAGAACTGATTTGTCTGGAAAAGAACAGGCTGAATTAAATATCCTTATGGAATATCTTCCAAAGCAGCTTTCTGAAGAAGAGATACAAAAAGAGATTGCAAGAATTGCAGCGGAAATTAATGCAAAAACAAAAGAGGATTTCCCTAAATTAATGCCAGCGGTTATGAAAGAACTGAAAGGAAAAGCTGATGGTAAAATCGTTAAACAGGAAGTAGAAAAATACCTGGGGAAAGCTTGAGTATTCTGGATATAATATTAATTGTCATTATCCTTATAGGTTTTATTCTTGGTTTTAAGGATGGATTTGTTAGAAAACTTATCGGTCTAATCGGTTTTGCCTTAGCAATTTTTCTGGCTATAACATTTGCATTCAGTCTTGGTAAAATAATAGAATCAATTACAGGAATTGAGATTTATCTTTCCGAAATTATGGCGGGAATTATAATTTTTCTTGTCGTAATCTTTATCTTCTCAGTAATTAAAAGATTTGTTCATCCTTTTGATAAAGTAAATAATCTTGTAAATCAGGTAATTGGCGGCTTTGTAGGAGGAATACAAATACTTTTTTTCTTAAGTGCAATTCTTATCATTCTTAATATCTCTAATATGCCTGATAAAGAATCGCAGAATAATTCATTTTTATATGAAAAAGTATTTAATATAATTCCGGCAACTATACAACTTTTAAGTAAATATGAAGCTGAACCTAAAAAAATGATTAAGGATTATATAAGAGACAGAGATACATTAAAATGATTTCAGGAGTTGTACTTGATAAGCTGGAGTTTTCTAAAATTCTCCAGTACATTTTGGTTTATTGTATAACTGAAAAAGGGAAGAAAATAATTGAATCTCTTGTACCGGTAAATAATCCTGAACTTTTTCTTGTAGAAGGAAGTCTTGTAGGTGAAGCAAAAGAAATTTTAATTAAGGATATTCCTCCGCCAATTAATTTCATCCCTGATCTTGACACTTCTCTATCACAAAGTAAAATTGAAGGAGTAGTCCTTGATGGTAAAAAAATACTTGAAGTATTAAGATTAATAATTACATCAAGAAATTTTCTTCAATATATAAAAGGAAATGGTGAGACTGCTCCGGGGTTACTTCAATTATCTAATCGTCTTTATGTAGATAAAGTTCTCGAACATCATATTCAAAAGGTAATTAATGAAAACGGTGAGATAAAGGAGAATGCGAGCCCGAGGCTTTCGGAGATTAGGAAAGAAGTAAGGGAGAAACAGGATGAACTAATCCGTTCTGTTAACAGGCTTACTAAAGTACTAAAAGAAAAAGAATTAATAAGAGAAGATTACCTTACTTTAAGAGATGGTAGAATTGTTATACCTGTAAAAGCAGAACATAAAAGACATATTAAAGGTTTCATTCATTCTGAATCAGCTTCCGGGCAGACAGTTTATATTGAACCCGAAGAGACTCTTGAAATGAATAACGATATTGTTTCACTTTCATTTGAAGAGAGAAGAGAGATTGAAAGAATCCTGAAAGAACTGACAAAAAAAATTGGATCGGTAGCTAACGACCTTAAGAAAACACACGATACAATTGGTTATGTTGATTCTCTCTTTGCGAGGGCTAAATATTCAATTGAAATTATTGCTACGTATCCGTCAGTAGAAAATACTCAACCTTTATTCATTCAAGATGCGAGACATCCTATTCTTGTTAAAAAATTTGGCAGGGAAAAAACTATTCCTTTGAATCTTGAAAATAAAGACTGGAATGTTATAATTATTACTGGCCCCAATGCTGGTGGAAAAACAGTTGTATTAAAAACGGTCGGACTTCTTTCACTAATGCTTCAGAGTGGAATCCATATTCCTGTCAGCCCTGATTCTAACTTTCATTGCTTCAATGATATTTTAATTGACATTGGAGATGAGCAGTCAATTGAAGATGACCTTTCAACTTTCAGTTCTCACTTATCCAACATCAATAATATTCTTCATAAAGCTGATTCCGATTCTCTTGTTCTTCTTGATGAAATAGGAACAGGAACTGATCCAACTGAGGGTTCGGCACTTGCAGTTGCTGTTCTGCTTATGCTTAGGAATAAAAGAGCGCTTGTCTTTGCTTCAACTCATCATGGAAGCTTAAAACTTATTGCAAATGATGAGGAAGGATTTGAAAATGCTGCAATGGAATTTGATGCTCAAAATCTTAAACCATCTTATGTTTTTAAACAGGGAATTCCTGGTTCAAGTTATGCTTTTGAAGTTGCAAGAAGAATAGGGCTTGAAGAAGATTTTCTGTCTCTTGCAAAAAATTATCTTGATTCGGATAAGCATAAAGTAGAAAAATTTCTTGTTGATATTGAAACAAAATCAAGATTAGTTGAAGAGAAATTAAAACAGACCGAAAGAGAGAATTCAAGATTAACAGGTTTATCAAATCTCTATAAACAAAATCTTGATAAGCTTGAAAGAGAAAAAAAGAATATACTTGCTAAAACCAAAGAGGATGCTGAAGAGTATATAAGAGACATCAACACAAAGTTTGAAAAAATAGTTAAGGAATTAAAAGAATCTAAAGCAGATAAGGAAATCATAAAAACTTCTCAGAATATCATTAAGGAGATAAAAGAAAAAAACTTAAATTTGATTAAAGAGGAACCAGAATTAATTGAGACTGAAGAGTTAAAAGAAGGTGATAATGTTTCAGTAAAAGGAACCTCTGCAATAGGCAAAATCCTTGAAATTTTTCATGAAAATAAAAAAGCATCTATTCTGGTTGGTAAGGTTAAAATGAATGTTCCACTAAAAGAACTCGTTCAATCTAAGGCAGTGAAAATTGAAGAAAAGAAAGTAACAGATTATTCCTATATTCCAGTTAAAGCTGATATGAGAATTGATATTAGAGGAGAACGCCCTGAAGAAGCCGAGTTTGAGGTAACAAAATTTATAGATAATGCCTTTGCAGCAGGCTTAGATAGAATAGAAATTCTTCATGGAAAAGGAACCGGTGCATTAAAGAAAACTGTAAAAGAAATTCTTTCAAACCATAATAAAGTAAAAACATTTTACTTTGCATCGATTGAAGTTGGAGGTGAGGGAATTACGATTGCCGAATTGAAGTAATTCAAGTTCAAGAAAAAGCATGATTGCTTGGATGCATGATTGTTCTTAATATTTTTTTGTAAAACATCCAGTTATGCAAATATGCATTCAAGCACAAAAGAATAATTGTTTAATATAACTTAGTGATAAAGAGGATTTATATTTGATAAAAAGGATTCTAATTGCTAATAGGGGAGAGATTGCTGTAAGAATTATTCGAGCTTGTAAAGAGCTGGGAATAATTTCCGCTGCTGTTTATTCTGATGCTGACAAACATTCCCTGCACACACTTCTTGCCGATGAATCATATTACATTGGAGAAGCACAAGCCTCTTCATCATATCTTAACAAAGAAAAAATTATTGATCTTGCAAAAAAAATTAATGCTGATGCAATTCATCCTGGTTATGGTTTTTTCGCTGAGAATTCTGAATTCATAAAAGCTGTTGAAGATGCTGGAATAATCTTTATCGGACCTTCTTCAAAATCTGTTAAGATGATGGGAAACAAAACAGAAGCCAGAAGTTTAATGAAGAAGAATAGTGTTCCGATTGTTCCCGGCACGACGGAATCGTTAAAGTCTGTAAAAGAAGGAATAAAAATCAGTAAAGAAATTGGATATCCTGTTCTGTTAAAGGCTTCTGCTGGTGGTGGAGGTAAAGGAATGAGAAAAATTTTATCGGAAAAAGAATTTGAAGACTCTTTTGATGCTGTGAAAAGAGAAGCTTTAAAAGCTTTTGGCAGCGAAGATGTTTACATTGAAAAATATATTGAATCTCCTCGTCATATTGAAGTTCAGGTTATAGCTGATAAGCATGGTAATTATGTTCATTTGTTTGAGAGAGAATGTTCAATTCAAAGAAGACATCAAAAAATAATTGAAGAAGCTCCTTCTTCTTTTATTGATTCTGAAACAAGAAAAAAGGTAACTGCGACTGCAATAAATGCTGCAAAAGCATGCAATTATTATAATGCCGGTACAGTTGAATTACTAATGGATAAAGAGAAGAATTTTTATTTCTTAGAGATGAACACCCGATTGCAGGTTGAACATCCTGTTACTGAGATGATTACCGGGATTGATCTTGTTAAAGAACAAATCTCAATTGCTTCCGGAAATAAGTTAAGTTTTATCCAGAATGAACTGAAAATAAATGGGCATGCTATCGAGAGCAGAATTTATGCAGAAGATCCTGGAAATAATTTTCTTCCATCAACAGGAAGAATTGATAAATATATTGAACCATCTGGTCCGGGTGTGAGAATAGATGGAGGCTTTATAACCGGCTCAGAAATCTCACTCTATTATGATCCTCTCATTTCCAAAGTTATTTGTTATGGAAAAGATCGCAATACTGCAATTAAGAAGATGCAAAGAGCTTTGGAGGAGTATCATATCGCAGGAGTAATAACTAATATTTATTTTCTTTCAGGGATATTTAAACAAAAGGATTTTCTCGAAGGACGTTTTGATATCAATTATATTGAAAGAGAATATCTTAATAAACAAGAAAAAGGAAAAGAAGTTTCGGATACAGAATTAATCGCCGCATTATTCTCTGCAATATTAAAAAAAGAAGCAATTTCAAATGGAAAAGTCTTAACATCCCAAATACAAACTACAATGAATAAATGGCTGGAACAGACAGATGAATGAGTTTGTAGTTACAATTAATAAAAAAAAAGTTAGAGTATCTATTGCGAGCGAGAATAAAGCTAAAATTGATGGTAAAGAATATAATTATAGTCTATCAAAATTAAATGGGAACTCGTATAAGTTATCTGTTAATAATAAATCCTATTTGATTACAGCAATAAAAAATGGAAGTGAAGAATTTTTTGTAACACTTAAAGGCCAGACAATAGAAATTAAAATTCTTTCTGCTATACAAGAAAAAGCTGCAAATCTAATAGAAAAAACAAAAGTTAAACATTCAATTACAACAATTAAATCTCCTATGCCCGGAATGATCTTGAAAATTAAAAAGAAAGTTAGTGAGGAGATTGAGCAGGGAGACTCTTTACTTATACTTGAAGCTATGAAAATGGAAAATGATATCCGGTCACCAGTTTCAGGGAAAATTAAAGAAATTAAAATAAAAGAAGGTCAGGCTGTTGAAAAAGGTACACCTTTGATGATAATTGAATAGAATTTGATTGCTTATATATTTTCTAATCATTAAGATTACATTTGCTCAATAACAAATAAAAAATTAATCGGAGGAAAACTTGAAACAGACAAATTTAATAAATTTAATTTTCTTTTCTTTTATTCTTCTTCTTATGAGTTTTATGTTTGTAGATTGTAAAGATGAAACAACTTCTCCGGAAGAGATTCAGCCAATTCTTGATGATTTATTCCCTTTAGTTTCCGGTAGAGTAATTACGTATGGAGAGGGAACTTTATTACTTAATGATACTCAAACTCCTATTGCAGGAACAGAAATAGGTTTCAAGTCAACCTGGGAAGTTGGACTTAATGTTCCACCAAATCCTGTTATCATCTACGATACTACCAATATTCCTGCGGTTGGATTAACAGTTCCAAGGGAATTTTATATCAAGAAGGATACATCAACCGGCAATTTTGATTTTCTTACAAATCTGGGTTTCTTATTCAGGAGTCAAAAGATTTACAATACACCAGGTGATTCTACTTCAGGTATTGAAGGTGATTCTCTTGTTTGGATTGGGTTATCAAAATCTACAATGGGAGTAGGAAGAGAATGGATTGCTTATACAAAGAATTACACATCTGCAACTCTTGGTCCCATCAGGTTTGAAATCATAGGGAAGTTTGAAACAAAAGAAACATTCACAATTGCAGGAACCAACTACGAAACCTACAAGCTCACTGCTACTAGAAAAATATACCTTGGCAGTTCTACAACCGCTATATCTATAGGAACAACAGCTATATTATGGCTTGCACCAAATGTTGGTCCCGTTAAAATTATTTTAATAGGTGATGCAGAAAACCATGGAAAATCCCAAACCATGACGTCCAAAAACTTTTAGTAAGATAAAGTTAATGATCAAAATAAAACCCCGCTTAAATATTTGTGCGGGGTTTAATTTTATAATTTCAGACAAAATTGGAATCCAAAATGAAAATCCTGGAAAAAATCTTATCAAGGTTAATTTCAGTAAAATATTTTAAAGTTATTTTTTTATTAATAATCTTGTTCTCTCAATTTTTTATTTCTGCACAAACGGGTTCTATAACCGGGAAAATAACAGATGCTGAAACCGGAGAGGAATTGTTTTTTGTTAATATTCTTTTGAATAATACAACAATTGGTACAGCAAGCAATGAAGAAGGAAATTATAGAATTGATAATATATACCCAGGTGAATATGAAGTCTTGGTTAGCACAGTTGGCTATCATTCTCAAAATAGAATTATAAATATTATTGAAGGACGCACAACACTGCAAGATTTCTTATTAACAAAGGAAGCAGTTGAATTTGGCGAAGTACTGGTTTATGGAGCTTCACTTAAAAGAGAAAGAATTACTGAAGCACCATCTTCAATTACTGTTATTGGTGCTGAGGAGATAAGAAGAAATTCAGGTCATTCGCAATTAGCCCGCCTTTTAGAAAATTCGACAGGTGTGGATATAACTCAAAGTGGTTTGTTTGATTTTAATATAAATGTCAGAGGATTCAATAGTTCATTAAACCGAAGACTGTTGATTCTGTTGGATGGAAGAGATTTGGGAACTGCTTTTCTTGGTGCAACAGAGTGGAATGCTCTGTCAACTCCGCTTGAAGATCTTGGACGAATCGAATTAATAAGAGGACCTGGTTCTGCTTTATATGGAGCAAATGCTTACAATGGTGTTATTAATATAAGTTCAATTCCCCCTAAACAAAACCCCGGAACAAGAATTACATTAGGAGGTGGTGAAAATAATTCAATAAGAGGTGATATAAAGAACTCAGGTATCCTTGGTAATTGGAGCTACAGAATTAATTTGGGCGGTTATCAGGGAGAAACATTAGCTAAAAGCAGAAAAAATAAAAATTTTGAATATCCGGGTTTGGATCCGAATCTAAATAATGAAAAGATTGATTTAAATACTGATCCTATAAGATCAATTTATGGTTCCGGCAGATTGGATTATGAATTTGATGATAGTGGAATTTTTACATTTGAGGGTGGATATACACAGGTAGAGAATGAAATTATTGTTACGGGTATAGGTAGAGTGCAAGTTCAAAAAGCTTCAAGACCATGGGGTAGAATAAACTACAATGGACACGGTTTTAATGTTTTATTCTGGTCAAATGGGCGATTCAATATAAAGCCTGAGAAATCTCTTGCAACAGGCTTAAATCTTATTCAAGATGCTTTTATAAACCATGGTGAAGTTCAATATAGTTTTTATACTCTCGAGCAAAAATTATTTTTGGTATTCGGAGTTTCTCATCGTATGGTTAATATTGATACCCAAGAAACCTTAATGCTGGAAAAAAGAAATGATAATACAAGTGGTATTTTTTCCCAGGTTGAATATGCAATTACCAAAGATCTAAAAGCGGTGTTAGCTGCAAGATGGGATAGAAGCACACTTCATAATAATCGGATTTCACCTAAGGCAGCAATAGTCTGGAATCCTTTCACAAATCAAAGTTTCAGAGTTACATATAACCAGGCTTTCCAGCCTGCTAATTATTCTGAGCAATTTTTGAATGTTAGAAGACCTCCTGATCCCGGAGCGGCAAGCTCTGCACATTATATTGGAAATCCTAATCTGGTTCCCGAAGAAATAACTGGTTATGAATTAGGTTACAAAGGAGTTTTTTCAAATCAATTGTTTATGATACTTGATATTTATTTTAACAGATTAAAAAACTTTATAACAGATTTAGGTCCAACCGGAAGAAATTATCGCGATACGATTGAGCAGATTACATATAATTACTGGTCTTATAATAATGCCGGCAAAGTTGATGAATATGGTTTTGACTTTGGAGCAAATTTTTATATTTCGGAATCCTGGATTATTAATTCAAACTTCTCATTATTTAAATTTGATGTTATAGAGAAAGGTTCTAATGATATTCTTTTGCCCAATACTCCGGAATTTAAAATAAACGGAGGTGTTACTTATATTCATCCTGCAGGACATTCTGCTGAGATTAATGTAAAATATATTCCAACATATCCATGGGCAGCAGGAATATTCAGGGATTCAAATATACCTGAGTATACTGTAGTTAATATTTCAGGAACCTATTTATTAACAAAATATATCAGCCTGAACTTAAATGTTTACAATATATTTGATAATATGCACTACGAAATACTTGGCGGTTCCTTATTAAGAAGAAGAGCTATATTAAGTGCAATAGTTACAATCTGATGTAATTATGTCGAGGGAATTGATTAGACATTATACATTACCACTACTCTTTATAATAATCACTTTTATTTCCTGTTCCTCTTCAATTGAAGAAACAAGGAAGGAGGAAATGGATGAAGAAAAGGATACTTATGTTTTTGATGAGATTCCTGAGAATGAATTAGAAAATGAGCCTACCAAGCATGATGTAGAGAATAGAACCCCAAAAGAAGAAATATATTACTTAATTCAGTTGGGTGCTTTTACTTCAAAACAGAATGCAGAAAATTTTGCTGAACAATGCAGGAAAAAACTTGGGAGAGAGATTTCAGTTTCATTTAATGATGATGTTAATCTTTTTGTTGTTAGGTTAGAAACTAAATTTAATAACAGGAATGAAGCTGAAAAAGTAAGAGATGAATTGAGGAAGGAAGAAGAATTTAAAGATGCATGGATTATATCTCCTTTAAAATAAAAAGAGGCTCTGAAAAACCAGAGCCTCTGCATTATCCCCAAAAATATTATTCTAACCAGGAAACAATTTCATATTTGCCGGTTCCGGGAAACGCCGGGGGATAACTGTGCATTAACCTTTCATCATATCTATATCTTTTATTAAAGCCATGCGTTGTTGTTGTTCCGCTAAAAGTTCCCACAGCTTGTCTTATATTCTGAATAATACCACCTAATAAATTTATGTTTCCACTAACAGGTCTCGTACTATAATTTTCTGCTCCGAATCCATAACTTTCGGAATACATTGAAGCATGAATATTTATATTATTATTATTGGCTGTATTTTCAGTAATTAAAATATGGTTCTTAGCTACAATTCCTAACAAATCTGTTGAATTCGGATAAACACGAGGATCTTGGGAATAAACAATATCATCATCAAGAAAGACTTTGCCTTTACCACTTGAACCTGAAACTGCAACTGTGTATTGACCCTTCACCGTTCCTTTTAATCTAACAACTGAATTCTTTGCAAATATAACACCGTTTGGTGCTAATGAAGCAGTTAGTACAGTTGTATCGGTTGTGTTCCATTGATACCTATACTTAATGCTGTCACCAGCAAATGTAAGATATACGGTGTCTTTATTAATAAATTTATATCCGTTATCATCAGCTACAGCTTCGATTGGTGTTAAACCATCTGTGGGAAGAGGAAGATCAACTCCTTGCTCAAAACCACCATAGAATTTTGGATAATCATTATTTTTGCTGGTATAATAAATTAACTTCCGTTTTGTAGTTGCTTTACCATAAAAAACGGGATGGCTTTTTACCCTCATATAATCCTGAGTATGAAAAGGTCCCCACACAGTATCATTACCTGTCCACCAGATTGTTCCGCCCTCATTTATAGAATAATAAGCAAATTTAGAAAATCTGCTTGGAGATAATGTAACCTGTACCTGGTGAGTCACATCTCTGAAAGTACCTGTAGATGTTATTCTTCTTATGTCCTGGAATGCATCAAGAACCTCAACAACCACATCAACATCGCCATTCATGAAACTTCTTTTATCGTAACCTTCATCCCATTTATTATCAAGGAATATCTGGTTGGCAGCCATATTAGCACCGCTAACAGCAATATTATGTGCAACAGTCTCATCATTATAATTCACTTCATTATCAACTGCACGGGTAGTAATATTTCCAAAATTTTTTGAAACCACCATAAAAAGCAGGCTAAAACCGCAAACTAAAAGTAGAGCAGCTTTTCCTCCCATCTTAATTTCTCCTTATCTGTTTTTTAAATTTCTTGCAACTAATCTTATCTGCCGCCAGAAAGCACTTGAATACTGCTGATCATATGCAGATGTGTTTTCTACCGTTAAATTAATTTCCATTGTTGCTATTTCGTCAGGTTCTGTAATAGGAAAAGGAATTGTATCACCCAACGGGTTAAAATATATTAAATAAAATTGGGTTACTCCGAGATTTGATTTAACCGGTGTTTCATTATTGATGACTCTGTACAAAACTCTGTCTCGGGGATTCTCGGTCATATTTAGTTCGCTGGTTGGTCCAAGATAATAATACATTGAGTCAATAACGCCATCATTTTGAACATCAGTTAGAAATTTTATTTTACTGGTATCTGCTAAAAAAATTCTGCCGGAGTCAGGCATTATATTCCAATTTGCACAATAACCGATTTTTCTGAAGTCATGTTCAATGATTGTAGCTACAGTAGCAAGGTTTTGCTGAAGAGATAATTCACCGCTATAATTATATGTATTGGCAGTTGTGGCATCATTAAGTCTCCACAAGATAACCAGCAGCGTACCACCAATGAGCATTGAACCAAGTATATCTATTATAGTACTAAATCCCATCTTTCACCTTTCCTTTATCTGAAGTACCAATAACTAAATACTGAAGATAATTTTACAGTATCTCTTTTTTCATCATTTCCCATGCTAGGGCTTGTAATTTGAACAGTCATTTTTTTATGCCAGGTTCTGTAATTTACTTTAATATCCGGGTTTGCCGGATCAATATAACAGACTTCACATTTTAAGACGAATTTTGCTGAAGGCATTGTATCAATTGTATCTAAAAAACCATTATAGTCATCAAAGTCATTAAAATTCGGGTACATTTCACCAGACGCTGGGCCTAAAGAACCCGGAGCTGTTAAAAGATTAATATCGGAAATTGCATCATCACTTCCGGCCAAATCAAAAGCTTTTTTGCTTGCTTCTTCAATTAGTGAAGTACCAAGTGAAACACCCAGAACACCAAATTTTGTATCCATTAAAGTTGAATTAGTACTAAGCAAATTATTATTTACCCTCAGGACAGTAATAGACAAGAGCATCATTGCTGCAATAGTTATAAGCGATTGGCCTGTATTCATTAAATATCTCCGGTGTTATTGCTTAATTATTGCTTATTTTTATCAAAATCTATGCAATCAAAAAGCTTTCATTTTGATTAAAAAAGTTTTTGAAAAAACCAACTTCTACTGTATTCTTTTGTTACTCATATAAGAGAGGGGTGTCTTGATTTTAGAAATGATTTGATTCTTACCTGAAAACTTCATTTATTTTCATGTAAATTTTACAATATTATTTGGTAAATAATAAACATTTATTGTTGTTAAATTTTATTTTTAATAGTAGATTTATTCAGTCTATTACTTAAATTGAAAATAATTTTCACCACAGATTGGAGGGTACAATGGCTTTTTCATTAAATAAGGTTATGCTCATCGGTCATCTCGGCAAAGATTGTGAGACTAGGTTTACAACTAACAATCTTTCCGTTACAACTTTTACTCTTGCAACAAATAATAGGTATAAAGGGAAGGATGGAAACTGGGTAGATGAAACAACATGGCATAACATTAAATCATGGAATCTTTCGGATTATTTTAAGGAAAACCTTAAAAAGGGAAGAAAGTTTTATGTAGAAGGAAGGATTTCCAAGAGGGATTATACAGATAAGGATGGCAACAAACGTTATTCGATGGAAGTAATTTCTGAACGCTTAATCCCGCTTGATTCCTCAGGAATAGCAGAAGAACCTCAAGCACAGGTTTCGGAACCTGATGTAAGCGTTGAAGAAAATGATGATCTTCCGTTTTAAGTATAAGTTTAACAGAGTAGGAATGAAATTATTATTTGGATATTTACTGGCAAGTTAGAATTATTTTTCTTCTGATTTTACTGCTCCTTTCAGGGTTTTTTTCTGCATCCGAAGTGGCTTTATTTTCTCTCGACAAGAGAAAGCTAAAAAATAATTCAGGTATTAATTCTCTTGTTGAGAGATATCTTTCGGACCTAATTGAACATCCAAGAAGATTACTTGTTTCAATTTTAATAGGTAATACTTTTGTAAATGTTGCTGCATCCATTGTGGCAGTATCACTTGCACTTGATATTCTGAAAGCCACAAATTTATCTAAAGAATTTGTATTTACACTCCAGATAATTTTATTAACAATCCTTGTAATAATCTTTGGGGAACTTACACCAAAGTTATGGGCGGCAAAAAATCCACTTACAGTTGCTAAATTAATTTCAATTCCGCTCTATTGGTTTAGCATAATTATTTATCCGGTTTCAGAAACCATAACAGAGTTGATAAGGTCTATTGTTGCGAAAATAAAGTTTGACCACGGTAAAGCAGCTATTTCGCCTGAAGAAATTACTGAGTTGGCAGATTTTGGGCATGAGATAGGGACTCTTAAAGAAGAAGAACATGGAATAATTCAGAGTATAGTTGACTTTAAATCTGTTGGTGTGCAAGAGGTTATGACACCGAGAGTTGATATGATCTCCGTTGCCGCAGATACTACATTACCTGAGTTAATTGAAATTATAAAATCGTCGCAGCACAGCAGAATTCCTCTTTACAAGAGAAATCTTGATGAAATTATTGGAATTATTTATGCCAAAGATATTCTTAAATATCTGCTGAATAAAAATTTAAATGGTTTTGATATTATGAAAATTGCCCGCAAAGCTATGTTCATACCAAAGACTAAAATGATAAATGACCTTATGTATGAATTCCAGGAAAAGAAAATGCATATTGCAATTGTTGTTGATGAATACGGCGGAACTGCTGGTTTAATAACCTTAGAGGATATAATTGAAGAGATAGTAGGTGAGATTAGAGATGAATATGATAAAGAAGAAAACTCCGTTATCAAGGTTGAAGATAATAAATATATTGTCTCTGGAAGGATTTCCATTGATGAATTAAATGAACTTCTTAACACTAGTATAAAAGTGGAGACTGAAGACTTTGATACACTTGCCGGATTAGTTTTAAACCAGGCTGGTCATATTCCGAAGGAAAACTATAATTTTAATCTGGAAAATTTTAAGTTTACAGTTAAAGAAGTGACAAGAAAACGAATTAACAAAGTGCTGATTAAAAAAATAAAAGGGGAATAATTTTTTGAAAAAAGGCTGCTTCATAAAATCAATTATAATACTAACTGTTTTAGTTGCAGCAATCCTGTATATTATCCAGAACCATCTTGATGATTTAGTAAAACCGGGTAAAAAGATAATAAAAGACCTGGTTATGTCCGATATTGAAGATGATTTTGCTTATGTCAAATCTGGTCCGGAAAAAGATTCATTAAAAAGTATTTTAGAGAATTATCTCGCAGAAAAAATAGAAAATGCAGATAAAATTACTGATAAAGATTTTGATTGGCTTGCAGTATATTTGGGTAAATTGGCAGAGGACAGCGTTATTGATGAACCCGAGTTAGAAAAGTTTAAAGAATTAATCAAAGAAAATGAAGCAAAATGAAAGATCAAAGGAAAACTGAAATAAGAGTTGGTTTAACTGTCCTGCTCGGAGTAATTATTTTGTTGTGGATTCTGGGATGGGCAAAAAATTTCTCACTAACACCAACTGAAAATACCGTTAAAGTAAAATTCAATAATACATCAGGGCTTGAAATCGGCGACCCTGTTACTGTAAACGGAGTACGCAAAGGTTTTGTTGAAGATTTAAGAATAGATGGAGAAAGTGTAATAGTTACTTTAAAGGTTGATAATAGTATTCATTTAAAAGAAGATGCGAAGTTTGCGGTCTCAATGCTCGATTTGATGGGTGGAAAAAAAGTAGAAATCTCTCCGGGTACTTCACAAACTGAAATTGATTATAATAAATTACAGCAAGGTTTGTTTTATGCAGATGTTCCGCAGGTCATGTCAATGGTCGGTACTTTCCAGGAGGATTTCACTTCAACGATTTCTGATATAAGAATTACTCTTACTTCTTTAAATAATTATTTAACGGACCAGCAGCTTAATAATGATATTAAATCTTCAATGTCCAACCTGAGTGAAGTAACAAAAAAACTTAACATTCTTATAGATGAGAATCGGAATAGTTTAAAGCAGTTAACATCAAATTCAGCAGAACTAACAGAGGAGGCAAAAAAATTTCTGGAAACAAACAAAGAGAAGATGAATGCTTCAGTAGATGAATTACAATCAGTATTAAAGAATACAGATAAACTGATTGTAAAGCTGAACCAGTTTACAGATGAGATGAATGCAAAACAAAATAATCTTGGTAAAATTATTTATGATGAAAAAATTTATGAAGATCTTACCCAATCACTAAAGCAGCTAAATGAACTAACAAAACTAATGCTTCAACAGCTTAAAGAAGATGGATTAAAAATAGATGCAGATATTTTCTAAAAAGCTTTTCTCTTTAATTCTTCTTTTCTCAATATCAAATTTATTTTCCCAATTACCTTCACCTTATAAAAACGGAGAAGTTGTTTCTGCAAATATGCTTGCCTCACAAGTTGGTGTTGAGGTATTAAAGAAAGGCGGTAATGCAGTTGATGCAGCAGTTGCAGTAGGTTTTGCACTTGCTGTAACTTATCCATCGGCAGGAAATTTGGGTGGGGGAGGATTTATGGTAATTCATCTTGCTGATGGGAAAGAAACAACAATTGATTACCGTGAAAAAGCTCCGATGAATTCTAACCGTAATATGTATCTCGATGGAGAAGGGAATTATATACCTGAACTTAGTAATTCAGGAGTTACGTCTGTTGGTGTACCCGGAAGTGTAGCAGGTTTACTTTATGCTTTGGAAAAATATGGAACTCTTTCACTTGCAGAAATTTTAGAACCTGCAATAAAACTTGCAGAAGAAGGTTTCATTCTCGATTACCACACAGCAAGATCATTCAGTTATAATCTTCAGGATTTCAGCATGTATAAATCTTCAATGAATGTTTTTTCTAAAGGAGGAAGACCCTATGAAGAGGGAGATAGATTTTTCCAGCCGAATCTTGCCTGGACATTAAAGCAGCTTAAAGAGAAAGGAAGAGATGGATTTTACAAAGGCAAAACTGCAGAATTGTTTGTTGATCAGATTCAGAAAAATGGTGGATATATTACTTTCAATGATTTGGAAGTTTACAAGCCTATTGAAAGAGAACCCATTAAAGGTTCTTACAGAGGTTATAAAATAATATCAATGGGACCACCATCTTCCGGCGGTGTTTGCTTGATTCAGCTCCTTAACATTCTTGAGAATTATTCTTTCGCAAAAGAAGAATGGGGAAGCAGCAGCTACATTCACAAGCTTGTTGAAGCGATGAAATATGTTTATGCAGATAGATCCAAACATCTAGGTGATCCTGATTTTTATAAAGTTCCTGTAAACTCTCTTTTATCCAAAGAATATGCAAAAGAGATTTTTAAAAAGATAAAAAATACAGCAACTCCTTCTTCTGAAATTTCACCATCAGATAAAATTTCTTTTCTTGAAAGCAATGAGACAACTCATTACTCTGTTTATGACAGCTATGGAAATGCTGTAAGCACAACAACAACGATAAATTCTTCTTACGGGAATAAAATAGTAGTTGATGGTGCAGGTTTTTTGATGAACAATGAGATGGATGATTTCAGCTCTAAACCCGGTGAGCCGAATATTTATGGTTTAATTGGGGGTGAAGCAAATGCAATTGAACCTGGTAAAAGAATGTTGAGTTCAATGGCACCAACTATTATTCTTAAAGAAGGTAAACCATATTTAATTTTAGGTTCACCCGGCGGTTCAACAATAATTACAGTTGTTCTGCAAGTTGTGCTGAACTGTCTGGATTTCGGAATGAACATTAAAAAAGCAATTGATATGCCCCGAATTCATCATCAATGGCTGCCTGATTCTATTGACTATGAGCCTTTTGCTCTTACACAAGATGTAAAAGATAATTTAATAAAGCTTGGGCATAAGCTTGGAAGAGAAACTGATCTTGGAAGAGTTGAAGGAATTATGATTGATGATAAAAATCTTATCTGGGGTGAAACAGATCCAAGAGGTTATGGCGGAGTTAGTGGGTATTAAATTCAGATATTATTGCAGATATTAGACAGCAGAGACAAGGCGACGCCTTGTCCCTGCATATTCTCAAGATATGTTTTTTGAAAAAGTAATTTTTTGAAAAGTTCTTTAACCTTGTCGTCATGGTCGTACCGTGACGGAAAGAATAATTAAGGTGAGTATATTCCTCCCATCTAAGTATTTACTTGTATTATAGATTGATCATTATTTATATAGTTCCTTGCACTTGAGTATTTGTAATCTTCAGGTTTTAAAACCAGCCTAAGAATAATATACTCTCTGTCACGGTACGACCGTGACAGCCTGGCAATTGGTCGTCACAGCTGCACCATGGCGGAAAGGAAAGCTCTTACAATCCGGAAACAATAAATTATTTTTTCGTTGCTTATTTGACAACAAAATTTTAAGTTATAATTACAATATTACAGGAGTAATGCGGGGCAAAGATGCCTAAGCTTCTTGACATAGTTCGTATGGAATTAAGAACAAGGCATTACAGCATACGAACCGAAAAGACCTACCTTAACTGGATTAAGCGTTTTATTATTTTCCATAACAAACGACATCCGATTGAAATGGGCACCCAAGAGATTAAAACATTTATAAACGACCTGGCCAATAATCATTACGTATCCAGTTCAACACAGAATCAAGCTTTACAGTCAATTCTTTTTTTATACAAAAATATTCTTAAAAAAGAAATTGATTTTATTAATGAAATTAACAGAACCAGAAGAATAAAACATTTACCAGTTATATTTTCCCGTAAAGAATCAAAAGATATTCTTGATAATCTTCAAGGTATTCCGAAGCTATTTATTAGTTTACTTTATGGAACCGGTTCAAGGCTTTCAGAGGGATTAAGACTAAGGGTAAAAGATATTGATTTCGAAATGAATCAAATTATTGTAAGAGATGGAAAAGGTGAACAAGACAGAATAACTGTATTGCCACAAAAGTTAGTTCCACAACTGAAAGAACAGATAAGAAAGGTAAAAAACCTTCATCAACTAGATTTGAAAAGTGGTTTAGGAGAAACAACACTGCCTTATGCTTTAAGTAAAAAGTATCTAAATGCTTCAAAAGAGTTTGGTTGGCAATATTTATTTCCTGCAAAAGGATTAATTTATGATGAAAAGACAAAAAAGAAGTACAGGTATCACATTCATGAAAGTGTAATCCAGAAAGAAGTTAAGAAGGCAATCAGATTAGCCGGAATTAATAAGTCTGGTTCAACACATACTTTCAGACATAGTTTTGCAACACACTTATTGGATTCCGGTCACGATATTAGAACGGTACAGGAAATATTAGGGCACAAATCAGTTAAGACAACTATGATATATACACACGTTTTGAAAACTGTATTGGGTGTAAGAAGTCCATTAGATAGCATACTTTAATATTCGGCATGATATGCGGCAAAATATTTTGAAATTAAATTGTAATAAAAGTTTTATCAGGAATATAACATGCTTACTGCCGGCGTGTTATACAGAATTTTGGCAGTATAAGTAATAGTTATATGTTTTTAAGAAAATCTTATTTATAAAAAGTGTTCTTTAATTTTTTTGAGGGAGTAACATCCCCTCTCTATAGATTAACTCTCAATTACATCAAAAATAAGGAGGTTAATATGACAGCGCCAAGTGCGCCTATAAAGAGGGAGCTCGTTTCCGTCTAAGCAGAGAAATTAGGCGAGAGATTCTTCAAAGCTTCATCAGCAAAGAATCGCTTGCTTGAGATTTTAGCTTGGAACGGGAGGTTAAAATAGAATACAACCCAATGGTCTGATGAACCACGGTTCAATGTTCCGAGCCTCCCTCTTAAATTATATCAAAGAACACTTTCATAAATAATTTACGTTTAATTAAAAAACATATAACCATTGCCTCAAGCCGACTGCTTCGCATCCGTTGGCTTTTTCACTTTCTCGGCTTGGTTGGTTTCTCTTAAATAATTTGTTCAACTTTGTTCTCCTATTAAATATTTTTCTAATTATAATTTTTATTTAACAAGTCTAAGTTTGCTGTTTTTGGCAGCGGCTTAGGCAAAACTTGTTATATTACCTTAAGGTTGCCATATGAAAAATATGCTAATTCTAATTTTCTTATTTGCTTCTGCTACTAAAGCGCAGAACAATATTTTTGATTTCACCATTGATAAACGTTTATTCATTTCTTATGCTTTTATGAATGCTGCCGGCAATGATGCAGAATGGAGAAAAGAGGGTATGAACCCGATTAGAATTGATGTTAGAAATATTCTAAATGCAAAAATTGACTCTGCGTTCTTTAATAAGATTCACAAATATGTTTATGATAACCATCTCGAAAGTTGGACAAATTATGGACCATATGCACTTATAAATAACGGCCCCCCAGACTTTAACATTAGTATCAATTATAAAAATTCTGATTTAGATTCTGTATCTGTTTCCAAGGTTGATGGGTTAAGAGAATATTTTATAGAATTCTACCACGACTACGATATAGAAAAATTGTGGAAACAATATCAACCCATCATACAAGAAGAAAATCAAAAATATGAACCGTATGCAAATAAAGCATTGTTAGATATTACAAATTACTGCCGTATTAATAATGATTATTTTGCGCAAAAAGCTAACAATATATCTTTCCAAAAAATACCTCTTATGCTTTACTTTACTGCACAAACATTAAAAGTCAATGGAAAAATTTATATAATTACCGGGCCTTCTGATGGTAATCCATCTGAGTCTTCCTTTTATCACGAAGCGCTTCATTATCCAATAGGTGAAATAATAAAAAGAAATACTGATTTGATAAATAAATATTCTGATATCAATAGTATCAATAAAGCTGAATTAGGTTATGAAGATTGGATTGAATTTTTTGAAGATTGCCTGGTAAGAACTATCGATAAAAGAATGGAAGCAAAATTGTTTAATGAAAGTCAAGATGAACTTCTTAAAAGTATTTATTCAGAATATAAAATTGGAATGATTCTATGTCCATATTTAAATGAAGAATTAGAAAAATATGAAAATATTAACATTACTTTGGAAGAATATTTTCCCAAGTTACTAAGCAATCTTGATTTCAATAAAGAAAGGCAAAGACTTGATAATTTTAATAAAAATGGAAGGTAATATAACCAGCCAATGCTAATGAACTCATTCAAGTTGAGGGGTGAGAGTAAAACCAAAATGGTTAGCTTGTTTTTGTAAATATTTGGTTGGGCTTTTTGTTTTTATTCCTTTATTTTTATCACTAACAAAAACAGATTCAAATGGTAATAGGCATAGGAATAGACATAATTGAAATTGACAGAATAAAACAGAGTGTAGACGAATATGGTGATCAGTATCTGCAAAAAGTTTACACACCCGATGAATTAAAATATTGTCTTGGTAAAAAGAATAAATACCAGCACCTTGCAGCCCGTTTTGCTGCTAAGGAAGCTATTTATAAAGCTATTTCTTCTAATTGGGACAGCGATTTAAGCTGGCAGGATATGGAAATAATAAATGCCCCCAACGGTATGCCCGAAGTTAAGTTCAAAGGAAACCTTAAAAAATTCCTTTCTAAAGAGAAAAGTCTGAAAATATCAATGAGCCACTCAAGAGATTATGTTGCCTGTGTAGCAATAGTTTATAAAGCAAGTTAAAAACTATTTTCCTTTTCTGATTTTTAATAATTATCTTCGTATCAATTCAATTAAACTTTTAATTAAAGAAAGAGAATTTTATGCAAAAGTCCGCATTGCTCATTTTTCTTATACTTTCAAGTTTTTATACTTACGCAATCATCCCACCTAAACCGGGAATGAAACCTCCTCAGAGTTTTATAGATTTTCACAGAATGGTTCAGGGTCAATACTCAAAGGGTTATTACGCTCAACTGTTCAGGGAAAGAAAAGAATTAAGAGAGCAAATTTCAAATGGATTTATAAGAGATAAAATTTTAGAAGAAGATACAGTTTTTGCTTTAACACTTATGGGGCAGTATACAAATTTATCGGCTACTTATACGCAGCAAGCTTTGCAGGAACGTTTGTTTGACGGACCTAATCCTACAGGAACTATAACAGATTTTTATTCGGAAATTTCCTATAATCAACTCCGCTTTACAGGTACCTGCAGCGGCTGGTATAATATGCCGAGAACTTTAGAGCAATATGTAGGAAACAACAATGGTTTGGGAACTCAGGGAGGGCCAAGGTTTGTTTTGGATATTGTAATGATTGCAGATTCAACTCTTAACTTTGCAGATTATATACAGTACTATGATGCCCAGAACAAACCACATATTGGATTTCTTGCGGTAGTACATGCAGGTGCCGGTGCTGAACAAGGTGCTAATAATATCTGGTCTCACCGTTGGAATTTCAGAGTGATTACAGGTGGGCAGACTTTTACAACTAACGATATAGATCCTGTTTCCGGGCAAAATGTTATTATTGATGGTGATTATGCTATTCAACCGGAAATGGATGGTGGGAGTAATTCTAACGGACCTCTAATTAATATCGGAGTTTTTGCTCACGAATTTGGTCATATCTTCGGTTTGCCCGATCTATATGATACTGATAATTCTTCTGAAGGATTAGGGAACTGGTGTTTAATGGCAGGTGGATCTTATGGCGGTGATGGCAACTCTTCTCATACTCCTGTTCACATGAGTGCCTGGTGCAAAAAAGAATTAGGCTGGGTAAATGTAATAAATGTAACAAATGCTATAGATTCTTTAGTTGTCCAAAATGTTGAAGAAAATCCTGTTATATACAGAATGTGGAAAAATGGTACTATTGGTTTACAATATTTTCTTATAGAAAACAGGCAAAAAATTCATTTTGATGCAAACTTATACAGTCCTGGTTTTTTAATTTTTCATGTTGATGATGCAATGAATGGTAACCAGAATGAAAATCATTATCTCGTAGATCTGGAACAAGCTGATGGATATAGAAATTTAAATAATGGGTCAGGCAGGGGAGATACCGGTGATCCTTTTCCCGGATCTACAAACAATACCCGTTTTGATATAAATACAAATCCAAATAGTAAAGATTATTCTTTACAAAACACGTTTGTTTCTTTAAGGAATATCAGACAAGATGGATTGAACATGATTGCTGATTTAGATATTGGAACCCGTCCTTACCTGGAACTTAACAGTGTTACTATAAGCGAGCATAATATTCAGAATGGAAGAGTTGAACCTAATGAAACCGGTGATGTGAATTTTGTTTTAAATAATATATCTCCCGCAAATTCATTAAATACAACTGTGAGATATTTTTTAACTGTTAATGAAATTACTGTTATTAATAGCGAATATTCTGAGCCAATAAATGGCGAAGCTACTCAAACTTTAACAATAGATTCAGCATTTAGTGTTTCCGCAAATTTTAATCCCAATACTTTATCACTTAGATATGAAATAATAAGTGAAGGAAATACAATTGAGGACACGGTTGATGTAGTAATTGGAATTCCAAAAACTCTCTTAATCTCTAAATCGGAACAGAAATCATATGATAGTTATTATATATCATCTTTTAATGAACTTGGAAAGAATTATGAAGAATCATACAATAATATTCCTGAATTCATTTCCCGAAGAGATGCTGTTATAATCTTTACGAGCAAAGCATTTGAAAATATCTTTACACAGGCAGAAATTGATTCCTTTTCTTCTTTCATCGCTAATGGTGGAAAAATTATGTTTACAGGACAAGCACTTGCAGATAATTTGCAAAATGAATATCCTGATTTTCTTCATAATGATATTGGTATAGGTTGGGAGAGCAACATGTTCCTTCCGAATTATTCATATGGTATTCCCGGTGATTTATTCGGAGATCAGTTTAGTAGTTTACGAATAAGGGGAATTGGCGGAGCTAATAACCAGGTGAATCCCGATGTACTAACAATTTTAGATTCATCATTTCATTTTTCTCTTACTTACCAGAGTAGTGGAACTAAACCTGCAGGAGGATGGATTGAAAAACCAGATGGTGCAAAAATTATATTCTGGGGTTTTGGATTTGAAGGCATAGATGATAGCCAGTCAAGTGTTACAAGAACCCAGGTGTTAAATACTATTTTCCAATGGTTTGATGGAACTTTGGATGTTCCTGGTGAAAATCCATTTTCTACAATTGATTATGAACTATCGCAGAATTATCCTAACCCTTTTAACCCAATAACTACTATCTCTTACCACGTACCTGTTAAAAGTTTTGTTTCACTTAAAGTGTACGATATATTAGGTAGAGAGATTCAAACACTCGTTAATGAAGAAAAAAATGCAGGGAAGTATGAAATCCGGTTTGATGCATCTTTACTTACAAGTGGTGTTTATTTCTATAAAATTAGATCTGAAAAGTATTCTGATGTTAAAAAAATGCTGCTGGTAAAATAATTTTACTCAACAAACTAACCCAGTTCCTTTAAGGAATTGGGTTAGAGGAGTTAGCACCAATAATTTATTTGGAAAGTTCCTTTCAATTTCCTTATTTTTTACTCCAATAATTAAAACCTTTTTTAAAAATGGGTTTAAGAGAAGGTTCTTTTGAATAAAAAATTTTATAATATTTTTAATTACGGTTCACTCGTTGTAGTGTTCGTTCTTTTAATTATTATGTTAGCTTTAGAAATTTCCAGAGAATTAAGTGTTATCATTGCATCTTTTGCAATTGTTCTTTTAATTATAAGAATATTTTTAAGAATAAAAATCAGTTTACAAAACAGAAAAAAGGTGTAAGTCTTCGAACCCTCTAAACGAATTAATGGAAAGCTTAATGCCAAAGTATTAATTTTAAACCAAAGTTATGAGCCATTGACCGTTTGTAATATCAAGAAAGCAATGGTTCTTATTTATCTTGGTAAAGCCGAACTTGTTGTTGATGATAAACGAAAAGCTTTAAGAACTGTTAGCCGAGCCTTTCCCTGGCCAAGTATAATCCGCCTTAGTTTTTTTGTTCATGTGCCTTATAAAAAGGTTGTATTAACAAGAAAAAATATTTTAAGGCGTGACGGCTTTAAATGCGCCTACTGCGGCAGAAGTGATTTACCTCTTACCATAGATCATATAGTTCCCCGTGCAAAAGGAGGAAATGATAGCTGGGAAAATCTTATTTGTGCTTGTACAATTTGTAATAATCGTAAAGGCGATAGAACGCCATGGGAAGCCAGCATGGAAATGCACCACAAACCCTTTAAGCCAAGCCATATTATGTTTATAAAACATATCGTTGGTAAGCTCGACGAAAACTGGAAGCCTTATCTTTACTTATCATAATTTATTACAAAAACCTCCGAGATTTTGGAAACCTCGGAGGTTTGCTTAGATTGGTTTAGCCCTGTTTTGAAAATTTAATCTCTTCTTCTTACTTGCAAGATTATTACTCACATTATTACTATTTTTAACTGAAATTTTTTATAAAATCTTCTCGATGCGCAAAAAAAGGATACTTAGTGGAATGCGTCCAACCGGAAAGCTTCATATTGGTCATTATGTTGGAGCTTTGGAAAACTGGATTAAACTTCAGGATGAATATGAAAGTTATCATTTAATTGCTGATTATCATGTTCTTACAACAGATTTAAATACTAAAGATATTTATAATAACTCAATTGAAATGCTGATAGATTGGCTGGCAGCCGGACTTGATCCTGAAAAAAGTCCAATGTTCAGGCAGTCTCAAATAAAAGAACATACAGAGCTTGCTTTAATTTTTGGGATGCTTATTACAGTTAGCAGGTTAGAAAGGAATCCTACATTAAAAGATCAGGTCCGTGATCTCAATATAGAAAATGTTATTTTTGGTCATCTTGGTTACCCGGTGCTTCAGGCAGCAGATATATTAATTTATAAAGGAGAAGCTGTTCCTGTTGGAGAAGACCAGGTTCCTCATGTTGAAATTACAAGGGAAATCGCAAGAAAATTTAACAACCAGTATGGAGAAGTTTTTCCTGAACCTGAACCGCTGTTAACTCAATTTGCAAGACTGCCTGGCATTGATGGAAATGCCAAGATGAGTAAGTCGCTTAATAATGCAATACTTTTATCAGATGATCCGGAAACAGTAAAAGCAAGAATGAGAAAAGCCGTTACTGATCCAAAAAAAATCAGGAAAGGTGATCCGGGTAATCCTGATATTTGTCTTGTATATGCTTATCATAAAAAATTTAATCCTGAGGAAGTGCCTGATGTTGATGCAGGATGCCGTTCGGGTACCTTAGGCTGTGTTGATTGTAAAATGAGATGTGCAGAAAAAATTTCTTTGTTCCTTGAACCAATAATTGAAAAAAGAAAATATTACGAAAATAATCTCAACATCGTTAAAGATATTTTAAGTGAAGGCGAACAAAAAGCTAAAATTACTGCAGAAGAAACTATGCATGAAGTCCGGCAAAAAATGAAAATGGGTTAACCTTGTATAAAATTAAATTAGAACATTTTGAAGGACCATTAGATCTGCTTCTCTTTTTTATAAAGAGAGATGAACTGAATATCTATGATATCCCTATATCAAAAATTACAAAAGAATTTCTTGAGTATGTAAATCTTATAAAGATGCTTGATCTTGAACTTGCTGGGGATTTTATTCTTATGGCTTCTACTTTAATGCACATTAAAGTTAGGATGCTTCTGCCAAGAGAAGTTGATGAAAAGGGGGAAGAGATTGATCCAAGGGCAGAGCTTGTTAAAGCCCTGCTTGAGTATAAAAGATATAAAGAAGTTTCTGACGATCTTGCTTACATGGAATCAAACCAAAGAAAGCTTAACTTCAGAGGAAACTTTTCTGCCGATGAAAAAGTAGCAGTACCTGAATATGAAATTCTTCTGAAAAATGTAACCGTTTACGATCTTGCAAAGGCTTTTAAACAGGTTCTTGAAGGATTAAAAGAAGAACCTGTTCATCAGATACAGAGAGTAAGTGTTTCAATTGATGAACAGATTGAATATATAATTAACCTTCTTGAAATAAATAATGAAGTTCACTTTCTTACGCTTATTGAAAATATGAAAGAGCGGATGAGGATAATAGTTACGTTTATAGCGCTGCTGGAATTGGTAAAGATTGGGAGAGTTAAACTGAAAGAATCAAAAAGGTTTAATGATTTCCTCTTGTTAAAGGGAGATAATTAAAATGGAAATAATTTACAACTCGGTAATTGAAGCATTGATATTTTCATCTGATGATGTTATTGCTGCTAATGAAATTATAAAAGCAATAAAAGTTATTGATGGAGAAGATGTCCAGGTTTCAGCAGATGAAATCGAAGAAGCCGTGGATCTTCTGAATAAAAATTATGAAGAACAAAATTTTTCGTTTAGAATTTTACGAATTGCAAATGGTTATCTTTTTGCAACTACGAAAGATTATTCAAAGTATGTCGGTTATTTATCCTCAGAAAAATCAAAAAGAAGATTAAGCCAGGCGGCTCTTGAAACTCTTTCTATAATTGCTTACAAGCAGCCGATCACAAAACCGGAAATAGAATCTATTCGCGGAGTAAATTCTGATTATATTTTAAACACTCTTCTTGAAAAAAATCTTACAACTATTTCGGGACGTGCGGAGACTGTTGGCAGACCCTTACTGTATTCAACCACAGATGAGTTCTTAAAATATTTTGGTTTGAATAAATTGAGTGACCTGCCAAAACCAAGGGAGATTGAAGAAATTATGAATGATGAAGATTTTATCGAACAAAAAAGAAAAATAATGATGAATACTCTTGAAGATTCTATGGAAAATGAAACCGGAACGGATGACAATGCTGATCAGACTTAACAGGTATATTGCCAACAGCGGGATCACATCCAGAAGAAAATCTGAAGAATTTATTTTACAAGGCAGGGTTTCTGTAAACAATAAAGTAGTCACAGATCTTGCCTACAAAGTTGATGATGAAAAAGATAGAGTAATGGTTGATGAAGAAAAAATTCATCCTAAAAAGCATCTCTATTTTCTTCTAAATAAACCAAAAGGTGTAGTTACAACAACCGATGATGAAAAGCAAAGAAAAACTGTTGTTGATCTTATTAAAACAAAAGAAAGAATTTACCCTGTCGGCAGATTGGATTACAACACAACAGGTGTTCTTCTTTTAACAAACGATGGTGAGTTTTCTAATCTGTTAACCCATCCCGGGAATAAGATTCCAAGAGAGTATGAAGTGAAGATAGATAATCCTCTTGCTGAAGAGGATAGAATTAAATTGCTGAAAGGCGTAAGTTTGGACGGAAGGAACGCTGTTTTTATAAAAGTTTTTATTAATGATTCTTCGAGAAAAAATGTAAAAGTAGTTGCTGTTGAAGGGAGAAATCATTTTGTAAAAAAAATGTTTGGTGCATTAGGATATACAGTATTAAAGTTAAATAGAAAAAAATTTGCCGGAGTTAAAGCAGATATCCCGTTGGGTGCTTATCGTAAATTAACAAGGATTGAAGTTGAAGGAATTTATAAACAATATGCTAAATAAATTTTATTTCTTATTTATCGTTATAATATTTTTTACATCCGGTTTTTCTCAGGAAAAAAAGAATTTAATTGTTTCATCAGATACACTTCCAAACTATTCTTACTCAACTATCCCGGAATTCTGGACACAGATGGATGATATTTTTAACGATCCGAATTTCAGTAACGCCAACTGGGGTGTTTTAATTCAATCTTTGGAAACAGGAGAATACTTTTATAGAAGGAATGAGGATAAATTATTTCATCCTGCCTCAAATATGAAGTTGTTTACCACAGCCGCAGGATTAATTCTGCTCGGCAGTGAATATAAATTCTCCACTTCTGTTTTTATGAATGGTACAATGGATGGCTCTATACTAAAAGGTAATTTAATTATTCAGGGAGGTGGAGATCCAACAATCTCAGGAAGATTTTATAATGGTGATGTTTACAAAGTATTTAATAATTGGGCTGATTCTCTTTTAGCATTCGGGATTGATGAGATTGAAGGAAACATAATAGGCGATGATAATCTTTTCGATGACGTTGGATTAGGTTCAGGCTGGTCGTGGGATTATGAAACTTACTGGTTCAGTGCTCCTTCAGGTGCAATTTCTTTTAATGACAATTGTGTTGACTTAGTTGTTTCAGTTGACACGGTAACGAACCAGGCAAAAATAAAAATCTCTCCTGATACAAAGTATGTTACTCTCGTTAATGATCTCTCTGTTGTTTCAAAAGATACAACAGCTTTAATAGATGTTTACCGGGAAAGAGGAACAAATATTATCAATATCTTTGGAACGGTAAGAGCAGGAAGAGATTCTATAAAAACTTATGCAACAGTCAATAATCCAACTCAATATGCAATGGTTGTTCTAAAAGAAGTTTTAGAAAGGAAAGGAATAAAAGTTAAAGGATATGCTGTTGATATTGATGATGTTGAAGGATCAATTGATTTTTCTAAAATGGAACAGCTTTTTGTTAATTATTCTCTTCCTTTAAAAGATATTATTAAAGTAATAAATAAAAGCAGCCAGAACTTTTTTGCAGAGCAGCTTTTAAAAATAATAGGTCTTGAAGAGGAAGGATATGGAACTGTTGAAAATGGAGTAAAAGCTGTTTCAGGTGTCTTAAATGAAATGGGAATAAATCCTGAAAGCCTTGTTATGGTTGATGGCAGCGGACTTTCACGGTTAGATCTTGTTTCTCCGAGGCATGTAGTTAATATTCTTAACTTCATGTATAAAAGTAATTATTATATACCGTTTTTTAATTCACTCCCTATAGCAGGAATTGATGGCAGCTTGGGAACGAGGATGAAAGGTACAAGAGCAGAAAATCAGGTAAGGGCAAAAACCGGATACCTTGCTTATGTTCGCAGCTTATCTGGTTATGCTTATACAGGGGATAATGAACCGATTGCCTTTTCAATTATAGCAAACAATTTTACTGTGCCTGTTAAGCTCGCAGAAAACATTCAGGATCTTGTTTGCTTAAGACTGGTGAATTTTAGAAGGAAATAAATAAAAGTTAAATATTCGCAACTGTTATTCAGAATATTTAAATTTGAACAGTTAAATTTCTTATTTATGAAGAGTAATCCCTGCCTTGAAACTAAAACAAAATTTTCAACAATGGTATTCTCCCTTTTATATTCAATAAGGTTACAGTTTGTTTATAATTAAAGCACTCGTTGAAAAAGTAATCGAACTTAAAAATCATATTTTTATTCTTAAAATTTTTTCTCCTGAAATTGCTTCAATTATAAATCCTGGTGAATTCTTAAATGTTAAAGTTTCAGATTCAAACTATCCACTTCTGAGAAGACCATTTAGTATTTGCGATGCTGAAGGAGATTTTATCTTCTTAATGTTCAATATTTTTGGAGAGGGTACAAAAATCCTTGCTCATAAACATAAAGGAGATTTAATTGATATTCTTGGACCATTAGGAAAAGGATTTAATCTTTTAGGAGATTTCGATACTGCGATATTAGTAGCAGGTGGTTTGGGAGTTGCCCCATTTCCATATTTTATAAGAAAGATTGGGAAGAGTAAAGAAATTCATTCCTTCATTGGGGGGAAAACAGATAAAGATATTATAACCTATGGAATGAAAAATATTACTATCTCGACCGATGATGGTTCTCTGGGAATAAGAGGTAATGTTGTTGAACTGCTCGAACAAAATGTGGAGAATTTAAAGTCAAAAAGAATAAAAATATTTGGCTGCGGACCTAACGCAATGCTTAGAGAACTAAGAGAATTATCTATAAAACATAATCTTAATTGTGAAGTTTCAACAGAATGTGCAATGGCTTGCGGCTTTGGTATTTGCCAGGGATGTCCCATTGAATCTGTAAATCACCCGGATAAATATTTACTGGTTTGCAAGGATGGTCCAGTCTTTAATATGAGAGATATTGTAATATGAAGAAAGCGGATCTTTCAGTTCAGGTCGGACCGCTTAAATTCAGGAATCCTGTTTTACTTGCTTCAGGTACAGTTGGTTATGGTAGTGAGATGTCTGAGTTTATTGATTTGAATTTAATTGGCGGGATAGTTACTAAATCGTTAAGCCTTAAGCCGAGAAAAGGAAATCCGCCTCAGAGAATTGTCGAAACACCAGCCGGCATGTTAAATGCAATTGGTTTGCAGAACGTTGGTGTGGAAGAATTCATTAAAGAAAAAATTCCTTTCCTTAAAAAGTTTGATGTACCTTTAATTTGCAATATTGCTGCAAGCACTTATGAAGAATATGTAGAATGTACAAAAATTCTTACACAAGAAGATGCAATAACTGCCTTTGAAATAAATGTTTCCTGTCCAAATGTAAAAGAAGGCGGCTTGCAGTTTGGCAATGATGTAAAAGCAGTCGGTAAAATTACTGCAGGAGTAAAAGCTGTTACAAATAAACCTGTTATTATGAAATTATCTCCTAATGTTTCCTACATCTCCCTCTTTGCAAAAGTTGTTAAAGAAGAGGGAGGAGATGCAGTATCAGCAATAAATACACTTGTAGGAACTGCATTTAATATTATTACAAGAAAACCTAAAATATATAATGTTAATGGGGGACTATCAGGACCAGCAATAAAACCAATTGCTCTTGCTAAAGTTCTGGAGATTAGACAATCTGTAGATATTCCGATAATAGGCATTGGAGGAATAATGAACTGGCAGGATGTAATTGAATTTATTATTGCCGGTTCTTCAGCTATTCAGCTTGGAACTGTAAATTTTATTGATCCTGCAGCTGCAACTACAATTATAAAAGGACTTGAAGATTTTTGTATGAAACAAGGAATAGAAAAAATTTCTGAGTTAACAGGTTCATTTATTATTTGATTCCATGAATATAGAAGCAACATTAAATAAATTATTTGCTCTTCATACTTTCGGAATTAAGCTTGGTCTTGATAATATAAAATCTTTTTTGGAACATTTAGAAAATCCACAAATACACTTAAAAGCATTTCATATAGCTGGTTCAAATGGAAAGGGAAGCACTTCAGCATTTACAGCCAGCATACTGCAGGAATTTGGATATAAAACAGGATTATATACTTCACCTCATTTTGTAAAATTTAATGAGAGAATAGTTATAAATGGTGAGCAGATTTCTGATAAAGTTATTGCAGATTTTTTTGAAAAACATGAGAAATTTATAGAAGAACATAAGCTTACTTTTTTTGAGGTGACAACTGCACTCGCATTTCAATATTTTAAAGATCAGAAAGTGGATTATGCGGTTATTGAAACCGGCTTAGGTGGAAGACTTGATGCAACGAATGTATTTAATGCTTATGCTGTTATGATAACTTCTATTAGTCTTGAACACACCCAGATTCTTGGTAAGACAATCAGGGAAATTGCTGAAGAAAAATCAGCAATAATAAAAAACCATAATAAAGTTTTCATTGGCAAGGTGCCCGATGAGGCTAGAGAAGTAATAGAAAGAAAATGTAGAGAAACAAAAAGCATGCTTTATAAAATTGAAGATTATACAAATGAAAAACCGGGTTCACTCGAGCTCTATACAGAAGAAATTGAATTTGATGAATGGACTATGCCTTTAAAAGGAGATTACCAGAAATATAATGCAGCACTTGCCGCTCTTGCGGTTTCAAAAACTTTAAATCTTGATAACTTTCGAAAATTTGAAACCGGAATAAGAAATGTAATATCAAACACAGGTTTCCAGGGAAGATATGAATTCTATTGTACTAAACCTGATATTATTTTAGATTCTGCACATAACCCCGAAGGTATTACTAATTTTATCAGCGAGTTCAAAAAATATAAGTACAAAAAACGTACTATTATTTTTGGCGCATTAAATGATAAAAATGTAAAGGAAATGTTCTTAAAGTTAAGGGATCATTTTGATGAAATTTATATTACTAAAGTTAATATTGATAGATCATTTAGTATAGGTGAGTTAAATGACATTGCAAATGAGGTAAACATAAAGGTTAAATCGCAGGATAACCCGGTTTCTTTTATGCTGGATTTCCAGACAAAAGCCGAAGAAGATGAATGTCTTGTGGTGCTGGGCAGTATGTATCTGCTTGGAGATATAAAATCTTTATTACGTCTGAATAAAAATGCTTGACATTCAATCTATTTCGCTGTATTTTTGGATTAAACCTCGTGTTCCTATCAAAATAATATTAAAACATTAGCGAAAGAAATTAATAACCTCGTTTCATATCCGATAAAATCTTGAAATGAATTGTATTTTAATTAGCGTAATCAAAAATAAACCATTCAAACAAATAAAAGGATTATAGGGATTCTACTATGCCAATGGATATTTCCGATCTCAAGTCAAAGAAAATTGTTGAATTAAACACTATAGCCAAAGATCTGAATATAAACGGCTACAGCGATTTAAGAAAACAAGAACTAATTTTTAAAATTCTTGAAGCCCAGACTGCCAAAGATGGACTTACATTCTCAAAAGGAGTGCTGGAAGTCTTACCTGATGGTTATGGCTTTTTAAGATCATCAGATTATAATTACTTACCGTCACCAGACGATATTTATGTATCTCCATCTCAGATTAAAAAATTCCTTTTAAGAACAGGAGATTTTGTCAGCGGACAGGTAAGACCACCAAAAGAAGGTGAAAGATTCTTTGCTTTGCTTCGTGTAGAGGCGGTTAACGGACTTGATCCTGATGCTATTCGTGACAGAACTTTATTCGATAACCTGGTACCTGTTTATCCGACTAAGAAAATGAGTCTTGAATCTGCGCCAGGAGAATATTCTATGAGAATAATGGATATGCTGACACCGGTTGGTAAAGGGCAAAGGGGTTTGATTGTATCTCCTCCCAAAAGCGGTAAGACTGTTCTTTTACAAAAGATTGCCAATTCTATAACAAGAAATCATCCTGAAATAAAATTAATTATTTTGTTAATTGATGAACGACCGGAAGAAGTAACAGATATGGAAAGATCTGTAAAAGCTGAAGTAATAAGCTCAACTTTTGATGAACCTGCTGACAGGCACGTACAGGTTGCTGATATGGTTATTGAAAAAGCTAAAAGGATGGTTGAGGCTAAGGAAGATGTTGTAATTCTTCTTGATAGTATTACAAGATTAGCAAGGGCACACAATATTGTAGTTCCTCACAGCGGAAGAATTCTTTCAGGTGGTGTTGACTCTAATGCGCTTCAAAAGCCAAAAAGATTTTTTGGTGCAGCAAGAAATACAGAAGATGGCGGCAGCTTAACCATTATGGCAACTGCACTCATTGATACGGGCAGCAGAATGGATGATGTTATCTTTGAAGAATTTAAAGGTACCGGAAATATGGAAATTGTTCTTAACCGGGATCTTAGTGATAGAAGAATTTTCCCTGCAATTGAAGTAAACAAATCTGGTACTCGTAAAGAAGAATTACTTTTAAAAGAAGATGATCTTGCTAAAATTTGGATACTTAGAAAAATATTAAGCGAATTTAATCCGGTTGAGACGATGGAGTTTTTGCTTGATAAAATGAGGGGAACAAAAAACAATAAAGAATTTCTTAATAATATGAATAACTAAGTCTTTTCTTATTCATATCTGGATTTTCAAAACAAGTTTTTATGGCAGATTTATTTCCTTGTTAACCAATTTATATCAGGTATTTTTGCTGCTAAAATTAGAGAATTCATGAAGAAAATATTTTTTGTTCTTTTTCTTGCTTTACCTATACAGTTATTCAGCCAGCCTGATCGTTATAGACAGCTTAATTTTGAACAACTGCCGGTTCAAAAACCAATTTACACCCAAACATTAATTTTGCCTGGCGATTCTTTATCAACCATCTATTACCTTTTTAAATTACCTTATCAGAATATAGTCTTTCTAAAAAATGATAACGGTTATAATGCTGAAATTAGGATTGACATTGAAATCACCGATACGAATTTCAATTTTATAAAAAGGGAAATTAAAGATTGGAAAATTCAGACTGCATCATTTGACCAAACAAACTCCTCAGAATTATTTGCAGAAGGACTGATTAGTTTAAACCTGCCTGACGGCAAATATAATATTCACCCAATTGTTACAGATCAAAATTCCAAGCGCGAATTTGAAATTGGGAAAAACATACTTGATGTAAACAAATCTAAAAGAAAAACTGAACTCCTTATTGTTGATTCTAAAAAAGTTAATTGCGAAGGTGAGGATTTTTTTAAACTGACTAACTTCGATGGAAATATTCCTTTCAATTCTGATGAATACAATTTAATAATTCCTGTATCTGATTTATCCGTAAAGGAAATAAATGTTACAGTTGTAAGTCATAATGATACAATTATTAAAAGAACTTTAACGGATTTTTTTATTTCATCAATAAGTTTCAAGGAATGTTCGGGTAAAATCCTGATTGCAAATAGTAAATATCAGCAAACAAAAAATTTTATTCTTAATGGGATAAGCAGCAAACTTAAAGAGGGACCTTTTTCCGTAATTGTGAATGAAGATAAAGAAATCAAATTCAACAGTTTTGTTTCCTGGTATAACAAACCGATTTCATTAAGAGATCCTGAAATTGCGATAAAAGCATTAAAGCATATTGAACAAGAATCCATAATTGATTCTCTTCTTAATTTGGATGAGGAAAAATTATATAAGGGACTTGTAGATTATTGGAAAAAATTGGATCCATCTCCTGGTACAGAATTTAATGAGTTGATGGCTGAGTATTATTCAAGGGTAGATTACGCTCAAATTAATTTCGCATCTTTAACAGGAGTAAAAGGGATAGATACTGACAGGGGAAAAATATTTATTAAGTTTGGGAAGCCAGACCAGGTTGAAAGAGCGTCCAATGAACAGGGAAAGATTGTTGAGACATGGATTTATATAAAACCGCAGCGTAAATTTGTATTTGTAGATAAGCAAGGTGTCGGAGAGTTTTCTTTAGAAAGCAGTTAATGAGAAAGTTTGTATTTACCTGTGGTGATATAAATGGTATTGGCCCTGAAATAGTAATTAAAACTCTCAACAGAATTTACAGAAATAAAAACACCTGCATCTATTTTGTTTGTCCCTCAAATGTTTTTTCTGAAACAATCCGGCTTATAAAACCAAAATTCAAATATGAAATAGTAAAGAAACTTGACAAGAGTTCAATAGCTCCTGTTCAGGTAATTGATATTGGTAATTCAAGAATTACTCCTGGTAAACCAACTGCAGCTTCAGGTAAAACCTCTTTCGAATCTATTAAGCATGCGTTTGAATTAACTTCTCAGAAACTTGCTGATGCTTTAATTACTGCTCCTATTTCAAAAACGGCTTTTAACCTTGCAGGAATTTCTTTTCCTGGTCATACTGAATTACTTGCTGAATGGTCTTGTTCAAAAAATTTTGTAATGATGTTCTTATCTAAAAATATGAGAGCAGCTTTACTAACCATACATCATCCAATTAAAAAGATCTCACAATTACTTACTAAAGAACATCTGAGAAAATCCTTGGATACAATTACTTTATCTCTAAAAAATGATTTGAATATTCCACATCCAAGAATAGCAGTCCTTGGATTAAATCCTCACGCAGGGGAGAATGGATTAATTGGTGATGAGGAAGAAAAAATAATTAAACCTTTAATAAAAACCTTTAATAGAAATATAGAAGGCCCGTTTTCTCCGGATGCTTTCTTTGCTTCAAAAAAATATAAAGATTTTGATCTTATACTTGGAATGTATCACGACCAGGTTTTGATTCCATTTAAGATGATTAATTTCTCTTCGGGAGTTAATTTTACAGCAGGGTTGAATATAGTAAGAACTTCACCTGACCATGGTGTTGCTTATGATATTGCCTGGAAAAATCGTGCAGACGAAGGAAGTATTTTTGAGGCTTATAAATATGCAAGGTTGATTTCATTCAACAGAAAAAAGAATGAAAAAAATAAAAACAAAACCGTATAAAAAACTTGCATTGGTTTATGATCACCTGATGAATCATGTAAATTATGATTTGTGGACAAAGTATGTTCATAAAATTTGTAAGGATTTAGTTTATAAAGATGCAAATGTATTAGAACTTGCCGGTGGAAACGGTAAGTTCTCAAATATCTTTCAAAAGTATTATTCGAATATTTTAGTAACGGATAAAAGCATTGAAATGCTTTTAAGTAAACAAAGCGGTTTTTCTAAAGTATGTTGTGAAATGATTAGTTTACCTTTTAAAAAAAAATTTGACCTCATTTATTCCACTTTCGACAGCGTTAATTATCTTATAAAAGAAAAAGATCTTCTTAAATTATTTATTGAAGTTAAAAAAATTCTTAACGATGATGGAATATTTACCTTTGATGTCAGTCTTGAACGAAACAGTGAATTGTTTGTTGCTAATCATGAAAAAAGCGGGAAAGGCAATAATGTTGAATACGATCATATCAGCATTTACAATAAACATAGTAAAATTCATTGCAACATTTTTGATATAAAAATGCAGGATGGAACTATTTATAAAGAAGTTCATAAGCAGAAGATTTATCCCTTCCCGGTTTATTTCAATCTCCTTAATGAAGCAGAGTTGTTTGTATTAAATTGTTTTGAAGCTTTTTCTTTCAGGGAAGCTAAAGAAAATTCTAAACGAGTTCAGTTTATAGTTAAAAAAGGTATAGGGGTATAAAGTATAAAGGTATATGGTATTATATCTTTTAAAATATTTTGAGTTTAAATTAAGTTTTACCTTATACCTTTATTCCCTATACCTTATACCTCAAGCCTTATTATAAGGAATGCACATGCTCTCATTTAATAATGTCGAATTCGGTTATCCTAATCAGACTGTTTTTACAGAACTGAATTTTGAGCTTGATGACAATGATTTTTGTTTTTTAATTGGAAAGAGTGGTTCAGGTAAAAGCACTATACTTCAGATTGTTTATATGAATATCTTTCCGCAGTCTGGTAATGTTCAGGTGGGGGAATATAATTCTAAAACAATAAAACCTCATCAATTACCTTTCTTAAGAAGAAAGCTTGGAATTGTTTTCCAGGATTTTAAACTCTTGCGTGACAGAACAATTTCCGATAACCTTGCTTTTATTCTTGAGGCAACAGGGACTCCCAGAGTTGAAATTAAAAAAAGAGTATTCAATGCTCTCTCGGAAGTTGGTTTGAGCCATAGGAAAAACAGCAAACCTGATGAATTATCCGGAGGGGAGAAACAGAGAATTGCAATTGCAAGGGCAATCATTAATAATCCTTTTCTTTTACTTGCAGATGAGCCGACAGGAAATCTTGATCCTGAAACTTCTTATGAAATAGTTGAATTATTCAAAAAAATAAATTCGAAAGGTACAGCAGTTCTTATTGCTACTCATAATTATGAGATTGTAAAGAAGTATGATGCTAAGATTATTAAAATTGAAAATGGAAAAGTTTACAGGGGCGTACTAAAACAAAAAATAGAATAAGCGATTTATTGCATGAATGCATGTTCTTGAACTTACACTTGAACTTGAACTCTTATTCAACTTTTTCCAGGATCCTTTGTGTAATTTCTTCTATTGATCCTATCCCATTTACATAAATTACCTTGTTATTTTTTTCATAATAATTTAGGACAGGCTTAGTTGTATTATTAAAGACTTCAAGCCTTTTCCGGATAACTTCTTCCTTATCATCACTTCTCTGATAAAAACTATCTTTTGCTCCACAGCTAGGACAAGTATTCCTGCCTTCAATTTCAAATAAAACAAATATACGGTTACATACTTTGCAGGCTCTTCTGTTAGTAAGACGCTGGATTATTTCTTCCTCATCTGCGGTAATATCAATTATTTTTTTTTGATTTATATTAAGTTCATTTAACAGTTCCTCCAGTTCTTCAGCCTGAGCTGTTGTTCTTGGAAAGCCATCAAGTATAAATCCGTTTTTACATTTCTCTTCCTGCAGAGTATCGCGAATGATCCCAATCATAATATTATCAGGAACAAGTTCACCTTTATCCATAAGCTTTTTTGCTTCAATACCGAGCTGAGTTTTTTTATCAAATGCAGATCTTAAAATATCTCCCGTTGAAATATGAGGTATGTTTAAATTTCCTGATAGAATTTTGGCTTGAGTTCCCTTACCAACCCCTGGTGAACCGAAAAGAATTATCCGCATAAAAACCTTAAAATAATTTATTGCAAATTATTATTATTAAAGCTTTTATTCAAGATACGATAAATTTTTGATAAGCATTAAGAATAAGATTCCGGATTCTGTTTCTCAATATCTCTTAAACTCCTGAAAAATTCCTGAAGCAGCTTACGGCTTTCATCTGCACAGAGCCCGGAAAAAACATTAACTATATGGTTATATTTCTTTTCGACTGGTAAATTATAAAGTGAACCACAGGCTCCAAACTTTGGGTCGAATTCGGCAAAGAAGAGGTTTCTTAATCTTGCATTAAGTATTGCTCCTGTGCACATTATGCAAGGCTCAACGGTAATATAAATATCACATTCATTCAATCTCCAGTCACCAATATGGTTTGCTGCAGCAGTTATTGCAATCATTTCGGCATGAGCTGTTGGATCTTTCAGAGTTTCAACCTGGTTATGACCTTTACCAATTACCTGGTTATTATGTATAATAACTGCTCCGATTGGAACCTCACCCATCTCAAATGCTTTACCTGCTTCTTTCAAAGCAGAACGCATAAACCTCAGGCTTTCTTTTGAAAAAAGCATTTAAATCTGAATCTTAATTAACATAATGGGTAAAATAACTATAAAAAGAATTTCTATTGCCAGAGAAATTATAAGAAGCCAGCTTTTAAGACTTATTCGAATGACTGATTTCTTATTCACTTAAATCCAAGTTTTAGTCTTTGTTCACAAATCTTTAGCAAAATGGAAAAGAAATAAACAAATGAATTGTTATTAACATTGAACTCCTCCGGAGTTCATATTCTTTTGTTTTTTCTCTTTCTACAAACATATAACTCCTAAGGAGTTAACTTTGATACTATAAAAAAGTTGACCGCTACAAAGGAGTTAAATATTTTCTGTTCTACAAACATATAACTCCTAACGGAGTTAACTTCGACACTATAAAAAAGTTGACTAACTCCAGAGGAGTTGAATGTTTGTAGCAGGTAAAAGGAGAAATCAGTACTCCGTCAGGAGTACAATGTATATATGATTTGTGATTATGAAGATATTTATTCATTATGTTATAGTTTGTCCTTGCTATGAAATTAAATCTTATGCTGATGAAAATACAAAAGAAATGTGATTAAATGATTGAATGAAGTGATGAAAATATTCTTGGGAAAATTGTAAATTATACATTGTTAATTGTAAATTCTAAGCGCCCGTAGCTCAACTGGATAGAGCATCAGACTTCGGATCTGAGGGTTGTGGGTTCGAATCCTACCGGGCGTACTTCTTAAAATCAAATCCAGTAATGTCCAATTGAAAACTCTTTTTAATATTCTAAGATCATTTATTTATGTTCCTGCATTTATCCTTTTCTTTGGCTGGATAGCTTTGAGTGTTCGTGTTTATGATGAGAGAATTGGTTTGATGTTACCTTTATGGACAAGACCAGTTGGAATTGTCTTAATAACTTTAGGTGGAATGCTAGGCTTAATTTGTGTATTGGTATTTATTTTAAGAGGGAAGGGAACTCCTGCAGTTTTTGATCCTCCAACTGAGTTTGTAGCGATTGATTCTTATAAATATGTTCGTAATCCAATGTACATAGGAGGATTTATTTTGTTAGTTGGATTTGGATTGTATCATCATTCAATATCAATTTTAATTCTAACTGTAATTCTGTTTTTTCTATTTCATTTGTTTGTTGTTTTTGTTGAAGAACCTGGACTTGAGAGAAGATTTGGAGAGAGTTATATCGGATATAAGAATTCTGTTAATAGATGGATACCGAAATGGAAAATCAAATGAAGATAAATTAAATACCACTCTTATTCCTTGCTAAAGGTAAAATATTACTTTTTGAATTTTAAAAATTTTTATTGAAAAAAATTAAAATTTTGCTGAAATTTAAACAGCTTGTTATAGTTGGACATTTTTTAGAAGAAAGCGGGAATCCTTGGAAAGCAGATCGAATATAAAAATATGAATAAAGACGAAAAATTAGCATTAGAATATTTAAAAACTCTTGGTAATGGAATTCCAAAATTTGAACCAGAAGGAAATTGCCCTCCAGATTTTGCATTTGAAAATAAACTTGCTATAGAAGTTAGAAGATTGAATCAAAATTATTTTAAAGGATTGGAAGTTGAAGGTATTGAAAGAGCTACCATTAAAATACATCAATTACTAAAGAATTGCTTTAATTCATATTCATCGAATGATAAGTCATATTTTGTAGCAATTGATTATAGGCGCCCTATAACACAAAAAACAAAAGTTCTTAAAAAGGAGATTAAAGACACACTTGAGAGATTCCTAAGTAATCCAAAATTCTTTCCCGCAAAACATATTGTTAACCAAAATATTTCACTTCGGTTTATAGAAGCAACAAAAAAACATGAAAACTTATTTCGTTTGGGTATCAATCACGACTTTGATAGTGGAGGATGGTTAGTTGGATTGTTGGTTGAAAATACTTCATTTTGTATTGCTGAGAAATCTGAAAAAATAAAAAAATATAAGTCGAAATATCATTATTGGTGGTTATTATTAATTGATCATATTGGATTAGATATAGATCAAGAAGATTTTGCTGAATTAAAAAATTATTCATTGAACAGAGGTAGTTTAATAAAATTGTAATTATAGATCCAATCTCATTGAAGGAAATATTTTCTTATTAAAGGTTTATAACATCTTTAAATAAGTAAAAAGTTAAGAGCAGTGAATTGTTCTTACAAAATAAATCATTGGCTGTTGTGGTTTAACATAACACGCTGTTATGTTGCTTAATAAAAAAGTGGAGTAATTTCAAATGGTATTATTTAATCAAAACCAAAAATATTATGAATACCTTTATCTAAAAGAAGAAGATATTGAATCAGATGTAATAAAAAATGCTCAATTGTTTTTTGGCACGCAGTCTATTTTTGTAGAATCTAAAAAGAAGATTGATTCTAAATTCATTGGTGCTACAGTCCCTGATGGTTTTTTATTTGACTTCTCTGAACCGGATAATCCTGAATTTTATATTGTGGAGGTAGAATTATCTTCTCACGATTTTTATAAACACATTTTCCCCCAAGTAACAAAATTCTTTGCCTTTATTAAAAATCAGCAGAGTCAATCCGAACTAATTGAAAAACTTTTTTCATTAGTGAGCAGTGATAATAGCTTAAAGAAAGAATTCAAAAAATATTTAGGTGAGAAAGAAATATATAAATCTATAAAAGATATCATTGAAAGTTCCCAAAATATATTACTCGTCATTGATGAAGAAAAAGATGAGCTGCCAGAAATAATAGATACATATACTGATACTTGGGGAAAAATGGTAAAACTTATCATATTAAAAAAATTCTATTCAAACAAAGATTATCTTTATTCATTAAATCCTGATTTTAGAGATATTCAGTTTGCTGATGCTGATTCAATTAAAAGAGTTGAAAAGGAAGAAGTGACTTCAAATTATACCGAAGAATATCATTTGGATGGTGTAAGCGATAAAACGAATAAAATTTACAGTAATCTTAAGAGTAAGATATTAAAGTTTGATTCTAATTTGTTATTTAATCCTCAACGTTATTATGTATCAATTCGTTCTGATAGAAATATTGCATTTATAAAAGTTCGCAAAAAGAAAATTCGGATTATAATAATGTTACCAGAAGAAAAAGTTAAAGAAATTATAGAAAATTATCCTGTGGTAAGTCTATCTGCTCCAGTTCAAAAATTTTATAATGGTCCATCCTGTGCTATTGATATTGAAGAAGAAAAATATCTTGATGAAATTATAACAGTATTAAAAGAAAAATTAAATAAAGAGCGAGTAGTCACCTAACCTCTTTAATAAGTGAAAAGGCAAAATGTAAGAGCTGAAATGCCCTCCATTATTATTTAAAAAATGTCACCAAAAATTTATATGGTTTGCCGGTATTTAGTAAAAAGAAAATTTCCTTTACAAACTATTATTTATTTACTTCTTTTATTAATTCAATTTCCTATTCACAGCCAGAATAACAAATTGGAAGAATTTGCAAATTTTGAAAAGTACGCTAAAGCAAATGAAAAACTTGCACCTCCCAAACCCGGGGAAAACAGAGTTGTTTTTATGGGGAATTCAATTACTGAGTTTTGGGAAGTATTTGACAAAAGCTTTTTTGCAGACAATGGATATATAAACCGGGGAATAAGCGGACAGACAACTCCGCAGATGCTTCTTCGTTTCAGGAATGATGTTATAAATTTGCAGCCAAGAGTTGTAGCTATCCTGGCAGGTATAAATGACATTGCGGAAAATACGGGTCCTATTTCACTAAAAGATATTTTCGGAAACATAGTTTCGATGCATCAGTTAGCCGAAGCAAACAGGATAAAAGTTATTCTTTGTTCAGTTCTTCCTGCAAATGATTTTAACTGGAACACGGGATTAAAACCTGCAGAAAAAATTGTTAAGCTGAATGATATGATAAAATCATATTGTAAGAAACAAAATATTACTTATGTGGATTATTACAACAGCATGGTTGATGAAAGAAAA
>Ga0154732_1006_pt1 | contig 49102 bp, 55 predicted proteins | sample Rifle2008BG16ft_FD_105740 | JGI IMG/M metagenome (GOLD analysis project Ga0154732, IMG submission 105740) | Ignavibacteria bacterium RBG_16_34_14 | reverse complement strand
GAATGATGGAACGATATTTTAAGATCTTCACCAATGAGTAGATAGTATTTTTACTTCAACTCTCTTAGAACGATTAGCTGCTGTCTTGACTTTTTACTTATTTAAAGACGTTAGCTGGCATTTAAAAAGTAGCTTTATAAGTAATATCTATTTGATTCTTTGTTACATTATTTTCCGTAACAATTGCTGATAAGATATGTCCTTCTCCATCCCACCGATTTGCATAATACAAAGTATCTTCTTTTACAAAAAAACTATATTTACCTGGTGCAAGTGATATCTGGAAAAATCCGTCTTCATCAGAATAGGTTGTGGCAATAAGATTTGAATTAATTTTTGTATGAAAGGTACCATAAGGAGGCTCAACCATACTATCATTTGTTGCCTCATAAATAAAAATCTCTCTCACAACTGGTGTTATCTTAGCATGATCAGGATCAATTATTGGCATAAAATTACCTTCCCAAAACCAAACATTACCCCAAACACCTTGCGAAATAGAAACTTTGTGCTCATTGTCTGGAGGATATTTAAATTCATTTTCAATTGGGGAATCTTTACAATAATACAATAGAGAAATAAAGATTATTAACAAAATGTAGAGTGAAGTTAAAGTTTTATTCTTCTTCATATTTTACCTCATAAAAATATGACAGCTAACTATTACTTATCCAGAATTTGAGTTTTAATTTTACTTAGTATTTAAACCCTCGGTTATTTTCCCTACTCAAACTTCAGTAAATATTTTGGTTAATTCAATAAAAATCTTTTAAAAACACCTCGTCACCTCCCTTTTTGTGAGGTTGTGTGATAATTAAAAACTATAGGATAAATATTCATTCTTCTAAAGTAAAAAAATATTGAACCCCATGGAGGCTGTCTCAAAAGCCTTAATTTGTCAACCTGAACTCGTTTCAGGTTCTGAATTTTGCCTAAAATCAAATCCAAAGATTCCGAAACAAGCCTCCTATGGGGTTCTTTAATCTGAGGTGGGAATCTTCTCTACAAATATTAAGTTCCTACGGAACTGTCTTAGAATTCCGTTAGGAATTCAATATTTGTAGACACAAAACCGCCCAACAAAACCTTAGAACACCGCAGGTGTTCAATATTTATTGAAAATCATAACGTTTCATTAGAAATTGCGTTATTCAATTTTGTTGATATTTATAAATCAAAACATGATTTTCACACAACCTATGCAAAGGAGAGGGGTATAACTGGCTGTGAGGTTTTCAAACTTTAAGATTTACTTTTCTCAAAGATATAACACTGACAAAAATTGAAAGCAGCGGACCTATAAGAATTATTATAACCAGATAATATGGCTTGTATAAGGATGATACCCCGAATGAATGCATAAATAAATCAAAGTAATGAAAGAGAAAATAAAAAAGTCCGAGAGAAATTAATCCCGCAAAGATTCCTATTAAGATTCCATTCAGAATAATCGGCAGTTTAATGGTAGAGATTTTTGCTCCAACTAATTTCATTGTTTCAAGTTCATCATATTTAGAATTAATGATAAGCAACATTGTACTATAAACAATGTAGATTGATATAAGAACTAAAGCTGCAGTAATTATAAAAATATATTGTTTAATGTTGTTCAGTTGTGTGAGAATTTTATTAATGAACTGATGCTGGTAAACCACTTCATCAACTCCTTCAATATCTGAAAGAGATGCTATTATATTTTCTATAGAATCGGTTTGAGCATATTCTTCTCTGAGGAAAATTCTGAATGATGCCGGCAGAGGATTATAATCCAGGATTTTTCTGAAGTCCTCACCGGTCTCTTTTATAAAATTCTCAGCAGCCTTTTCTTTATCTATATAAACTATTGAACTTATGTACTTCGCATCATTTAACTTGTTTTGAATCTCTTTTACTCTTTCATTTTCTGTTTCTTCTTTAAGAAAAATATTTATGCTGATATTCTTTTTAATTCTTGATTCCATTTCATCTGAAATTAAAAGAAGAAAGATAGAAGCAGCAATAAGTACTACCGAAATCGAAGTAGATATAAGTGAAAGGATGAAAGAAATTTTTGCCCGTGAGATAAGTTTAAAAGATTCTTTAATTATAAATAACAAGCTAAGCCTTTATAAAATTACTGAAGTACACAAAAGTCATACTGAATTTACCTGCCTGCCGGCAAAGGGTGTTTCAGCATCTTAAAACAGTTTAAAAAAAGATTCCGAAACAAGTTCGGAATGACAAACGTAAAATTAAAAATTGGATCTATCAATCCACCTATTAATCTGCCATTTACCTGTTGATGGATTTTTTTTTAATGATAAATCTACTCTTCCATCAACTCTAATTATATCAGTGGGATTTAAAGTAACAGTAAGATTAAACCCTCTCACAATATTAGCATTTAATGAATCAATATTAGAAATGACAATATTATTCCATATTAAGTCCAGACGTTGAGAATTCTGAAACAGGCCGTATGTTGTGCGCATTTCTTCTTCCCTTCCCCAGGAAACATCAATTTCATTTTCATAATCTCTGTAAGTAAAAACAAAATCCTGGCTGATGAATTCACCGTAAATCGTAGTATCCCGGAAAGTATAAGAGTATTGAAAATTCTGAAAAACACCATCAATAGTTTTAAGATCGCTTATTGTTGATGATTGATTGCCAATAGTTTCATCAAACTTTGGTGCAAACGGATTAGTGCATCCATTAATAAAAATCAACGAAATGAAAAATGAAATTGTAAGTTTAAGATTTCTTTTCAATTAGCAAATCTTCCCTTTAATTCACTCCAGCTTGGTAAATCTCCACTCTTAAAATCCTGCCAGAAAAAAATTCTCCATATAAGGCTATTATCTCGGAAAATATGAAATATCAAATTACCGTGATAGGTTTGCGGAACTCCTGTATTAGTAAAATGTACTGTTATGAAGTAGGTAGCTGTATAAATTACGCTGTCTCCCTGCTGACTGAATTTTGAGTCTGAGAGAGTTACTGTTATTGGAACATCCTGGGATTCAGATACTATATTTTTAAAATAATCTCCTTCACTTTTTAAATCCCAATTATCATTCAAAGCTGGATATTGTGATGCTGCTTCGCTTGATGCGATAAAGGTAAATTTTTTCCCGGCAAATATTGAATCTGAAAAAGAGTTTAAATAATCAAAAAGTGTTTTATCTCTATGCGAAAGAATAAAATTATTAATTAAAGTTTCTCTCTCAAAAGCTTGTGGAAGATTTGATCTTGGCTGTGTCGGTATTTCTGCATCTCTGGTTGAAAAAAGATCACAAGAGGTTATACAGGCTAATGCTGAGATTAAAGTGACAAATAAAATATTTTTGGTTCTTATCTTCATAATCCAAGAATCATTCTATCATTCTCCGAAGGAATCCTTTGGACAGTCATTCATACAATCACCAAAGTGAATGATTGAATGGATGATTGATAAATCTAATAATAAGAATTATAATAATTCCTATTAAAGTTTCTAAGTCAAAAGAATTTCCATAAAATAATACAAGTCATACATTCAATGTTCAATCATTCAATCATTCATCCAAACATGCAAACAAGCATTCATGCAACCAAGCTCATTCTTTTAATTATAACACAATTCTGCCATTTATTGCTCTTCCAATCGTTGCATCATCGGCAAATTCAAGGTCACCGCCAATCGGCAATCCTCTCGCAATTCTTGTCACTTTTATTCCTAAAGGTTTAATCAGCTTTGCTAAGTAAAGCGTTGTTGTCTCTCCTTCAGTATCAGGATTCAATGCAAGCAGTACTTCTTTAATATCTTCCTGAGCTAATCTTTTCATCAATTCCTTTATCTTTAATGAATCAGGTCCAATTCCTGACAGCGGTGATAGAACTCCACCAATTACATGATAAAGACCATTGTATTCATTTGTCCTTTCTATAGCAATTACATCGCTTGCTTCTTCAACAACACAGATTATTGATGTCTCACGTTTCTGACTTTTACATACCTGGCATACCTCATCTTCAGAAAGATTAAAACATCTTGAGCAGAGTCTTAATTTTGATTTTAATTCATTTAGAGATTTAATAAGTCTTTCAACAGATTCATCTTCAGTTTTTAAAAGATGAAGAGCAAGTCTTAGTGCGGTTTTCTTCCCTACCCCGGGAAGTTTACTTAATTCCTCGATGGCGGTTTGAAGCGGCTGGGCAATTTGCAATTTAGAATCCCGGTAGATTTAAACCTGGCGGAAGCATTCCTTTAGTTACTTTAGAAAGTTCCTCTTCGGCAAGCTTATTAGCTGATTGGATTGCTTTGTTAACTGCTGCAACAATAAGGTCTTCAAGAATCTCTTTTTCTTCAGTTTTAATTACCTGCGGGTCTATCTCAATTGAAACAATTTCTTTATGCCCATTTGCAGTTGCTTTAATCATACCGCCGCCGGCTTCTTCAGAAACAGTCATATTTCCCAATTCGCCCTGTATTTTCTGCATTTCAGCCTGTAATTTCTGAACCTGCTTTAACATTCCTTGCATTCCACCCTTCATTAAAATCCTCCTTGATTTCCTTTCTCTATCTGTTAAAAGTCTTTTAATTTTTAAGTAAATATAATATATTATTCACACTTATTATACTTTGTTATAATTATCAAACTTTACAGATATATTGATTAATAAATCTACTGATAATGACAATTCGACGAGAGAACAAACTGTTAAGAATATTTCTTTAGACGGTAATACCTATCTTTTAGTTGAATATCCTGATTTCATTGAAGATGATAAGAAGAAAAAAATAAGAGTAAAAGGATTAGGTGAAAAATTTGCCGCAGTTAACTCTTTCTTCCTCGATTATCTTAAAGAATACCATATTCCTGTAGCATTTGTTAAGAATTATTCAAGAGCTGTTTTAAAATTTCTGGATTACCAGAAATTTCCTTTTTACATAAGAATATATAATGCTGCTGATAAACGAACTGCAAAAATCTTTAATAAAAAAGAATTTGAACCTATTAATCTTCCTTTATTTGAATTTCATTATGGAGATGGAAAAGATTCTTTAGTTTCTGAAAGTCATTTAATCTCTTTTGATCTTTGTACATATGAAGAATTAAAATTAATTAATAGGATTTGTTCTAAAGTTAACGCAGTATTAAAATCATATTTCGAAAGAAGAGGTGAAGTTCTTGCAGAGCTTGATTGTTATTTTGGAAAAGCAGATAATAAAATTTATGTCGTTGAAGATTTTACACCAAAAAGTTTAAAAGCCATCCCTCACCAAATAAACAGTAAATTTTTAAATCCATATAAGATTACAACTCCATCTCAACTTCGAAAATATACCGACCACTTATTCAAATTATCGAGCTCTTAAAAGATGTTTACCCGCTATGGATATACTACGATCGGGATTGCCGCAATCATTTTTTTTATTTGCATATCCTTAAGCTTCTTTATAAATAATAATATTTTAAAAATAATCTTTATCAGCCTGCCATTGCTAATTTTTGTTTTTACCTTAAACTTTTTTAGAGATCCAAACAGAACTCCCCCATCAAAGGATAATGTTGTAGTTTCTCCCGCCGATGGAAAAGTTTTATTTGTTAAAGAAGTGATTGATGTCAGATACATAAACGGAAAAGCAAAACAGGTTTCAATTTTTATGTCACCGCTTAATGTTCATGTTAATAGAATTCCTATCGGCGGTAAAATTGAATATCTGAAATACTTTAAGGGAGAATTTATCGCAGCTTTTGAAGATAAATCTACAGAAAAGAATGAAAGAGCAGAGTTCGGAATAAAAAGTAAATATGGAAAAGTTTTTTTCAGGCAGGTTGCCGGATTTGTTGCAAGAAGAATTGTTTATGAATTAAAAGAAGAAGATGAAGTTAAAGTAGGTGAAAGATTTGGTATGATTAAATTCGGCAGCAGGGTTGATGTTGTTGTTCCTTTTGATTGGGAAGAACGTGTTAAGAAAGATGATAACGTTACCGCAGGAGAAACAATTTTGTTTGAGTATTCAAAGAAATGAGACCTCGTTTCAGAGTTACCCGCTCCGTAATCCCTAATCTTTTTACAGCAATGAATATGTTTGCTGGATTCCTTTCCATTGTGGAATCAAGCAGGGAAAATTATATGTATGCAGCATGGTTAATAATTATTGCAGCTATATTTGATGCACTTGATGGAGCTGTTGCAAGGTTTACAAAATCAAGCAGCGAGCTTGGAGTTGAACTCGACTCTCTTTCTGATGTTATTAGTTTTGGTGCGGCACCTGCATTTCTTATTTATAAAACACATCTTTATTCCTATGAAGCTCTGGGAGTATTAATTGCTGCTTCATTAGTTCTTGCGGGTGGATTCAGGCTTGCAAGGTTTAACGTTCAGCTTGTAGGATTTAATAAAAACTTTTTTACCGGTCTTCCAATTCCAATTTCTGCGTTAACTATTTCATCATTTATAATTAGTTACTTTAAAATCCCTCAGGGTTTTGCTTCCCCCTACTCTGAAATAATTATTCCACTAATATTACTTCTCTCTCTTCTTATGGTAAGCAGAATAAAATATGATACTATTCCTAAACCAACAAAAAAAGATCTTAAAGAGAAACCTATCATATTCTTATTAATTATTGCAGGAGCAATCACAGCTATTATTACGGAAGGAAAGGTAATCTTCTTTATTTTTGTTTTGTTTATTCTATTTGGTATTTTTCGATATATTTTTAGCCTTTTTGTTAGAAAAACATAATCATTTCATTATCCGGAATTCACAGTGTACAAAGCTAAAGTTTTAATAAAGAGAAGACCTTCTATTCTTGATCCGCAGGGAAAAGCAGTTGAAAAAGGTGCCCAGCATCTTGGATTAAAAAATATAAGCCAAACACGAATTGATAAGTATATAGAATTTCTAGTGGATTCTGATGAAGAAAAAGCTGCACAAGAGGAGGTAAGATTGTATTGTTCAAAGCTTCTTGCGAATCCTATTATGGAAGACTTTGAATTTGAGCTGGAGAAAGTCTGATGAAAGTTAAGTTCGGAGTTGTTGTTTTTCCCGGATCAAACTGCGACCATGATGCATATTATTCTTTAAAAAAGGTTCTCGGTTATGATGTTAATTTCTTATGGCATAAAGATACTGATCTTCAAAACTCCGATGTTATCATTCTCCCTGGAGGATTCTCTTATGGCGATTATCTTCGCACAGGAGCGATTGCCAGGTTCTCTCCCGTTATGAATTCAGTTATTTCTTTTGCTGTGCAAGGCGGGTATGTAATAGGAATTTGTAATGGTTTCCAGATTCTTCTTGAAGCAGGATTATTACCTGGCGTTATGCTGAAGAATAAAGCACTGCAATTTGTGTGTAAAGATGTATATCTTACTGTTGAAAACAAGGACACAGTTTTTACCAAAGGAATGAGTTTGGAGAAAAAACTAATAATACCTGTTGCTCATGGAGATGGCAATTATTTTGCAAATGAAGAAACTTTAAAAAATTTAATTGAAAATAAACAGATTGTATTTAAGTATTCGTCAAAAAATGGTGAAAGAAAAGAGAGTGATAATCCAAACGGATCTGTTATGAATATAGCAGGCATTATTAATAAAGAAGGTAATGTTCTTGGAATGATGCCTCATCCGGAAAGATCCTGTAATCCTGTTCTTGGTAAAATGGATGGTGCTCTTATTTTTAATTCACTTGTAAATAATATTTTTAATTAAAAAGAGGTAAAGAAAATGTTTGGAAATTTAGGTGCCGGTGAAATAATTCTAATTGTACTTGTTATACTTCTTCTTTTCGGTGCAAAAAAAATCCCGGAACTTGCTCGTGGTCTTGGTAAAGGAATGAGCGAGTTCAAAAAGGGTCTTAAGGATGTTGAAAATGATATTAAAAATACCCCCGAAGAAGAAAGAAAAATTGAGAATAAGAAGACATAATCACTTTTCCTTTAGCGTTGTTTAATAAAATTAAAAACTGTTAAAACAGTTTAAAGAAATGGTAGTTATGTTAACCCACGACTTCGTGGGTTATTTGTTAAATAAATTCATCAACCGTTTTAATTTATCTACCAAAGGTAGACGATTTACTAACTTGCTTAAATACTCCTCAATATCAGATAAGATAAATAAAGTAAAATCTGGAGAATTATCTCTTAAAGATAATATTAGTGAACTCCTTTCCCGGATTAAAGCTAATAAACATCTCAATGCCTTCAATTTTGTCTTTGAAGTGGATTCATTAAAAGAAGCTGAAAGAATTGAAGTAAAAATAAAATCCGGTACTTATAGAAAGCTTGCCGGTGCTGTTATTGCAATTAAAGATGTTCTTTCTATAAAAGATAAACCAACTACCTGTTCTTCCAAAATATTAAAAGATTTTAAAGCACTTTATACTGCAACCGCAGTTCAAAAACTTATTGATGAAGATGCAATCATCATTGGTAAAACTAATTGCGATGAGTTTGCAATGGGTTCATCGAATGAGAACTCAGCTTTTGGAAATGTTTTAAATCCTGTTGATAATTCAAGAGTACCGGGCGGCTCAAGCGGAGGTTCTGCTGCTGCTGTTGCTGCAGATCTTTGCGATGCTGCTCTTGGTACAGATACTGGCGGATCTATCAGACAGCCGGCAGCTTTCTGCGGAGTGTATGGATTTAAGCCGTCTTATGGAAGAGTTTCAAGATATGGTCTTACAGCTTTTGCTTCTTCATTTGATTGCATTGGAACATTCACAAAAAATATTGAAGATGCTGCACTTATTCTTGAGGTCATTTCGGGGAAAGATAATTTGGATTCAACTTCTTACGATTCTCCTGTTCCTGAATATTCAAAAAATCTTTCAACTAAAAAGAAATTTAGAATTGGACTTCCAAAAGAATATTTAGGTGAAGGTTTATCAGAAGAAATAAGAAATGCAATTGATTCTTTAGCTAAAGAATTATCTTCAAAAAGTTTTGAGATAATTCATATCAGCCTTCCTCATACTGAATATTCAATAGCGACTTATTATATTCTTACAACTGCAGAAGCATCTTCAAATCTTGCAAGATATGATGGTGCAAGATATGGTTACCGTTCAGAAAACAGCGGAACTTTGATTGATATGTACAAATCTTCACGCTCGGAAGGTTTTGGAACAGAAGTTAAAAGAAGAATAATGCTCGGCACTTATGTTTTATCCGCAGGATATTATGATGCATATTATCTTAAAGCTCAGAAAGTAAGAAGATTAATTAAAAATGATTTTGATAAAGCATTTGAAAAAGTTGATTTAATTTTAACTCCAACAACACCAACCACAGCTTTTAAGATTGGTGAAAAATCTGACGATCCTCTTGAAATGTACTTAAGTGATATCTATACTACATCAGCAAACCTTGCAGGAATTCCCGGAATTAGTTTTCCATATTCCAAAGATTCTAATGGTTTACCAATTGGTTTACAATTTTTAGCTAAACAGTTTGATGAGTTGAGTTTGCTTCAGATGAGTTATTATCTTTAAAAAATATTTTTCAAGTAAATTAATATTAATATTTCTTATAAGCTTTATTCAATTGAATTTCAGAGAATGGAAATTACCTGCCTATAATGATTCACAAAATGATTTTGAAACCGTAAGGAATATCCTATTATCAACCTGGTTAGATACTTATTCTAAAATAATCCCTTCTGAAGAATTGAAAGCTTACCTGAATATTAGCTGTAGCAATGAAAAACTTGAAGAACTATTAAAAGACAAGTTCACAAAAGGTATAATTGCTGAAGTTAATGGGAAACCTGTGGGATGGTTGAGAACCAATATTAATCAGACTGAAAAAAAAATTTATATAAACCAATTATATGTTTTAAAGGAATACCAGGGAAAAGGAATCGGGAAAAAATTAATAAAAATCGCAAAGGAAAAAGCTCTAAAAAATAATTTTAATAAAATCTGGCTTGGAGTTATGTCCGAGAATCTTCCTTCTGTTAACTGGTATAAATCCCTTGGATTTATTTTCGAAGAAGAAATTCCTTTCACAATGATAAACACAACAGTAAATCATCTTTTCGGATGGAAAGAAATTACAAAGTAATCTGTCAACATTTTCTCATCTTCCATACTCCATCTTCCATTTTCCATCTTGCATGTACTTTCTTTATCTTTACACTCAAAATTTTACAGAGAATTCAGGGAAAAATATGAGCATTCTTGTAGATAAAAAAACCCGTCTCGTAGTTCAGGGGATTACAGGCAGCGAAGGTTCATTCCACACTCAGCAGATGATAGATTATGGAACTAAAATAGTTGCAGGAGTGACACCAGGAAAAGGCGGAAGCGATTTCAATGGTGTTAAGGTTTACAACACAGTTGAAGAAGCAGTTAAAGAGCAGAAAGCAAATACATCCGTTATTTTTGTCCCTCCGGCTTTTGCAGGTGATGCAATTCTTGAAGCAGCAAGTGCTGGAATTAAAGTTATCATCTGTATAACAGAAGGTATTCCTGCAAGAGATATGATTAATGTTTACAACTCAATTAAGAATAAAGATGTCGTTCTGGTAGGCCCAAACTGCCCTGGAGTTATTTCTCCGGGTAAAGCAAAAGTAGGAATTATGCCCGGTTTTATTCATAAAGCAGGAAAGATTGGAGTCGTATCAAGAAGCGGGACTCTTACTTATGAAGCAGTAAAACAATTAACAGATGTTGGTTTGGGGCAATCAACCTGCGTTGGAATTGGTGGTGACCCTGTTATTGGCTCAAGATTCGTGGATATTATAAAATTATTTAACGAAGACCCTGATACAGATGGAATTGTAATGATTGGTGAAATTGGCGGCACTGCCGAAGAGGAAGCAGCTGAGTTCATAAAGAAAAATGTTAAAAAACCTGTAGTGGGTTTTATAGCAGGAAGAACTGCTCCTCCCGGTAGAAGGATGGGACATGCAGGTGCAATCATCTCCGGCGGTAAAGGGACTGCTATTGAAAAAATGATTGCGATGAAGAAAGCTGGTATTAAGGTTGTAGAAAGTCCGGCAGAGATTGCATCAACTATTCTGAAAGCAATAAAGACTAAAGCTGAAACGAAGACTAATAAGAAAAGCATAAAGCTGAAAGCCAAAAAAGAAAATTTTAATTTTAAAAAAAATAAAGCAAGAAAAAAATAAATAATTAACAGGAATTATTATGAAAGTAAAAGTTGTTCTTGAAAAGAGTGATGAGGGCGGATATACTGTTTTTGTTCCAACTTTACCTGGTTGCATTAGCGAAGGTAATTCTATTGATGAAGCGCTGGAAAACATTACAGAAGCTATTGAATTATATTTAGAACCAATAGAAGATGATCTTATAATTTCTAAAGATGTAATTATCAAAGAAATTAACTTATGACCAAAGTTCCTAATCTTCCATATTTCAAAATAATTAAAGCCTTGCAGAGGGATGGATGGATTGTAGTAAGACAAAAAGGGAGTCATATCAGATTACAAAAACATAATTAGCTCATATTCTTAAACAGGCAAAATAAACCTTGACCATTTTTTGAAATTGTTATAAATAGAAATAAGGAGACAGCTTGAACAATAAAACTTTAGCTATAATAAAACCTGATGCGGTTCGTGATAATAAAATTGGTGAAATAATTACTATGATCACTCGGGCTGGTTTTAAAATTAAAGATATGAAAATGGTAAGATTAACTAAACAATCTGCGGAAGGATTTTATGAAATACATAAAGAAAGATCTTTCTTTGGAGAATTAATTGAATATATGACTTCAGGACCTTGTGTTCCGATTGTACTTGAGAAAGAAAATGCAGTTGAAGATTACAGGAAATTAATTGGTACTACAGATCCTGCTAAAGCTGCTGAAGGGACAATAAGAAAATTATATGCGCGAAGCATCCAGTTTAATGCTGTTCATGGTTCAGATTCCAATGCAAATGCTGAAAAAGAAATAGCTCATTTCTTTTCAAGGAAAGAACTACTGGAAAATTATTCTGAATAAAATTTTTTGCAAAACTGTTTTGTCACTAAAAAGGATTTAAGATGAAATGCTTATTTAGCGTTGCTGTTATATTTTTATTTTTATTTGGATGCGGAGGAGAGAAAAATGAAAACGAAAAAATCGCCTCTGAAAATTTATACAAAATTGATTCTGCAGAAATCAAAACAAAACCAACGGAAAATCCTAACCAGAATTTTTTAATGAGGTACAATTTAGAGCTTAACAAAGAGTATAAATACAAAATAGCAACAGTATCAGATAATGTTCAAACAATAAAAGTTGATACGACAATATCTCAAAATGTTAATCAGAAAATGATTTACCTCATAAATGTAAAGCCAACTGAAATTGATAAAGACAGTATTTATGAAGTTGTCTGCACTTTCAACTCAATTAAGCTTGATGCAATTGCAAACAATCAAAAACACTCTTATCAAAGTGGTGTTACAAAAGATTCAACCGAGCTTTTAAAATTTGCTAACTACGAAGCTTTAGTAAATAATCCCTTTAATTTAAGAGTTGATAACAAGGGTAATATTCTTGAGATTTATAAAACCGATAAAATCATTACCAGATATCTAGAACTGCAGAAACTAGAGGACTCAATAACCACACAAGAGAGAAGTACTTTGCGGGAACAGATTTCTGAGGGTGCTATTAAACCACTTTTATCACAAATATTCAGAAAACTTCCGGAAAAAATAGTTGCTAAAGATTCTTCCTGGACAATCTCTCAGCCCGCTATTCCTTTTTTGGTCTTTCAGCTTCAGAATAATTATATCTACAATATTAATGCTCTTGAAGAATATAACGAAGATAAAGTTGCTGTTATTGATGCAAAACTTGATGCTAAAATAACAGGCAATACAAAAGTTACTGAACAAGGAATAACTTATGAGTTTAATAAACCATCATCTGAAACTTCGGGAAAAATTTATTTTAATGTTGAGCAGGGATGCGTTCTTAAATCATTGATAAAGAGCAAAACAACGATTTCTTATACAATGGAAGGTGATACTCCAACAGGAAAACAAAAAGGTTCACGCTCGGATGTAATGGAGTATACCAATATTGTCGAATTGCTGTAAGATTTCCCTGCCATGCCGGGCTTGACCCGGCATCTCATTTTTTAAGTAACTTCCCTAACCACTACTTTTATCCCCTCGACACGCATAACCTTAACTTTCTTTCCTCTCTCAATGTACTGCCAATCGGCAACAACATCATATCTTGTATTATTTATTTCTGCAGAACCTGCAGGTCTCAAATCAGTTAAAGCTACTCCTTCTGTTCCAATTAATTCTTTTTCAGAAGGATAAGATACAAATCCTTTCTCAGCAGTTTCTTCTTCAGCAAGGACAAGCCTGTTAAACAGAGTGCTTTTAGGTAAGAACTTTGCAAGCAGAAGTATTAAAACAAAAGCTCCGGTTAAAGCAACTGCAAGCTGTATAATTGCTGTTCCGATAATATCATAATCAAAAAATTCCATTCCACCTGTTAAAGCAAGGAAGAGAGAAGCAATAATAAGAATTATTCCGCTGATGCCTGTAACTCCAAACCCAGGAATTACAAAAATCTCAACTGCAATTAAAATTATTCCCGCAATGAATAAGAGTATCTCAACTATTGAGGCAAGCTGAAGTATGTAAGATGAACCAAAGAATAAAGCGAGTGCTATTAACGCTGTTGTACCAGCTACACCCCAACCTGGTGTTTTAATTTCAGCCATCAAACCGAAAAATCCTATCATAATAAGGATTGTAGAAACGATAGGATTATTCAGAAATTTAACAACATCTTCTGCCCAGTTTGAATGAACTGAAATTATCTGTGCACCTTTCAGATTAAATGCTGCGAGAACTTCAACCAGATCATTTACTGATGTATCTGCAATCCCATATTTCAAGGCTTCTTCTGTTGTCAGAGTTATAAGTGTAGTGCTGTCATCTAGACCTTCCACCACAATTCGTTCATCAACCATACCCTGAGCAATATCAGTTCTTCTACCATTTCGTTCTGCAGTTGATCGCATTTCGGATCTCATATATGATTGATATTTTTCACCAAGCTTCTCACCCGTTTGCCCAACAACAGTTGCAGCACCAATTGAACTTCCAGAAACCATTGCAATTTTATTGCAGGATAAAGCTATTAAAGCCCCAGCAGAAATAGCCCTGTTATTAATAAAAGCAATTGTAAGTATATGACTTGAGAGAATAGCATCTTTAATTTGTGTTGCAGCGTCAACCCTTCCACCGAAAGTGTTTATCTTAAAAATAATCGCATCCATATTTTGTTCATTGGCTTCCTTAACAACCCTGCTTACATAAGGAGCCATACCAAGATCAATTTCGCCATCAATCTCAGCATAATAAACTTTTTTGTTCTGGGAATTAATGAAAGGATGCAGGGAAATTATCACCAAAGGAATTAAAAAAATTTTCTTCAACTTAAAACCCCTTGAATATGATTTATGATTTTAATTGATAGATCGAAAAATTAATCTTTATAATCTTTAAATTTTTAAATCTTATTTATTGCAATATCAAATGTCCCAGCTTATCTCTCTTTGTTTTCAGGTAATGTTCGTTATCCGAGTTAGGGGATATTTCAATTGGGACACGCTCAACAATTTCTAATCCGTAGCCTTGAAGCCCTACAACTTTTTTTGGATTGTTGGTTAAGAGTCTTATCTTCCTTACACCAAGATCAAGAAGGATTTGAGCACCTATACCATAATCACGGACATCAGCTTTAAATCCTAAAAACTCATTCGCTTCAACAGTATCTTTCCCTTCCTCCTGTAATTTATAAGCGAGTATCTTATTTGTTAAACCGATTCCTCTTCCCTCCTGCCTCATATAAACAAGAACGCCTGTTCCTTCCTGTTCAATCATATCCAAAGCAGCATTAAGCTGGTCGTGGCAATCGCATCTTAAAGAATGAAACACATCTCCAGTTAAACACTCAGAGTGCATTCTTACAAGAACAGGCTCATTTGGTTTTATTGTTCCTTTAACCAGGGCAACCTGCTTTTTCTTATCAAGTGAACTCTGATATAAATAGAGTATGAATTTCCCATGCTTTGTAGGAAAATTTACATCGGTAATTTTACTGATGAGCCTTTCTTTTCTTAGTCTATAGCTTATAATATCTTTTACAGTAATTATCCTGAGTCCGAACTTCCCGGCAATTTCAATCAGTTCGGGAACTCTTGCCATCTCACCGTTTTCAGCAAGTATCTCGCATAAAACTCCGGCCGGCTGAAGACTTGCAAGCTTGCACAGATCAACAGCAGCTTCGGTATGCCCTGCTCTTCTCAAAACACCCTCATTAAAAGCTCTTAAAGGGAAAATATGTCCCGGCCTTGCAAAGTCAGTTGCTCTGGAATTCTTATCAATAATCTTTTTTATTGTTAAAGCTCTGTCTGCTGCAGAAATACCTGTAGTGGTTCCTTCAATTGCGTCCACAGTAACTGTAAATTGTGTACCGTGAAGAGCAGAATTCTGATCAACCATTAGAGGAAGTCCTAATTCATCAAGTCTTTTTCCAGGCAAGGCAACACAAAGCATTCCCTTTCCATGAGTTACCATAAAGTTTACAACATCGGGAGTAACATATTCAGCTGCGCAAACAAAATCCCCTTCGTTTTCTCTCTCTTCATCATCTACAATAATAATGATCTTACCATTTTTTATTTCTTCAATTGCTTCTTCAACTTTGCAAAACATTTTCGTATCCGGATTTATTTTTCAAAAAAAATTATGATTTATCTTCCTTTGATGACAATACAGTAGTGACAGCAGAGCGTTCAACTTTCACTTTAACATTATCGGAAATTGCAAGTAAGACGGTCTTTTCATCCAAACCTGCAATAATACCGTGCAAACCGCCGCTTGTAATTACCTTATCTCCTTTTTCAATACTTGATAACATCTTTTCTCTTTGCTTAGCGCGTTTTTGCTGAGGTCTTATTATCATAAAATAAAAGATCAAAAAGATTGCGCCAAACATAATCAAAGTACTTACAAGGTTACCCCCGCCTCCATCAGTTGGCGCCATTAGAATTAAATTTAACAAGTTATTCCTCCGTATTTATTTTGTTATTTATTATTCTTTTCAACATTCCTTTTTTCCAATCCGAAAAATTTCCTTCAAGTATCCTTTCTCTGGCTGTTCTCATCAGGCTCAGGTAGAAATTCAGATTATGAATGCTTGCAAGCTCCAGAGCAAGAATTTCACCCGCAATAAAAAGATGTCTTAAATATGCTTTTGAAAAATTTGTACACGCATAACAATTACAGTTTTCATCTATAACTGAAAAATCATCTTTATACTTTGCATTCCTCATTGATATTATTCCATTAGAAGTAAAAAGATATGCATTGCGTCCGTTTCTTGTTGGCATTACACAATCAAGCATATCAACACCTCTCTCAATAGCTTCGAGAAGATTTTCCGGTCTTCCAACACCCATAAGATATCTTGGTTTATTTTCGGGTATCAGAGTTGTTGTAAAATCAACAATATCATACATAATTTCTACAGGTTCTCCTACAGCTAATCCCCCGATTGCATAACCATCGAAATCAAATTTGATAAGATCGTTTGCGGATAATTCCCTGAGATCTTTATAAACACTTCCCTGGATAATCCCGAACATAAATTGTTTATGCCCGTAAAGAGGAAGAGATTTTTCAAAAGCTTCTTTACTCATTAAAGCCCAGCTTGAAGTTAGTTTTGCTGAATTAAGTGCATACTCATATTCACAAGGATAAGGAGTACATTCATCCAGAACCATCATAATATCTGAACCAATGCTTCTCTGGATTCCCACAACTTTTTCTGGAGTGAAAAAATGAGAACTTCCATCAAGATGAGATCTGAATTCGACTCCTTCCGGTTTAACTTTTCTTAACTCTGAAAGACTGAACACCTGGAAGCCGCCGCTGTCTGTAAGTATAGGTTTATTCCAGTTCATAAACCTGTGCAAACCACCGGCTTTTTCCAGAACTTCAATGCCAGGTCTTAAGTAAAGATGATAAGTATTTGAAAGAACAATCTGGGTTTTAATTTCCTCTAAGTACTTTTGACTTACTGCTTTTACAGTTCCTTGTGTACCAACCGGCATAAAAGCCGGAGTTTCAACTATTCCGTGATCAGTTTCAAAATAACCGGCTCGCGCCTTTTTATCTGTAGAAGAAACAGAAAACTTAAGCAAAATTACCCATTAAAGGTTCATAAATCAATTTAATTAAACATACAAAATTAAGCGTATTCCGGCATAACTGCTAAATACTCAGGAAAAAGGGACTGGTAAGTAATAAGATTATAAGAATTTACTTCTCTCTATAGTAGTAGGTATCCGGCAGGTTTCTTTTTTACCAAATAATTTATAACGATTTTTTGCAACAAGGTTATAGAGAAAATCCCTAATTTGTTTTGGAATTATTATAAAAACATATAACATCTTCCACAATCCTGTAAGATTTTTTGCAACAAGTAAAGCTGCAGTTGATCTTACATAATATTTATCTCCTACAATCAAAACAAAAGTATCAAAATCCTCAGTTGAAAGATTGAATTTTTTAAGAAGCTTTTCTCCTGTTTCCGACTGAAGTGCAGTAAACCTGAATTTATCTTTTTTATCCCGATCTAATAAAAAATTAACCCAGAAATTGCAGAAGTTGCAAACTCCATCGAAGAGGATAATGTAATGTGCGTTATTCAATTCGGTTTTTATTAGTTAATAGTTATTGGTCAATAGTCATTTGTCATTGGTTGTCATTCTGTAATCATTCAATTGTTTTAAAACAACGAATGACTATGAATGACAGCAAAGCGAATGACCGGAGATTACCTGAACTTACTCTTACTCTTGAACTTGCTCTGTTATGTTTAACAAGATAAATTCAAGATATTAGATTCGTTTCCCTGTTATCTGTTAATTTCACAATATCTATTCTTATCTGGTTAGCACGAGTGATTAAAAAAGTGAATCCATCAAAAGAAACTGTTTCACCTTGCAAAGGAATTCTTCCAAGCCTTGTGGTTATATAACCTGCTATGGTTTCATAATCACCCGTTGGAATATTGAGACCATATTCTTCATTAATAAAATCAATTTCAACTTTACCATTGATGATATATGAATTATCAGATATTTTCCTATTGATATTTTCCTCAATATCATATTCATCTTTTATTTCACCAAACATCTCTTCAAAAATATCTTCCATCGTTACAATTCCGGCAGTTCCTCCAAATTCATCAACAACAATTGCAATTGTTACCTGACGATTGAGAAATTCATTAAGCATCTCGAAGCTTTTTTTTGTTTCAGGTACAAAAACAGCATCATGCAGAATCTCCTGAATATTCTTCGGTGATTTGAAAAAATCGTTGGCGTAAATTATTCCTTTTACGTTATCAAGACTCTCTTCATAAACAGGCAGCTTTGAATACCCCGAATCAATAAATAATAAAAGCGCTTCTTCAATTGAACTAGTACTTTCAATACCTACAATCTCAGTTCTTGGACGCATAGCTTCATACACCCTTTGTTTACCAAGTGATAAAACTTTGCTGATAATATCACTCTCCTTTTTATCAACCATTCCTGCTTTATAACTTTCCCGAACTAAAACATCGAATTCTTCCTTACTAAAAAGGAATTTTACATTTTCAGCTTTCATACTTGATGACTTTGCCAGGAAAGATGAGATTAAAGAAAAAACTTTTATAAAGGGGAACAAGATAAAAGAGATGACTCTTAATGGCAGTGCCATAGTCATTACTAAACGCTCAGAAAGTTCCCTTGCAAAAAACTTTGGGATTAGCTCACCAAGCATAAGTATTATAAAAGATGAAATCAGAAGAATTTCAAATTCGTTAAATGAAAATATTGATGCAAGAAATATCGCGCTGATAGAAGCAAAAGCAATATTAGCAATATTATTACCAACGAGAACTGTTGAGAAGAAGGTTTGCGGATGATTTATAAAATAAAGTGCACTCTGAGCAGCAAGATTTTTTTTACTGGCTTTAACTTCAATTTTAATTTTGTTGGCAACAACAAATGCAATTTCAGTCCCTGAAAAAAAACCACTAATCAAAATAAGCAGTAAAAGAGAAATAATTTCTAAGATCATTTCAATATGCTTTTTCTATTTTGATATCGGAAATCAGATGCTCAAAAATCTTTTCGCCGGAACTGAATGCCAAATGAACTGTTACGGTCTTTTCAGAATCAAGTTCAGGTTTAACTTCTAATCCGGTCTTTACGCCAAACCGGAATTCTTTTTCTTCTCCAACAGTTAAAGTTTTACCAGGTATATTTTCATTTAAAGATTCAAGGACGGGTTCAAAACGATAAACGGGTTTATCTTCCTGAGTAAGAATTATTTCATTAAGATTTAATTCTTTTATTTCATAGGATTCTAAATTCTTTACCTTAAGATTTCCTGTAATATGAAAAGAAGCTGGTTCTCCCGGCATAAGATTCAGCCAGCAAGAAATATCGGAATGATTAATGGAAATTTTTAATTGGTCCGAATGAGATTTAACTGTTCCGCAACTGTTCAAAAAAAATGAAACTGCTGATACAAAAAAAATCAATCTTAAAACCATTATAACAAATCATAAATAATTAATACCGCAGTTAAAATATAAAGAGAAAGAGTTAATATCATAGGAATATCTTTTATCATAATCTGGGTTGTGTTCTCTCCTTCTTCTGTAATATAAACAAGATACATATACCTGAAAATGCCAAAAACCACAAAGGGTGTTGTGTAAATTAAATTCTCATTTCCAAAAATTTTAACTGTTCTTTCTGAAACTGTATAAAGGGCATAACAAATTATAACAGTTGAGGCAGCGACAGTTGATATTTGTCTTGCCAAACGGGTTGAGTAATCTTTTAAAACTTTTCTTGTAGTGGCACTGTTATTAGCATTATCTAAAGTAAGTCTTAATTCAGAATATCTTTTCATTGCTGCAAGAAAAAGCGACAGAAACATTGTTGTGAATATAAGCCAGCTTGATATTTCAACTTCAATTGCATAAGCTCCACCGATAACTCTGAGCATAAATCCTGCTGCAATTGTAAAGATATCGAGCAATACAATATGCTTAAACGAAATGGAGTAGAACAGGTTCAGGAGAAAAAATGAAAGAATAAGAATACTGAATTTTAATGTAAAGAAAGGAAGAGATATCAGAACCGGAAGGCTTAGTAAAAACAAAGAAATGTATGCCTGCTTTACAGAAATAGTTCCAGCTGCAAGAGGCCTAAGCTTTTTAACAGGATGTGCTTTGTCAGCTTCAATATCACTAATATCATTTATTATATAAATTATACTGCTTGTTAAGCAGAAAACAGCAAGAGCTGCCAAAGTAATAAATAAAAGATCTGTGTTAAAAAGATTTAATGAGAACAGAAGCGGAACAAATACAAAACTGTTTTTTATCCATTGCGGAATCCGGAAAAGAGTAAGGTAATTTCTGATCATTTAAAAGACCGCAGCTTCCTGATAAACACCGTAAACTTCCTTAAGCTGGTTTACCATCTCTCCGAGTGTTACATAGTTATGTGCTGCTTTAATTAGTACAGGCATTATATTATTTCCATTTATTGCAGTCTCTTTTATTTCATTCAGGCTTTCAGAAACAGATTCTTCGTTTCTGCTTTGTCTTAATTCGGTAAGTCTTATTCTTTGCTTCTTTTCAACTTCCGGAGAGATCAAAAGAATCGGAATATCAATCTTGTTACCTTCTTCTACAAACTCATTAACACCAATGATGAATTTTTCTTTTCTTTCAACTTCTTTCTGGTATCTGTATGCTGCATTTGCAATTTCTTTCTGAAAATAACCTGCTTCAATTGCAGGAATAACACCGCCAAGCGCATCAATGTGATCAAAAATTTCGTTTGCCTGCTTTTCCATTTTATCAGTTAATGCTTCAACAAAATAGCTGCCTCCCAATGGATCGACAGTATTTATCACCCCTGTTTCATAAGCAATTAATTGCTGCGTTCTTAAAGCAATCTTCACTGCTTTTTCACCCGGCAGAGCAAGGGTCTCATCCATTGAATTAGTATGTAATGACTGAGTACCCCCAAGCACTCCTGCTAAAGCCTGGAAAGCAGTTCTTATAATATTATTTTCCGGCTGTTGTGCAGTTAATGTACATCCTGCAGTTTGTGTGTGAAAACGGAGCCACCAGCTCCTCGGATTTTTCGCTTTATATTTTTCTCTCATTCTTTTTGCAAAAATCTTTCTCGCAGCTCTATATTTGGCAATCTCCTCAAAGAAATCAAGATGAGAATTAAAGAAGAATGACAACCTTGGTGCAAAATCATCAATGTCCATTCCGCGTTCCATACAAGCTTCTATATATGCAAAACCATCAGCCAAAGTATAAGCAAGCTCCTGCACTGCAGTTGAGCCAGCTTCACGGATATGATAGCCGCTTATTGAAACCGGATTCCATTGCGGGGTTTCTTTTGAACAGAACTCAATCATATCAATAATAATTTTTAGAGAGGGATTTGGAGGGAAGATATATTCTTTCTGAGCAATATATTCTTTTAAAATATCATTCTGCAATGTACCACGAAGATCTTTGAAATCAATCCCCTGCTGTTGGGCAACAGCAAGATAAAAAGCAAAGATCATTGCTGCAGGGGAATTAATTGTCATAGAAGTTGAAACTTTATCAAGAGGAATTTTATTAAATAAAATCTCCATATCTTTTAAAGATGAGACTGAAACACCACAAATTCCCACTTCACCTTCAGTCAACCCGGCATCAGCATCCCAACCCATTAAAGTAGGAAGATCAAATGCTACAGAGAGACCTGTCTGACCCTTATTCAACAAATAATGAAAACGCTCATTCGTATCTTCAGGAGAACCGAAACCTGCGAACTGCCGCATCGTCCAGATTTTACCTCTATAGCCATTGACATGAACTCCTCTTGTATAAGGATATTCTCCGGGGAAGCCAATTTCACTTAGATAATTTATTTGCTGAATATCCTCCGGGGTATAAAGAATTTTAACATCTTCACCGCTTACAGTTGTAAACTTCATGCCGGTATTTTTAATACTCTTTACTTTTTCATCATATTCTTTTTTTCTTTTTATGAATTCTTCATTCAACATAAAATTCCTTTAAATTTTTTTTAACTGGTTCTGCCAAACCTTCTGTCAAATTCAGTTAAAGATATTTTTACTACAATAGGTCTGCCGTGAGGGCAAACATAAGGCATTGATGTTGCAAAAAGCTGATCAATCAAAAGTTTCATTTCGTTTTCGGAAAGTTTATCTCCTGCTTTAATCGCTGTTTTACAGGAATAGGATTTAGCAATATTATCGCTAATCTCAAGTTGTTTTTCGATCTGGTTAGTTGAATACTCATCAATAATATCCAGCAAAATCTTTTCTTCAGAACCCGGTTTAATGTCATCAGGAACGCCTTCAATAATTACTTTACTTTTTCCTGAAAACTTTATCGCAAAACCAAGTTTTCTTAAATATGGTTCAACGTCTTTTATTAATGCAAATGTACCGGGATCGGGTTCAAGGGTTTTGGAAAAAAGAAGATGCTGAGAGAATGGAAGATCATTCTCAAGACGTTTAATTGCTTTCTCATATAAAATTCTTTCATGAGCAACATGCTGATCAATTATCATCAAACCTGATTTAATCTGTGAAAGAATGTATTTATTATGTAACTGATATATAAATGAAACTGAATTCCCGGTTAATTCAGAGGATTTTTCATGTGGTTTATGAAGAATCTCAGTTGTAACATTCTCAAGAGGAGATTCTTTTACATCACCATCGGCAGGCTTAATTATATCATCTGAAACAGAACTGAAAATCAAATCAATATCTTTGTTAGAAAAATCTGTTTTTGCGTAAGATCCCTTCGATTCAAAATATGGTCTGTCGCTAAAATCCTTTCTCTCTGTTTTTCTGAAATTATCAACTCTGAGCTTTTCGGTTTCATCTGTCATTTCAGTAAACATCATTGAAGGAACAAGATCGTATGTACCAAGAGCTTTTTTCACAACAGCAAGAACAAAATTGTAAACATTCTTCTCATCATCAAACCTTGCTTCAAGCTTATTAGGATGAACATTCACGTCAGTTTTACGAGGATCAATATCCATAAAAAGAATGAAGAAAGGGTAATCTCCCTTTTCAAGAACATTTTCATAAGCAGTAAAAACCGCATGATTAATTTGCCGACTTATTACAAACCTGTTGTTTAGGAAAAAATATTGCTCTCCTTTACTTTTCTTAAGCATAGAAGGTTTTCCAACATAACCATATAAGTTTGCATAATCAGTTTTCTCTTCAACATGAATCAATGCATCAAGCATATTATCAGCAAAGACTTGTGAGATTCTTTCTTCAAGTGATCCAGATTTGTAATTAAAAATAATTTCATCATCATTGTAAAATTTAAAAGAAATATCAGGATGACTAAGAGATATTTTGTTAAATGTATCAATGATATGCTTAAGTTCAGTTGCATCTGTTTTAAGAAAATTTCTTCTTGCAGGAGTATTGTAAAATAAATTTTTTATTGATATGGAAGTTCCTTTGGGGAATGATCCTTTTTCCTTTATTTTCTCTCCAGAATCAAACCGGATTGAAGTACCAATTTCATCTCCATGGGTTTCGGTTTTAATTTCAAGCTGGCTTACTGCAGCAATTGAGCTTATTGCTTCTCCCCTGAAACCAAGTGTATAGATTGCTTCAAGATCTTCATACGAAGAGATTTTACTCGTTGCGTGTTTTTGGATGCAGAGAAGAGCATCAGCTTCACTCATTCCAATGCCATCATCAATTATATGAATTAAGGATTTGCCGGCATGTTTTATATGAATCTCTATATTCTGTGCACTTGCGTCAACAGAATTTTCGAGAAGCTCCTTAACAACAGAATCAGGCCGTTGAACAACCTCCCCGGCTGCTATTTTATTAACAACATTCTCAGGTAATATTTTTATTCTGTTGTTCATCTTCTTTTATAATGTACAATTTCAAACAGGCTTCTCTTTTCTCTTGATTCCGGTTTCCAGATTTTTTCCTTTATTTCGGGGAAATAAACATCACCTTCAGATTCAAAATTCATAAATGAGATTATCATTTCATCTGCTAAATTTATTCCTTGTCTGTAAATTTCTCCTCCACCAATGATGAATGCTTTTTCAATATTCAAAGTTCTGCAATACTCAATTGCTTCATTTAAACTATTAAATTTCTTTACATCATCAAACTCAAAACCACGTTCTTTATCTCTTGTAATTATTATATTTAATCTTCCTTTTAAAGGTTTTCCAAGTGTTTCAAAAGTTTTTCTTCCCATAATAATTGGAAAACCAAGGGTAGTGTTTTTGAAATGCTGAAATTCCTCCTTTACATTCCAGGGCATATCCCCGTTTGATCTGCCTATAACACCATTTTGAGCAACAGCAGATATAATAATTAATTTCAAACTGCAACCTCAAATCGGATTTTTTCATAATACTGGTAATCAACCAACTCAAAATCTTCGAACTTTAATTCGTCAATTGGTTTATGGGCAATTTTTAATTGAGGAAGTGGAAGGGGTTTTCTTTTCAATTGTTCTTTCAAACCTTCAAGATGATCATATTTTTCCAATGGACTCCCTTTATCTGCTACATAAATATGGGCATCAATAATCGTATGAGCAAAGAATCCAAGATCAAGTTCGGTCTCCTGAGCAATTATTTGCGTGAGTATAGAATAAGCTGCAAGATTAAATGGAATCCCGAGTGCGATATCACCGGAACGCTGAGTCAGGTGACAGTTTAATTTTCCCTCATTAACATTAAAAGCAAAAGAATAATGACAAGGAGGAAGTTTACTCTTTATTGCATTACCAGGTTCCCAGGCAGTTACTACTAAACGACGACTGTAAGGTTTTCTTTTTATCTCATCAATTACATATTTGATCTGATCTACTTCAACTACCTTCCATTCACCGTTTTCATCTTTTTGAGCACTAGGAAATTTTCTCCAATAATAACCATAAGCCGTTTCAAGGTTCCCTTCTTCGTCAGCCCATGCATCCCAGATTTTAGTATGCTTACTAAGATTCCTGATATGATCTTCTCCAGATAAATACCAGAGAACTTCATGCAGAAGTGATTTCCATTCAATTTTTTTTGTTGTAAGAAGAGGAAAGCCCTTTGATAAATCAACTTTATAAAAAGCGCCAAAATATGAGATTGTATCTATCCCCGTTCTAGAAGGTTTTCTTGTTCCCTCACTAATTACCAATCGTACCAGATCAAGATATTCTTTCATTAGATAAATTCCAGTTTAGGTTATCGAGGAGATTTTCCTAAAAACAAATTTAATAAATTTTTGTTAAAATATCGGTCATTCCAGATATTTCACTGCAGGCAATTTTTATTGCTTCCTCAAAATTGTTTATCGGGTCATCAATATAAGTTACTAATTCAATTGGAAAAACATTCATACTCAAATTCTCTGAAACTTGTTTATCAATCTTTCCGCAACAAAGTACAACAGGAATATTTTCTTTCTCAAAAATTGAAATTATTATCCATGCTCCCTTTCCCTTCATACTTTGTTCATCAAAGGCTCCTTCACCTGTTATTACAATATCAAAATTTGTATCGTTTATACCTACTCTCAAATTATCAGAAATAAAATCTAATGCATGTTTTTTGATTGTTTCCGATAAAAGATTTAGACCAACTGATAATCCTCCTCCTGCACCCGATAACTCTTTAGCTGTATTTTTTAACATATTATTTTGTATAGTATTAACAATTTTACCCCATCCTAATTCAATTACTTTGAGTTCAGCATTTGAAGCGCCCTTTTGTTTCCCAAAAATAATCCCTCCATCTTTTCCTAACAAAGAGTTATTAACATCTAAAACAACCTCAATAATAAATGGTAAATCATTCCGATTAAATTCAATCTTGCTGACTTTAGGATAATTTTCGGGGAGCACTTCTAATTCTGAACCATATGAATCAAATATTTTCAGACCAAATCTGGAGCACATTCCTAAACCTAAATCCATGGTTCCTGTTCCACCTATTCCTATAACAAGCTTATTAACTTCATATTTATATTCTTCAATATCCTGAAGAATTAATTTCAATAAATCTCCTAATCCTTTTGAGCTTAAATAAAGTGGATGTCTTTTACTAATAGGAATCCTTTTTAATCCAAGCACCTCTGCTGACTCTATGTATAGAGTTTTATTATCTCTGTCTAAGCCAATCTTGCAATCTATAAAAGATTCATCATATGGTGTTGTAATCTGATAATTCAATATCTCAAGTCCAAAATAAAACTTGCATATTTTTAAAAAACCATCTCCTCCATCTGAGATTGGTTTTTGAATTACATTGAATAGTGATTTATCAAGATGTTTATTAAACAATTTTGAGACTTCAACAGCATCAGCAGTTTCTTTAAAACTATTTACAGCAACTAAAATATTTTTCATGAGTATCTTTACTTATTTAAAACTTCATTATATAAGTTTATAGTTTCATCAGCAATTTTATTCCATAAGAAATTTTGTTTAATGTGTTCCTTCAGCTTATCATCTTTTGGTTTGTTCAGAGTTTTTTCAATTCCTTCCTTAATTGAATCAACAGAATATGGATTTACATACACTGCCATATCATTAAAATAATCTTTTGTACCACCATAAGGAGTGATCACAATCTTAGTTCCGGCAAGCCCTGCTTCGAGCGCAGTAATACCCGGTGTTTCATATAATGATGGTAAGACAAAGGTATTACAAGCAGCATAAGCTGAAGCAAGCATTGGTGAATTATTATCCATAGCCTCAATTATTTTCAGGTTCTTGTTATTACCGGCTTCCTTGAGAACTTTTTCTGATTCATTGGAATCAATTATTTTCCCTATAAAAACAGCGGGATGATTTATTTTACTTAAAGCTTTAACAAGTGATGGAATATTTTTTCTTGCAGCCCCTATATGACCGACACAAAGGATAAAATTTTTTATTCCAAATTCTTTTTCAAATAAGGAAGGATCAGCATTTAAAAATCTATCTGAAACTCCATTATGGATAATTTTAAACTTTTCTTTGGGAATTGAAAAAGCTTCTGAGATTAAGTTGAGCTCCTCACTTGTATTTGGAGTTACTTTTACTGCCCATTCACAAATATCGCGTGTAAAACCATAATCAAACCAGATTCCCCTTGAAACTTTTCTTGTAATTTTATCAAGTTTACTAAATATTTTTAGGAATGATGCCGAATGGGTGCTGAAAAAAACCGGTTCAACAATAAACCTGACTTTACTGCTTCTCATATTTCTTGCAAGATTATACACTGAAAAACCTGAACTAATTAAATGTACAAGATCATACGCATTCAGTTTTGGATGCCACATATTAAACAAATCAACTTCAATTCCCTTCTGAATAAGTTTCTCACGAACTTCCATAATTTTAGTATAAGGTCCGCCTCTTGATAATATAACACCTTCATGAGTCGCGAAGCAGATTTTCATAACCTTCTTTTCCTTATCTCAAAAAGGATATCATCTTTTAACATTCTGTCCGTATATTTTCTTAAAATTTCAGGCTGTAAGCCAGTTTCGAATTTGTATTCGGGTAAATTAATTTTTTTATAATCATTGCCGGATAGAGACATTAAATAATCTTCTTTTGAGGGATGAATTACTCTTAACCAGAAAGACTCATCGCTTGTTTCAGTTTCTATTTTCAAATTGCCATTATTAAATAATACAGAAAATCTGATTTTACTTCTCTCTTTCCACCACCTCGCATACTCAATAAAAGTTACATTTTGCAAATCAAATTCATTAATAAAACTAAATATCTTTTTATGTATATCAAATCTCTCTTCTTGTGGATGAGTACAAAGAATAACAGGCTCACATAAAGAAATTTTTCGTTTGATGACCTCTTTAAAATACTCAAGCAATTCGTCCTCATCATATTCAGCTTGATGTAATCTTCCGAAACTTATTGGATGAATCGGAATCTGAAGAACATTATTTAACCCATCATCTAAAACAGATAAATGAGGAAAATTATCATAACTGTATGAAAATTCTGAGGAATATTCAAAGCCAAGATTCTCTGCTGATTTACCAAATAAGGTATTCCATTCACCGAAAGGTGCTGCTGTACCCCTTGCATTAATTGCTGCTTTATCAAGAACTCCAATTCCTTTTTTAAGATTTTCATAATTCTTTTTATAAGAATTAAATATTCTATGCCTGTAGCAATGCAAACCTATTTCCTGACCTTTGAATGAAGAATACTTATTTATCCAATCCTCCGCTGATTTAGTTTCAACAAACCATGTCCCTCTTATATTATTTTCCATCAGAGTTTTATATAACAATTCAACTTGCTCAGGAGAGCCATAATCAGTATCAATTCTGAACAAAAAAATATTTTTAGAACTTCCCGGGAAATTCCATAAAGAGATAAAAGGATAATTTCTTGCATGATAAAGATATTCAAGGGCAGTTCTTATAAAATGATAAATACCACCTTTAGATACTTTAGATACTCTTTCTGAAGGTGATTCTTTTATTGAAGAGAAAATTTTCTTTCTTAAAACTCTTTTATCAGCCAATGCAGAGACAAAATTTCCAGGTATTATTACTATTTTTCCCTTATCCTCCTTAAAATCTGAAATAACATGTCTTCCCTTCTGATCCTTTAAAGTATTTGCATCGGAAGGCACAGAACAATTTCTATATAAATCTATAAGGGGCAGATAATATCCGAATACTTTCTCACGGGAAAAAAGATATCTTAAATAAACTTTTTTTGTATTGATCTTAAATATTTTTTCTGCAAAATCTGCTTCAATAAGAATACTCCCCCCATTTCTAACAAACCGCAGAATTTTTTCTTTCTCTTCTTTATTTAAAGCAGAATTTACTATTATCACCGCATATTCATTTAAGAGCTCATTACTCCAGTCAATCAACGATTGAGAAACACCTATCTGATCTAACAGGATATCCCAATAAGGTAATTTCTTAGTAATAGCACTATTGAGTTTCAAATGAAAATCCGTTTAATAAAATTGATTTCATCTTTCCCAATCCTCATTATTATGAAAAGCAATGGAATGAAGAAGATAACTGCAATTAATAATTCAATATATAATGGCATAGATAGGAAAATTAATAACACAAGAACGATGGATGTAAATAGCACTGGATAAATAATAAATCTTAATATTTTTACTTCAATATCTCTTTTAATGTAATAGGCCATATATGAAAGAGAAAAAATGTTCAGTATTGTAAATGCATAAATGACTCCGTATGCACCTATGAAAGGAGTAAGACCAAATGTTAGAATAAGAAATACAATCAATGCAATTAAGAGTGAGATAGTATAGATTTTTTCTTTCATTAAACCAATAAGAGTATTAGCAAAAACCGAATCAATTGTTGTAAATACAAAATAGATAAGTAATAATCTAAAAATAAAAATGGCTTCAGTATAATCAATTCCAAAAACTCTTGTAATTATAAATTCGCATAACAAAAATAATAAGAGAGATGCAATCAATGTAAACACAACTACTATTTTAAGTACCGTATTGAATATCTCTTCGAGTGAACTTTCTCTTGCGGAAATTATATTAATTATCTTTGGAAGGAATAATGTTACAAAAACTCTGTCGAATATAAGGAAGAGACCTGCCATTTTAAATGCTGCGCTGAAAATTCCCGCTTCAGAATTGCCGGCGATGAAAGCAATATAAATTACCGGAAAGGCAGCTAAAAACTGGGAAATATAAGAAGCTATCCCCAGAGGAAATGACTCCTTTAATGTTCTGAAAAAAAATTTTTTACTTCTTGCAAGATGAAAAGAATAACCGGACTTTTTATAAAAGTAAATAAAATATAATGAGGTAACTGCCCCGCCGATTGTCCAGGCTATTCCTGTTAAAACAGCATCGTCTTCTTTATTAATCAGAATAATTACGAGCAAAAAATAAACAGCAGTACCAAGTATCCTCGTATAAGCTACAATTTCCATCTTTTGTATTCCAGTAAAAAACCATTCAAGCATAAAAGCTGTTGGAAATAAAAAGATTATGTACGAGAGAATTATATAACTTGTTTCAGAAAAACCGGAAAGTAAAAAGGTTAGAATAATCGTTATTAGAAATACGATTATCGAAAGAGTCAATCTTCCAAAAAAAATTTCTCCTGTAATTTCATTTGAATTTTGGTTAGCTGCAATTTTTCTAGTACCAAAGATTGTTAAACCTCCGTTCGCTAAAACCAAAGCATAGTTTAATACTGATTGTCCCACATTGACAGCACCAAATCCTGATTTACCAAGAACACGTGCAAGGTAAGCAGTGGCTAAAAATCCAATGAATTTCATGGCTAAATCCATTGAAAAAAGAGAAAGCGTATTCCTAAGATTTTTATTCAAACTGTATTGGCCAGTTTGTTTTTAATAATCTTTACTATTTTTTGTGAGGCTTTACCATCGCCAAAAGGATTTTTTTTGTTGAAGAAATTAAATCCTTTGGAAACCTTTTCATCTATTAGGTAAAAAAGCTTTCTGATCTTTTTTGGGGAATGACCAGCAAGAAAAGCATAACCGGCATCTATTGCTTCATTTCTTTCAGTGGTCTTGCGAAGAACCATAATCGGCTTTTTAAATACAAAACATTCTTCCTGAACACCACCAGAATCACTAATAATAAACCGGCAATTCTGCATCAGAAATAAGAAAGATAAATAATCGACAGGAGGCAGAAGAATAAAATTCTTAACCTTTTGTAAAATTTCATTAACCGGATTTTTAACATTAGGATTAAGATGAACCGGGTAAACAAATTTGTATTCGGAATTTTCTTCTGCTAATTCCTTAAGTAATATCAATATCATTTTGAGATCTTCACCGAACTTTTCCCTCCTGTGCATTGTTATTAAAATATATTTATCACTTATAAATTTCTGCTTAGCTTCTGATTCAATTTTCTTTTTTATTTTATTTGAAATAAAAACGTTATTCAATTTTTTCTTTATTTCAAGAACAGCATCAATTACAGTATTCCCGGTGATCCAGATTTTGTTCGAATTAAATCCTTCTTTCAGCAGGTTTTGTTTTGCTAGCTGAGTAGGTGCGAAATTAAAATCTGCTACTAAAGAAATTATTTTTCTGTTTACTTCTTCAGGAAAAGGTGAATAAATATTATTACTTCTTAAACCAGCTTCAATATGAGCTATTTTTATTTTATGATAAAATGCAGCAAGTGATGCAGCAAAAGCTGTAGTTGTATCTCCCTGAACAAGCAGAAGATCCGGTTTTTCTTTTTGAAGTAATAAATCTATTTTTTTTAATGCATCCGCTGTAAGATTATTAAGATTTTGATTGCGCGTCATTATATCAAGATCATAATTAATCTTAAGTTTAAATATATTACTCATCTGTTTCAGCATCTCTTTATGCTGTCCGGTTGAGCACAGTACAATTTTGAACTTACTGTTTCTCTTTAATTCGTTTATAACCGGAGTTAATTTTATTACTTCAGGGCGTGTACCAAATACGACAAGAATTTTTTTCATTTATAAAGACAATTTTATAATAATGTTTGTAAGATTTTCTCTGCTTCTTTTATTTACTTCAAAGAATTTAACCTGTTCATCACGCAATTCTTTTAGACATCCTAATGATGGAACAACAATATTTTTTTTATAACTCATCGCTAAAACAACTCCTCCCGATGTAAGGATATCTTTGTAATTAAAAATAACGTAATCGGCAGAATTTAAGAAATAAGGAACATCCTCATCGGGAATTATACTACCTTCAAGAAAGGTTTTTTTGTTATCTGAAAGATTTTTTAATTCATTAAAGTAATTTTGATTTCCCTTTTTAATAAAACCAGCAATGATCAACTTATTTTTATTATCGAGTTTGTTGAAAATTTCTATTACTTCTTTAATCCCTTTATATTCTGCAATAGAACCAAACATTAAAAAAATTTTATCATTTATACTTAAGTGATTATGAAAATATTTTTTATTGAGCATTTCAACTGCTTTATCTTTTTCAAAAATATCGGATGGAAATATCGGATGCTTAACCACAAAAAATTTTTCCTTTTCTATATTCAGAATATCAGTAACCAAATCAATTGCACTTTCACAGTGAACGTGAAGTTTGTCAGCTAATCTTGCAAGCTGTCTTCTGATCTTTTTATTTAAGTAAAGATATTTATTAGGATGAGGATAACGGTTGTGTACTGTCCAGATTATTTTTCCGCCAAACAGCTTGTAAAGAATAATCCAGAAGAGTTTCCAATTAATACCAATAAAAGATTTTAAATCCTCAAACTCGAACCAGTGGTAATGAAGAATACTTTTTTCAGCTTTTAATCTGCTTAAAAATATTCTGGGAAGGGATTTGGCGTTGAAGCTTTCTATTTTAATTGATGAAGAATCATTGAGAAATTCTTCATAGAGCTGGTAAAGATAACTTGTATTTTTATTTACTTCAGGAATCTGAGGAAGAACAAATATTTTAGCAATACCCGGAGATAATTTCTGATATTCATCTAATAATGAAGATTCTTTCATTAATTTTTTTCAGTAATAGAGGATGAACGCATGCAATATAACTAAAATTTAAAACCCAAGGAGAAATGATTTGCACTTCCAAACCCAAGTGAGAATGGCACAAAAGCATAATCAAAATTGAGATTTCCCCAGATCAAACCTATGCCTCCAGTAAAACCACGTATTTCATATCCCGATTGATAACCTGCACGAAGAGCAATAACTTCGTTATAAACTACTTCTCCACCAAGATTGAAATGAATTTCATCTTCCAAAGTATATTTCTGAAATTCTCCTGCTGCAGTTATTCCAAAATCAGAATCAGAAAGATCAAATGAATATGCAGAGCCAATTCTGAGTTCAGCAGGTAATTTAGTGCTTTCATTTCGCAAAGCATTCATCGAACCAAGATTTTTATATACTGCAGTTGCGGTCAACCCTTTTATTGGAGTGAAATAAGTTACTCCAAAATCAACAGCCCAGCCAGTTCCTTCATCAGTATATAAACCTTCATACAAATATTTAACTGATGTGCCGAATGAGATTTCATCAACGATAAAAAATCCTGTTGAAATGCTTCCAAAGAAATAACTGGCATCAAAAGTCGTTTCAGGAACCCCCGGTTTTTGTCTTACTTCAATATCACTTACTGATGTTAAATTAAAACCTAATGCAACAGGTAAACCGAAAAGAACAGATCTGATTCCGCCGACTTCGCTTCTTATATCCTGAATCCATTCATTATGCATAAACATAACTTCTGAGTTTTCTTTCCCTACAAGACTCGATGGGTTATAAAAGAGAGATGTAACATCATTTGAAACTGAAGTCCCCACATCTCCCATCGCAATGTTACGTGCACCGAAACCAAACTTAAGAAAAGATAAACCGTTGTTTCCGGCGGACTGCGGTAACATTACTGAAGATGATAAAGCAATAAATAAAAATATTTTTTTCATAAAATTTTCTTTTATAAATTCAAATCTCAAATTTCAAATCTCAAAAAATCAGATTAAAAGATTTGAGATTTAAGATTTGAATTTTGAGATTAAAATTTAACATTCACTCCTACTATATGCCTATCCTGCGGTGAATATTGCTCAATCATAAAAGCATAATCAACACCAATAATAATATCACCAAAATTTCTGAAGTATGAAAATCCCAAAACAGGTTTTGCAGGACGATCTTTATTGCTTAAATCAAACTGATCTACTCCACCTCTAAGATAGAGATTTTCATAGAGATTATATTCAATTCCTAATCTTAAAACATTACTTTTTGCATCGCTGTTTTCATAATCAATTCCTACTATAATTCCTTTTTCCTTATTCTGATAACCAATTCCGATTTTCATTAAGAGCGGGAATTTATCTTCGGTTATTATGCCATTCTCTGTTCCGTATACCGGACCACTATTCCATTCATATTTGCTGTTGATATCTGATACCATCAAAGCAACATTGAACATTTCATTAACTCTATACAAAACCCCTAAATCAACTCCAACACTGGTTGAAGAGATTTCATCGTAGAGTTTATAGTAATATAGCTTTGCATTAATACCAATTGATAGTTTTTTTGAAAAACGATTAGCTACTCCTATAAAAAACTGGTTTTCAGAAGTAGAAAGATCTCCTGTTTTTAATCCCTGGTTATCTCTGCCATCAATATTGCTTACACCAGAGTTAATAACTCCTATGCTGAAGCCAGCAGTAGACCTGGGCTCACGATTTGTTTTTGCGGTATCTTTCGAGCTATAGAAATCAAATCTTTTTGTGAAATTCAGAAAGTTTAATGATCGGTCCAGAGACAAAAAAGAATAAGAAGTTTGAAATGAATTTCCCTCCTGGAAAACAGTTAACGCAGGATTATAATAAGAAACAAGATTGCCATTGGTAATAGCAGATATTGCATTCCCCATTCCGATTCCTCTTGCACCAAATCCCATCCTGCTGAAAGCACCGGGTTTAACCGCAATCTCAGAGAATTTGGGCTGAGCAAGTAATCCTGGTTGAAAAATAAAAAGAAAAATGAAAAGAAAGTTTAATAACACTTTGTCATTCTGAGCAAAGCGAATAATCTCAGTAAAATAATCAGTGAGATTCTTCGTCATTTCACTCCTCAGAATGACATTCTTAATTATTCTTAAAAATGTTTGTTTCAAGTATTTCCTATTGCAAAACAATTATTTTTCCATACACAGGATTATCTGAATCAAATTCTATCCTGTAAAAATAAACTCCGTTTGGGACAAGATTACCGTTCTCATCTCTGCCATCCCATCTATCAGGTGAATCATCCAGGGTTTTTATACGATCTGTATTTTGAATTACGGTTCTAACAACATTCATAGAAAAATCCAAAATTCTGATAGTAACCTTTTTACTTTCTCCACCTGTGCTGTATTTAATTTTAAGTATCTCTTGTCTAGGAGAAAAAGGATTAGGATAACAATAAGTATCATTAGCTGATTCAAGTGGAAGGGAAGCAAAATAAATTTTCCACTCTCCACTCCAAAAAGAACCAAAACTCTCTCTTAATCTTACTAAGCCATCATTTGAACCGAGCCAAATATCACTTCCTTCGGATGAAGCTGAATAAAAAATAGTTGTTAATAATTCCAACTTAGATACGTCATCAACTATAGAATTAGGAAGAACCCAGGTTACACCCTGGTTCGATGTTCTGAATGCACCGTTATCAGAAGCAGCAATAACTTGCGAGGATTTAAATCCAAAATTATGAACTCTTTCATCTTCGAAAAAATTGCTCCAGTTTTCACCGCCATCGGTCGAGGAACTTATTGCGTAAAACTCTCCGGATCCTTCTGCTCTCCAGGTTGATCCCCAAACAGTTCTATTAGTTTTATTATAACCCAATGCAACTATAAAATTTCCACTAATAGAATTCTCCTGGTTCTGATGAGTAAATTTTCTCCAGCTAATCCCGTTATCGGTAGATTTATTAATTCCATTTGCTGTTCCCACATAAAGAGTTGTATCATCAATGGCAATTACAGAAAATGCCCTGTAATTAAGCCAGCCTTCACCGCAGAAGTTTCCGTCCGTAGGAGAAATACAAAGGTTATATCCACTTAATGTATCTGCAGGTGAGATAGAATTCAAACTATCTGTAGGGAGTATAACTCTCTGCCATGTTTGTCCCATATCAGTACTCTTACGTAATCCGCTGGCAAAGGAGGTAATCCAAACGGTTCCTGGTGTAAATGCTATATCAAAAGTTACATTTTGTTCTGCAACAGTGATGGGGATAGTTCTAAATACATTTACTCCAAGAGTTTCAGTAGTATCATTTGCATTATCAACAGGCTGCGGAACTGCAGTCCATGTAAGTCCATTATTAGTAGTATATTTTAATCCAGTTCCTTTTGGAACTGTTCCTCCTCCAGGTGCATCTACAGTAGTTACAGTGGAAGCCCAAAACATTCCTTTGTAATAACCTATCGCTGCAATACCATCTTCACCAAAAGGTGTTGTTCGGTAAAAGTTCCTCCAGGTTTCGCCTCTATCAAATGATACACTAACACCTCTGCTTGTACCGAGCCAAACGGTATCGCCAATAGTAATAATATCTGTTATGCTGTTGCTTGCAGGATTAGATATTGTAATTTTAGATAAATAATTTTCGTCTCCCTGAAGAGAATAAGATTCTGGTCTCAATTGAGAAAAAGAATTAGTAAAAAGTATTAATGTGAAGGCAGACCTTAGAATTATTTTCAGCATTATTGAACAACAATATTATGAATGATTTTATCACTTAATAAACCGCTTCTATCTCTTGCCTGAAATTCAAATCGCCAGGTTCCTGTTTGCGAAGTTCCTAAAAAAGAATTCCTGTAAGAGTAAATTCCATCTCTTGCTATCTCATCACCGAAATGCTCAAAATCTCCACTATCATCCATCAAAAAAATTGTATTACCAGAATTTGGTGGGTTTTCAACAACGGAACCATCGGGTCTATATAATTCAAAATAGACAAAACGAATATCATTAAGTCCATTTGAATCACTTGCAGCTATGGAAAAAATGAAAGATACACCTCTTGCCACTGTATCCAATAAAATTAAATTTGATATCACAGGAGCAACATTATCCTGCCCGTTATTAAAATAGAAATTTCCAACAGCAACTTGTTTATTCACACCAGTAAAACCGGTTGCAGAAAATTTAATACTGTAGTTTCCTATTGGATTATTACTTCTCAAAATAAATTGTTTTTCAAAAGTGTTATCACCAACAGAAACCATTTGTACAGGAGTTGAACTTAGAGTGGTATTATCAGAAGCATGAATATCGAAAAAAACTTTATTAACCTGGCTTTCAGTAGAGAAGGTAATACTTAAATTTAACAGCGAATCAGGGGGATTCTTAAGATCAATTGTATCTTTAATACCTGTGATAGAAATGACCTGGTAGTTGTCATTTGAAACATCTATAATCTCATCAAAATCTTTTTCGCAGCCGGATAAGATTGCGAAGAGCAGAATTGCAATTCCCTCTTTAAGCCGGGATCGTACCGAAAAGTATTTTCGCATAGATTTAATTTAAGCTCAAATAAATTCTTTTATAAAGGTAAAAATATAGGGTATAAGGTATACAGGTATAGGGTATAAGAAAAAGGTTTTTCATTTTATTTTAATTTTAACCTGGTATAGTTAACAAAAACGGATTTGGTGAAAAAGAAATTATTAGTATAAAGAAACTAAAATAACCGATAAGCTGTCTTTTAAAATCAAGTTCAGTATCATCTTTAATCGGTGGGTGTTCAATCTTTATAATAAAGTACAAAATCAAAGCCCAGAAAAGCCAACCCGACCACCCAACTCCAATATTTAAATTGAAACTCGCCTCGATAATACCTGTTATTCCTAAAACAAACAGAATTGAAAAACAGATAACTGCAATTTTAAAATGGGTTTCTTTCCCGAACATTGTATAACCTATATGTCCGCCGTCTAACTGTCCAATTGGAATCATATTCATTGCTGTAATAAATAATCCGAACCATCCTACACAGAGAAATGGATAATGATAAATTTCAGACATTGGCGGGAAGAATTGATTTGACTCAACAAAGATCCATTTGAAAAAAGAAAATAAAATTGTATCTCCAAAAACAAGATTCAATCCATTCTTACCATATTCCGGGGAAAAATAATCCGGATGAATTGAAAGTAAATAATCAATTGGCGGAACATTCATAAAGCCATAAATAAGAATTATTAAACAAGCAATAAAACCTGCTATTGGCCCTGCGACACCAATATCAAACATTGCTTTTTTTGTTGGGACAGGAGATTTTGTTCTTATAACTGCACCCATTGTTCCGAAGTTTATAAAAAATGGAATTGGCGGGAATGGAATATAATAAGGAAGTGTTGCTCTTACCTTATGGTACATTGCTGCAAAATAATGTCCGAACTCATGACATGTAATGATAAATAAAATTGAAAAGGAATATGGTAATCCTTCAAGAATAAATTTAAGCTCATAAGGGCCCGGACTTCCAGTAATCCATTGAGCACCGGCAATGGTTGTCGTAAAAAAAGTAATAAGAAATAATCCTATGTGAATAAGATAATGCTTCTTGTCACTTTTATATCGTTTTAATTGGAGTTGTTCTTCAATTTGTTCTAATTCGCTCATTAAATATCTACATTAATTCCAAGAGTTGTGTAATGTTCGCTAAGATCAAAATATTCACCGTGAATACTTTTACCAGAATAATAAGTTAAAATAAGACTTACTCCTTTTGATTTATAATCTCCAAACTTTATTCCTGCTGCGATAATATTATTTCCCAAAAGTTTATCAATCTCAATAAGCTTGAAATCATAAGCTAAAAAAGGAGCAGCAATATCAGCAATAAGTCTATCTGCAAAATAATCGAAACCAATCTGGTAAATCCCCTTTCCTAAAAAGCGTGGATTTACGTGTATAAGATATGTAAAGCCCAGATAAAATCTTACATCATTAAATCTATAGTAAGGAAATAATTCCAAAAACTCCCGGCTGTATGTTCTTGGATTTATTCCATTCCTCCAACCAAAACGGTTATCAAAGTTACCATCCACAAGATGAGCGCTTATATGGCTGAAGCGGAATCTTACACCATATTCTTTTTCTTCATTAAGAATCTTATATCCCGAATTAATTCCAAATAAATAATCAACTGTTTCAACAGGGAAATAAAAGTTGCCTGTTCCTCTCAATCTTGTGTAGGTAAAAAGATCAGCGCCAAATGACAGAAATTTATTCCCGGATTTGTGAAGAAAAATATCTGAAGAAGTTCCTATATCAAGCCTGATTTTTTCTTTTCCAAGCAAATAAGAAAAACCTGCTTTTGGTTCTATGAAATTTGCCGTGAAAGGTTGAATATTTATTCCCGAAGGAAACCATTTATTTTCAGTTTGCGAATTTGCCGGGTTTGAAAAAAAAATCAGGAGAAATAAAAAAAAGAATGGACGCATCAAACAGATTCAGGGTTAGATATTTCCCGACTAAGGTCGGGATGGTTCCCAAATTTCTTTTTAAACTTCTGCTTGATGAGCTTGTTATAACCATACTTGAATTTGGAAGTGAGACTTGATATGGCATAAAGATTTGTCGGAAAAGCAAATGAAGGTTCGAAGTAACAATTAACAGTACAGCCTTTACAAAAATCAAAACGTCCTTCCATCTCTTTAAAATATTTTATCTTTTCAGAATTTCTTATCTCAGCAATTGGTCTGTATATTTTAATTTTTTCACTTTCGAAATGATAACAGGGAAGAATAATTTCATTATAAGGTGAAATGACAATAACTCTTGTTACTGCTTTGCAGCTTGGATTATTAATATCGTTCCCGCCATTCTTTCTTAACTTCAAAAAACCTTTATTAGTATAAATATCCAATTTACTATCAGTGTATTCTTCAATATAATTAATTGCTTCATCACTCAAGCCGGGATTACCCCAGTAAGAAAAAACAGGATTTACAATAAGCACAAGATCTTTCTCAGCAGCTAATTCATGCATTCTCGGAAGTTTAGTATAAGTTTCATTTGTTACAGTAAAAAGAATATCAGGAAATTCTCCGAGTGATTTTGCAATCTCAATGCTTTCAAAAACTTTTTTGTAACAGTTAACTTTTCTAATCCTGTTATGCTCTTCTTCATCTGGTGAATCAAGAGAGAAATGGAGAAGATCAATATTGCCGGAAAGTCTCTCTGCAAATTTCGGATAAAGCAGTGCATTAGTAGTAATACTCGTCTGGAAATTAAGTCCTTTCGCAAACTCAGCCATTAAATGAATTTCTTTGTGAAGAAGGGGTTCGCCGCCAGTAAGATCAATAAACTTAGCACCGAGCTTTTTAATCTGCTCTACATTTGATTTAAAATCTTCCAGCTTAGCATAAGGAGTATCTTTAAAATTCTCATGAATTCCGAAATGACAGAATTCACAGAAAGCGTTGCATCGGTATGTTAAGTAATAATTACAGAGTAAGAGCATTTGTTTTTATTAGCCTATTTTACTTTGGTCAGTCTTGTTCTACGCTTTACAGGAAGCACTATTGCAGGTGTACTTATATCATACAAATAATCAGGGGCAACATCCCAACCGTTAGGCCATTGAAGATCGCCATCTTTTATGAAAAATGTCTTAAAATATTTTTCATCTTTTAAATCAGAAAAATCCCCAAGACTTCTTTTTTTATAGCTGCTAAAATCAGCTATTCTTAACTCGCCATTTTCAAACTCAATAAGAAGTTTGAATTTCCCAATATATGCTGCATTAACAGGATAATGTATTACTGCCATGGTTTTATTCTTTCAGGTTGTTTACCATTTCTTATACTTTTCCAATTATTTAACAGCTCATCGTGATGCAAAGCAGTCCATCTTTTAACAATATGTAATTTAGGAAGCGATATATTTCCATCCAATAAATTTCCATTTAAATCTATACGGCATATATTATCGGCTTCTCTAACGTGGAAATGTGGATCAGAATGATCATCATAATACATATGAATAACCATTCCCATAAATCTTGATAATTCAGGCATTAATAATAATTGTTCCAGTTTTATAGATAGCTGCCTTAAAAAAGTGTAATACAAAAAATCACATTTAAAATTTCCTGTTCTTCCAGATCACTTTTCTGCTTTTTATCAAAGTGAAAGGAAGGATTAAGACATAAATGATATAATAAATTTCAAATACGAAAAAATATTTGAGATTTTTTGTTAATCCCAAAACTTTATGAACAGGATAAAGAACAAAAAAATCTATTGCCAGCTTAAAGACCGCTAAATATAACCATACGGCTGAGAAATAAAAAGGAGTAAGAAGCATGAAGAGGTTTGTAACAAAAGCTGTTGTCATTACAAAATAACCTCTTATTGGAACATTAATTCCTCCAATTGCCCAACGTTTCTTTTGTCGGTATAGCTCTTTAATATTTTTACAAGGAATAGAGTTCACCAAAGCTTTAACATCAAGAGGATAGATGATTTTGTATCTTCTCAGCTTATCAATTGTGTTAAGGAGCTGTGAATCTTCTGTTACACTGAATGGAATATTTTCATAGCCGCCAACATCAATGTAAGCCTTCTTTCGGTAGGACATATTATTTCCGATACAGCTAATCGGGTAACCAAGATTGATTGTTCCTGAGGCAACTATAAGAAGATAAATAAAATCAAGAGCCTGCATTCCGCCAAAAGAATTTTTAACTTCCTGTGTTGTAAAACCGTTAACCATTCCAACATTTTTTCCATAGTAAGATGCAATTGTGTAAACCCAATCAGGAACCGGCTCGCAGTCTGCATCGGTAGTAAGTATCACTTCTCCCTTTGCAATATAAATTGCATTTGCAAGAGCATTTGTTTTTCCTTTTAGATTTCCAATCTTTTTATCTGCAAATATTTTTTTAAATCTTTCTTTCCCTGCAATAAAATCATCAATTATTTTTCCAGTTGAATCGGTTGACCTGTCATCAACTATAATAATCTCAAGCTTTCCTTCAGGATAGATTTGTCTGTCCAGAGCAAACAAGCATCTGAGAATATTTTCTTCCTCATTTCTTGCAGCAACAATTATAGAAACAGCTGGAAAATCAGGTTCACTTATTTTTAGGAATTTTTTACTTGCCCCAATCACAAAAATAACTGATTGGATAAAATATAATCCAACAAATATCAGGAAGATTGCTTCAAACATTTTTACTCAAGTTCAATTGTAAGTTCAAGTTCAAGGTTTTAATTATTATTCAAACATTTCTCAGGTTCCCCAAAGGTAAATCCATTACTCAACGCTTCATCAATTATAAGATTTATTGAATCTCTAATTATATCTTTAGATTTAATACTGTCATGAAGAACTATTATTGAATTCTTCTTCAGATAATTTTTCACAGCAAATTTAACAGTTTCAAAATTATTTTTATAATCTTCCGTTAGTAAAGACCACATTACGCATTTCATATTTTTCTCTTTTAGAATTCCTTGTGTTGATATTGTAAATCTACCATAAGGCGGGCGGAAATATCTCATTTCATAATCAAAACTATTCTTCATCAGGTTATTAAAAGAGTCTATCTCTTCAATAGCTTCTGAATTGCTAATCCTGGTTAATCTTTTATGATTAAAAGTATGATTCCCGATCAGATGATTTTCATTTAAAATTTCTTTTACGAGAGATTGATTTTTTTCAACATTATTTCCTACACAAAAAAATGCTGCTTTAATTCCAAATTTAGAAAGTGTGGTTAAAATAATTTCAGTTGCTTCTTCTGTTGGTCCATCATCAAAAGTAAGAAGGATTTTATTGTTGGAAGTGTTCCAATAAAAATCATTAAAAATCTGTTTAATAATAAATGGGGGACTATATTTGTATTTCAAATTCTTTCAATTGATGATTGCTTAATTATTAAATTGCTGCTTAGATAATAATCATTTCAAAACCAGTTTAGTAATTCAACAATTTAAATTCTAACCCTTTATAACTCCAATCGGTTTTAACTTAGCAACTTTTTTTGTGATACCTTCATCGTGCATAACATTTACAACTTCAGAAACATCTTTATATGCCATCGGCATTTCTTCGGCAATTGTTTTGTATCCTTTGGCCTGAATGGTAATCCCCTCTTTTTTTAATTCATTTATAAGATTTCTTCCCCTGGCTTCTTTCATAGCTTTTTTTCTGCTCATACTTCTTCCGGCACCATGACAAGAACTGCCGAATGTTTCTTCCATAGCTTTTTCTGTTCCAACACCAACATAAGAATATCTTCCCATATCTCCCGGAATTAAAACAGGTTGTCCTACTTCCCTATATTTAGCAGGAATCATTTTACTGCCTGGGGGAAATGCTCTTGTTGCCCCTTTTCTGTGAACACAAACTTTCTTTGTTTTGCCATTTATTTTATGTTCTTCAATCTTTGCAATGTTATGGCAGACATCGTAAACCAATTTAAATCCAAGTTCAGAGTCTGTTATATTAAAAGTATCTTTAAAACTTTTTCTTGCAAGATGCATAATCACCTGCCTGTTATTCCATGCAAAGTTTGCAGCAGACTGCATTGCAGCAAAATAATCCTCACCTTCATGTGAGTTTATTGGTGCACAGGCAAGTTGTTTATCAGGCAGCGAAAAATTATATGATTTACTTGCTTTCATTATTCTTCCAAGGTAATCATCGCAGATCTGGTAACCCAATCCTCTTGAACCAGTATGAATCAGTACAACAATCTGATCTTTGAATAGCCCGAAAACAGAAGCAGTTTTTTCATCAAATATTTCCTCAACAATATCTACTTCAAGGAAATGATTTCCCGAACCAAGTGTTCCTGCCTGGTTTATTCCTCTTTCAATTGCTCTTTCACTTACTGAACCTGCATTAGCATTCTTAAGCGTTCCGCTCTCTTCTGTAAATTCAATATCGGAATTATCACCAAGACCATTTTCAACAGCCCAGGCAGAACCTTTCTCCAGAACATTCTTTATATCAGATTGCGAAAGCTTTTTGATTGCTCCGTGTGAGCCTACACCTGCAGGAATATTCTTGAAAAGATTTGAAACCAGCTTATCAATTTTGTTTTTAACAAGGTTATGATCTAGGGAAGTTATTGCGAGTCTAACCCCACAATTAATATCATAGCCAACTCCACCAGGAGAAATTACACCTTCATCAATATCGGTTGCTGCAATACCTCCAATCGGGAAACCATATCCCCAGTGAATATCAGGCATGGCAAGGCTGTACTTCTGAATGCCGGGTAGATATGCAACATTCATTACTTGTTTTAATGCTTCACCATCCTGGAGATTTTTTTCAATCATTTTTTGTGAGATGTATATTCTTCCGGGAACTCTCATTTCTCCTGTTGCAGGAATTTCCCAGAGATTCTCTCTTATTTTCTTGAGTTCTATTCCATTGATTAACATTTTGTTTACCTTCATCTTAATTGTCATTCCGGACTGAGCGAAGCGAAGATCCGGAATCTCTGGATTCATGCTTTCGAAGGAATGATAAATTGAATTTAAATATCAAACACAATCCTTGTAGAATATTTCCCTTTATCTTCTTTTATCTCCATCTGATGATAAGTTACAGACTTTATTTCTGTTTTGATTTTATCTTCATCAATATCACTTTCTTCAAGAGTACAAACAAGATTCCAGTTACCGTCTGTTTGAGCTATTTTCATATTAATAATATTATTTACAATTTTATTTTTATAAGTCAATCTGTAATTCAGTTCATTTAAAAAATTTACAAGAAGAGATTCGGGTGAATGAGAATCCAGTTTTATAATATATTTTTCTTTTGATGTTAAAGAATCTGGTTCAACAACTACTTCTTTAAATGCCTGAACTGAAGCTATAAACAGTTCTTCAAGAGAATCTGCTTTTATATCAACTGCAATATCTGCTGTATGATCTACAAAACTATAACTACTACTCATTAATAAATTCTTTTTTAACATTAATGTAGGAATTTGATTAATCAAATTCCTGCAATCTGCAATCTGATATAAATCAATAAGATCAATTGAGTTTTGCTAAATTGACTGATGTAATTATAAAATATAAATGAAACATCTTCCCGATCATAAAAAAGGTTTGATAGCTGTTTTCATTTCTGCCATACTCTGGAGTACAGGCGGTTTATTCATTAAGCTTATAAGTCTTGATGCAATGGAACTCTCCTTTTTCAGGTGTGTGTTTGCTGCAATTGTATTTGCTTTAATTTTCAGGAAAGATGTTTTACTGGCTAATGGTTTTGCTTTTATTAATGCGCTGCTTTATGCCGGAGTTTTAATCCTATTCGTTCTAGCAACAAAAACAACTACCGCTGCTAATGCAATCTTTCTTCAATATACAGCACCGATTTATATACTGATCTTTGAACCTCTTATCAACAAGACTCCATTTGAAAAGATTAATATCATAACTATTATTATATGTTTTGCCGGAATGATTTTGTTTTTTATGGGTGAACTTTCTCCCGGTCATCTTGAAGGAAATATCCTTGCTCTTCTTTCCGGGCTTGCATTTGCTTCTTTTATGATTGGAATGAGAAAGAACAAAGCTGAGCATCAATTTAGTTCAATCTTCTATGGAAATGTTCTTGTTGCGCTCATTTCGGTTCCTTATATATTGGATATCCAACTACTTACTTTTTCAGATTTGTGGATGGTTGCTTTTCTCGGAATTTTCCAGATTGGAATTGCTTATGCTATTTTTAGTTACGGACTCAAAAGAGTCTATGCAATTGAAGCTTCTTTAATCGGAATGATTGAACCTGTATTAAATCCTGTTTGGGTTTTTCTTGGTTATAATGAGGTTCCATCTTTCATGGCAATTATTGGAGGGATAATAATTATTACAACTATTTCGATCCGCTCTTTTATTTTTGAATCGTTTGTAATGAAAGTTAGATTAAACCAAAATTCAGAATTTAAAAATGATTAAAGAGTTCACTTTAGAATACAAACCTATAAAAGGCAAAACTTATTCCCTCTTTGGAAAAAGCAATTCAACCGAAGAGTATTATCAATTAATAAGATCTATTGCAGAGCTTGTTTTAGAGAATTATCCTGATAAAAAAAATTTAATTGAATTTATAAAGAAGAAAAATAATTTTACTTTTTTTGAACAGCTTATTAATCACAGTAAATCCTATTCAGCACGTTCATCATCTGAAAATGGATTGAGTCAGTTTCTATCAACATATACAACAGGTGTTAAAAAACATTTTAAAGAACTTGGATTATTTAAATTGTGGGATAAAACTCTCAGCACTTCAGAAAAGCAATATCATCTTTATATGCTGAAGATTGAACTGGTTAACCAGTTAAATAAAAAACAATTTAATGGGTGTGAATATAAAATTGCTCTTCTTCCCCACTGCTTGAGAGATCTTACAAGAGACTGCATGAAAAAAATGGGAGAGTATGATTATATCTGTAAGGGCTGCTCAAAAAACTGCTACCTGAATTTTACAAGCACAATGTTAAGAAAATATAATGTTGATCCTTACATCTGGATGACTGCCGACATAACAAATCTCTTCAAGAAACTTAAGATGAAACATAAAAGCTTTGGAGTTTTCGGAATGGCTTGCATTCCGGAATTATTCAGTGGAATGATCAGATGTTTGAAAAAAGATATCCCGGTTATAGGATTACCTCTGGATGCAAATAGATGTATCAGATGGATGGGTGAGTTTCATGAAAATTCTATTAATACAAAACAGCTTGAACTATTGCTCAATTGGTAATAAAGGTCATTGAGGCTAAAACAGAAATTATATATTTTCAAATTGATTTTTATTCAAATTGCCCTATTGTTTTACAAAAAATTTAAATAATTAACTTGAAAGGAGAATTAAAATGAAAGGAAATGAAAAATTATTAAAGGTTCTTAATCAATTACTTGCAGATGAGCTGACTGCAATAAACCAGTATATGGTGCACTCAGAAATGTGCGATAATTGGGGCTATGAAAAACTCCACAAAGCAATAGAGAAGCAAGCATTGGATGAGATGCACCACGCCGAGTGGCTTATCCGCAGAATTCTTTTCCTTGATGGAATGCCGGAAGTATCGAAACTAAATCCAATGAAGATTGGAAAGAATGTTCAGGATATAATCGGGAAAGATCAGAATGCAGAGGTTGATGCAGTTAAAGCATACAACAGTGCTATTGCATTAGCTCATGAAGTTGCCGACCAGGCGACTGTGGATTTGCTCATTAAGATACTCAATATGGAAGAAGGACATGTAGATTGGGCAGAAAGCCAGCGCACACAGATTGAGCAGATGGGTCTTGAAACTTACTTATCAAAACAAACAGAGGGTGCGGCGAGCTAAAAGTAAACCTCTTTAAAAATTGAAAAATGCGAAAAGTAATTTTAGATGTAGCCGTTAGTCTTGATGGATATATTGAAGGACCGAACGGGGAATATGACTGGTGCTTTATGGATCAGGATTACGGCATTATTGATGTTATGAATCGGATAGATTCAATATTCTACGGAAGGAAAAGCTGGGAGGTGTTTGGTAATTACGCTCCTGCAAGTAATGCGACTGTAATGGAAAAGAAATTTTTTGACCTGATGATGGATAAGAAAAAATATGTTTTTTCAAGAACTCTTAAATATCTTAAAGGAGTTGCTCTCATAAATAATAATGTTGAGGAAGAGGTAAATAAAATCAAGCATCATCAGGGAAAAGATATTTACTTATTTGGTGGTGCGAGTTTAATAACCACATTTGTAAATTCAGATTTGATTGATGAATACCAGTTAGCTGTACATCCTATAATTCTTGGTGCAGGTAAATCTTTATTCATAAATATTAAGGAGAGAAAAAAATTAAGGCTGGTTGATTCCAAAGCTTATTCAACAGGACTTGTAATGCTTAGTTATAAACCGGAAATAAAGAAATAGTCATTCGCATCTGTAAAATTTAATATCACCCCTACGGGGTTCTGTCTTTCATGTTTATTATTTTTTCTATAATTATTTCATCCCTTCGGGATTTACTTAAACAATTCTTTTTTTGAATCGGGAAACTTTTATTATTGACTCCGATAGGAGTCATATATTTATAGCAAACAAGCAAGCCAACAACAATTGAATTCCGTAGGAATGACATATTAAAAGCTTTTTAGACTTGCAAATCCAATAGCTCATCCCAAAATGTGGGGAATAGCAATATTACTCGGCATTTTGCTAAACCTTCTTTACTTCTCTTTTAAGTTTATAAAAGTGCCGAAGGAGTAGTTTTATAAAAGTCTTTTTAGCTATTTATTAAATTTAATATCACCTTATCTTTTCTTGTTTAGTATTTTTCTATAAATCTTTAAACAGCGGGTTTTGCCGCTTGTTATTTGCAAATTATTTAATTAGTAATAATTTTTTAGAAGAGTTGAAATGGTTTGCTTGCAGCCTATATAAATAAACACCACTTGGAAGATTACTACCATCAAAATAGGATTCATATTTTCCTAGTAATTTTTCTTCACTAACTAAAGTAGAAATTTCTCTTCCTAAAAGATCATAGATTTTAAGTAAAACAAACGAATTCTCAGGTATTGAATAATTGATAGTTGTTATTGGATTAAAAGGATTTGGATAATTTTGTTCTAACATAAAATTAATAGGACGCTTATCCTCTTCCTCTACATTCACAAGAAGATTTCCATATGTGACTCCGGAAATTATACAACCGTATAAGTCATAAAAATATTCTGGTAAACTGGTATAAAAATAATATACGCCAAAGTGCTCTGAAAATATTTTATCCTCTTGAAATTGATGAATATCATTAAATCCCCATAAAAACGATGTATCAATGGAATAAACAAATATCACATTGTCCCAACAACCTAAATAAGTGCTATCAACTGGTAAATCAAATCGATAAGCAAAACAATCTGAGGAATCATCTTCATTATAAAAGTAAAGCTTATCATTTTCTTCTCTAACATATTTTGAAAAAGGAAACCAAGGTGGATATGATGAAAAAACAAAATACATATTTCCATCTAATGCCAATGTATCACTAATTTCAATTGAAAGCGTATCCTCACTATGACCACCGCCGTGGGAGTAAATATCAATATGATAATCCCATCTGTTTCCAATTTGTAATGGTAAATATTTATTAGAGATTTGTTGTGGAAAGCATAAATTGAAAAATGAAAAACTAAAAATTAAGGTGATAAAAGTTTTCATATATTCAACCATTAGTTAAGAACTTGCATATAACTATTTTTGATGAGTATTAAATCCTCGGATGTTTTCCATGCACAAACTTCAGTAATTAATTTGGTTAATTCAATAAAAATCTTCAAAAAGCTGTAAATAAAGTCTCCCTTTAATAAAGGGAGATGTCTCGACGAAAGTCGAGACAGAGGGATTCCTTATATTTGCACCTTAGCATAAAACAAATCTCCCTGTTCCGATAAATCGGAACTATCCCTCTTTACTAAAGAGGG
>Ga0154732_1085_pt1 | contig 52306 bp, 46 predicted proteins | sample Rifle2008BG16ft_FD_105740 | JGI IMG/M metagenome (GOLD analysis project Ga0154732, IMG submission 105740) | Ignavibacteria bacterium RBG_16_34_14 | reverse complement strand
TAAACTCACCTTCAAAATATATTGTTCTTCTTAACATTCCATTCAAACCAGCCATTCCCATAAAGGCACCCATACCGATACCACCAAGAAGATGCGCCCAGAAATGAAAGTTTGCAAGCTTCTGACTATAGAGTTTAGCACCATTAGTAAGTATAGGAAGCAAATAATAGATTGCTGAATATAGGGTCATGGTCAATCCAACTAAAATTGCTACATGTACGTGAGGACCGACAATCCATTGTGTGTTATGCAAAATTCTGTTCAGACCTAAATCAGCTTGCATAATACCAGCCGGAACAGCAAGAGCAAAACCAAGTAAACCACCTAATAAAAACTTTAACGGATTTGTCATTTTAATTGGTCTGGCGCTCCAGAGTGTAATTAAGGTAATGAAGAAGGCAAGTCCCTGTGTGATAAGCTCAAAAGCAGTAACCATTTCCCCAGATAAGATTTTTAAGATTCCAGGTTGTGCCTGATCGGACATTAAGTGGTGTGACCATACAGTCCAGCTTACAATCATCTCTACAAACAGAGCTGCCCGAGCCCAGTTTTCCATAAATAGTTTTTTACCGGTAATCAAAGTTGCAAGTAAGTACCATGTTCCGGCTACAAAGATCAGTACGAGTCCATCAGCAATTAGATCTAATCCCCACCAGAACCAGTTTTTATAAAGCAGTGCATCAATTGCTGAATGTCTTAAGCTTACACCGAACAATTATGCAATCATATAAACCAGAATTAGTACCCCTGTGAAAAGAATAACTATAGCATTAAATGCCGTATCAACAGTTCCGCGAGCAATAGCAGCAACTGGCAAAGAAACCAAATGTTCTTGTTTGTTTTTTCTAAAAAGGTTTTTGAGACCGCTTATGCCAAGTGCAGAAGAAAGCAAAGCACTGGCTGGTTGTTTTTCCCTGTCCTCCGGTGTGTAGGTAATTGTTTTAAAAACATTTATAACAAAGAAAACGGTTCCTAACATAACTAAAGCAATGCCGAATATAAAAAATGTTCCACCCCAAACACTAAACTGTGTGAAATCTGCAGGAAGCGGCCAGTATAAAGTATAAAGAGGAGCATAGTGGGTTAGGAATCCTGAAAACCAAAAAGTAAAAGTACCAATTCCGACTAAACCACAAGTCCAGTTTGCAAGTTTAATGCTCCACAATGGTTTTTTCATTAAGAAAGGGACGAGAAAAAGAAAAGCACCAAAAACAATTGAATAAGTAGAACCAAAAATTCCGACAAGCGGATGTGCGGTTAGTATTGCGAAATATTGATTTGGAGGGATCAGGGAAATAGGAGTTACCTGATAAGTTCTCATTATCATACCTTCAACGACGACAAAGCCATAATAAAGCAAACCAACAACAACAAACCTCAAAGTCATTTTTTGCATAGGAGTTAAGGTATCAGATTTGAACAACCCCTCTTCTCCGTTGGTTAGTGTTTGTAAAAAATTCATTTTAAAACCCTTTTTTATTATTTAGTTACATTTTTTAAATTATTTTTCTAATTGGTTACTATAACAGCGTTTTTTTCAATCATCTTAATTCCCTTTGGTCCGGAATATTCTGTTGAGCGAATAGAGTAAATTCCCGGTCTATCAAATTGCCAGAGAATATCATTCTTGTGACCGGGTAAAACCTGCATCTGGAAAAGCATTGAATTGTCCTGCCGGAATAATCCAAATCCGTAAGTTAAGTCTTCAGATGTAACGTTGAACAAGACTTTATTGTTTGTTTTAATGATCATTTTTTCAGCAGGTAAATTAAATTTGTGATTAGCAACGCTGATATAAAAAGTTTTATCCGCTTTAATTGAAGCTCTATTTAAATCCATCGACTTCCATGGAATTGTTTCGTGAGTAACGATGTGAAGAGATACACCAATTAGGACTAACAATGCAACTAAAGAATAAAATAATTTAGGGTTAATTACATTACTTTTGCCTTGGCGTGTTATATTATAACCAAACCAACCAATAAGAATCATTATAATCAGAACATATAGTGTATAAGCTATTGCCTGTCCTATTAAGACAATATTTGAATCAATCATTGTTTCACCCTTTTTTGTAAATCAATTAGTTTAATTATTAATGTTAGTATATCGTATTTTTGCATGAAAAATTTTTTATTAGAATTTCTCTCCTTTTGCTTCTCGAATATGACTACCAACAGATCTAATTCTTCCCCACATTGAGATGAAAAATAGAACAATACCTACAACCTGACCGATGGCTGATATTGTAAGAATAAATTTTAGTATTTCTGTTGGAGTTAAACAAGAAGAAACAACTTCTGAAATAAATCGAATAATCGTCGAGACAGTGATGATATAGTAAGTTGTTAGAATTAGAGCTGGATTATATAATTTATCATCTTTTTCGGGTCGTGGAAAAAACCATAGTGCAACGCCCATGATCATCATCATTACAAAACCGACAAGAATGATGTGGGTGTGTGCAGAGATAAGATCAGGATGGTGCCAAATACCAAAATAGTATCGTGCGATTAACAAATAAAGACCAGTTACTATTCCTAATAGAAGGAATATTATACTGGTCTTAATGAAATATCTTACAGTAGAAAACATAAGCAATTTATACTATGGTTTACTTACACACATTTTACCCCTCACACCGTGTCAATAATTACTTCATAAAATTTTGCATTAAGTGAACCGTCTAACAAAGGTTTTAATTTGTTAAAAGCGTCTTGACGTTCTTTGCTGGTATGCATTGCCATAAAAGTTTTTTCGCTTTCGTGTTCAACTAAAGTAACGTAGTTTTTACTTCCTTTTGTGAGTTTTAATAACCGCCGTGAAATAAATCCATCAAAATTTTTATAAACAGAGTTCGACCAATTAAACCATTCAAGAAAATCGGATTCTTTCCCAACTTTTATCGAAGGAAATTCAATTGTGTTGATAAACATAAATTCGTCTCCCTTTTTTGAATCCTACCGACAATTTAAAAGAAAAACTAAACTGTCAATGAGAGCTTAATAGATTTATTATTTTAATTTGAGTTTTATGAATTCACCGATTAAAATAGATGTTGGATATGTTACTTCTTCTTCATTCTTAGCATGAAGTTTAAGGTCTTCTGCAAAATCTACATAATCTTTTCTGTTCATCTTTTTAGCAACCTCTTCAAATTTATTGAGTGCCCGAACAATTTGTTTATGTTCTTCTAGCATTTGAGGTAATTCTGCTTTTAGCCTATCGGTCATTTTTGTAACCGGTCTCATATCCTCGGTTACATGTCCTCTCGAAATTTCAGCGAGCAATCCAAGGGGTGGAATTGCAATCTCTTCTTCTTTAACAAAATGACCATGCAAAACTTTTGCAACTTCTTTTGCAGTCGTACCAATTTCCCCTTCTTCTTTAGTTGCTTCAGCAAGAATTGCATGAAGTTTTTCATGCTCAATTTTCATTGATTCCGGAATTTTAAATTCCATTGCCTTTTCTCCTTCGTGTTTCGTTGTTTCGTGTTGATTTATTTCTGTTTTATGTGTATGACTTTCATGATGTAATTCACCGGTTTCGTAATAAACTTCGACTGAATGGATAAACTGAACATATGCTTTAACATATTCTCTACCAGCATCAACATCATCAATACTATAATCCTTTTTGGAAACTGCATTATTAAACAAGTCTTTTATCTCATCTGGAATTTGGCCAGCAAGGACTTTTTCAAGTTGGTTCAAAGAATTTCTATCAATCGAACTGTCTGCTGCGGGAATTGCGGGACCAAGATCCCTTCCGGCAGGTTTAAGACCGGTGTAAGGTTCGCCTTCACCTGAACGATGAATCCGAACAAGGGTTTCAAAGAAATACATGTCAGCAAGTTCCTGTGCATCTTTACTCAGTTTCCTGACAATAAGAGTTTTGTTAAAAGCACTCTTTATAATTTCTTCATCTGCTTTCTGAACCCATATAAGCACATAATTAACATTACCCGTCTCAATTGCTTTTATAGCTGCCTTCACGACCGGTCCATCAAGTCCATCGCAATGAGCAGAAACACTACTGCTGTCGAATAATAAAAATAATAATAGCAGTTGGATCATTGTTAAACTGATATTGATATTTAGTTTCATAAAATTCCTTTCAATTATTTTTTGATTAATATCTATTGTGTTACAACATTACACTGTGAAACATAAAAACAATTTTATTCAAGTCATTAAACAATTGTTTATAATTTCTATTTGGCAACAATTAATAGATTAATAAAGCAGGCTGTTATTCCAGCGATAAAATTCATAGCGAAATTATTTGTGAAGTAATATTTGAACAGCAGGTTTGGTGATGAAGATATATCATCTATTCCAACACCAATTTTTACTATGTAATGATTTGTCTAGCTTATAGGTAGTAATAAAAGAACAGCTATAACTAAAAATGATTAGAGTTTCGTTTTATTTCTGCTAAAATTTTAATAGGTTGCTTTTAGTTAGTTTCCATCTTGATTTTCTACTGTGATTATTTCTTGTTGATTATTCAATCTTCTTTCTAAATCTTAAAGAACTGAGAAATAGGATTCCAATCCCCATAATTAATAAAACAAGAGCTTCAATCCATAATTCTGCAAAACCCGTTCCTTTAAGAATCACACCTCTGATAATTGCAACAAAATATCTTAGTGGAATTATATAACTGATATACTGAATAATCTCAGGCATATTCTCAATTGGAAATGCAAAACCCGATAAGTAAACCATCGGAACCATTATTCCAAAAATAGAAATCATCATTGCCTGCTGTTGTGTTTGAGAAATTGTTGATACAAAAAGACCAAACCCAAGTGTAGAAAGTACATACAGAAAAGATGCAAAGAGAAGAAAAAAAACACTTCCCCTAACAGGAATGTTAAAGATAAAAGTCATCGCTGTGATTACAATAATCACTGCTGCAAAACCAAGAATTATAAATGGAATCATTTTCCCCGTTATAAGCTCAAAAGGTTTTATTGGAGTGACGATAAGCTGTTCAAGTGTACCAATTTCTTTTTCTTTAACAATGGCTAATGAAGCGAGAATAAGTGTAATATTACTTAGCAATAATCCAACAATTCCCGGTACCATAAAGTTTCTTGTCTTAAGAAGCGGATTATACCAGACTCTTATTACAGGAGTTATCTGTGCAGAATGAATAGCTCTTCTACCATTGTCATTAAAATAATCCTGCAGTAAATTTTGAGAAAACTTTGCTGTGATATTTGAAATATATCCGGCAACAATTGAAGCTGTATTTCCATCAGATCCATTAAAGAGCAGTTGTACTTTTGCTGTTTCGTGTCTATGGATTTTCTTTTCAAAATCGTTTGGGATTACAACCGCTACAATAATATCGCCGCTATTTATCTGCTCAGTTACCTCGTTATAATTTGTTGCATTATAATCAATAGAAAAGAAACCGGAGCTTTCAAATCTTGCAATATAATCCTTGCTTAATTCAGATCGATCCTGATCGAAAACCAAGGTATGAACAATTATAACATCAAGTGTGGCAGCATAGCCAAGAAGTATTAATTGAAGGACAGGGGCAACAAGAATTATCCCGAACATTTTTGGGTCACGCTTAAACTGGAGAAATTCTTTTTTAATTATGTGAAGGATGTTCTTCATAATTTAAGCGGATTTTTCTTTCTTAATATTGATTAAGTTTGAAAGCGTGAGGATTATAATCGCAAACAAAAACATATAAATTACCTGTTCCCAGAAGGCTTCAAGTCCAACACCTCTAAGGATAATAGCTCTAAGTATTTCAATAAAAAATTTAACGGGGGTAATGTTTGTAAAGATTTGAATTATCCACGGCATACTTTCGATAGGAAAAATAAAACCCGAAAGAATAATTGAAGGAAGAAGTGAAAGTGCTGTCGCCAAGGAAAATGCAACCTGCATAGATTCGGAAATAACTGAGATAAAAATTCCAATGCTTGCTGCAGAAAACAAAAAAATAAGGGAAGAAAAAAAGAGAAGAAAGAAATTTCCTTTCACCTCAATATCAAAAAGACTGTACCCTGCAATTATTATCATTGTTGCATTTAATAAAGCAAGTGCAATGTAAGGTGTAATTTTTCCAAGAAGAAGTTCGGTTGATTTTGTTGGGGAGACATTTATCTGTTCTATTGTTCCTCTCTCTTTTTCTCTCACAAGGGAAATGGAAACGCTTACCACACAAACAATAACCAGGATCATTCCAATTAATCCTGGCAAAAGAAATAGAGTTGAGGAGAGTTCAGGATTAAACCAGAAGACCGGTTCAAGTTCGATAGGTAAATTTACTTTAACTCCGTAAGCAGAAAATATATCTGCGGTTATTTTACTGTTAAAATTTATTGCTGCCAGGTTCACATAATTTTGTACTATTGTTGCAGTGTTACCGTCAACACCATCAATAAGGAACTGAATTTTTGCAGGACTGTTGCTGTAAACGTTTTCTGAAAAGTCATCAGGAATTACAATTACACATTGTGCTTTCTTTTCATCAAGAACCTGTTTGATATCTGAATCTTTAAAAATATATCCTGCAAGAGTAAAATTTTCAGTACTGCTTAAAGAGCTAATAAATTCACGACTTAAATAAGAATGGTCTCTATCATAAACAGCAATCTTTATATTCTTTACATCAAAATTAATAGCATATCCGAAAATTATAAGAAGGAATACGGGAAAGAGTATAAGAATAGAAAGCATTCTATAATCTCTAAAAAGATGTTTGAATTCTTTCTTTGCAATTGCTTTAGTTCTTTGCAGATCCATTTTCTTTGTCCATTTCAAGCACATGAATAAAAACATCTTCAAGTGTAGGAACTATTGAATCAATTCTCCTTACATTGATTGAATGTTTCTTCCCAAGCAGTTCCCTTATCTGTTCTTCATTTGTGTAATTGTCATTTACAACAATGTGAATACTGTTACCAAAGATTGATACCTCATTAACGAAATTTTGCTTTTCAAGAATCTCAAGTGCTTCAATAACCTTATCACATTCAATTTCCAAGATTGTGTTTTTTATGTAATTGCTTTTTAATTCTTTAGATGTTCCCTGTGCGATTATTTTTCCCCTGTTAATCAGAATTATCTTGTTGCAATATTCAGCTTCCTCAAGGTAATGTGTCGTCACAAGAACAGTGATACCTTCAGATGAAAGATCATGAATTAAATCCCAGAATCTTCTTCTTGATATAGGGTCAACACCGCTTGTTGGTTCATCGAGAAAAACAATTTCCGGTTTGTGAATAACTGCAGTGCCGAGAGCAAGCCGTTGCTTTATTCCACCGGGAAGGGAAGAGGTTAAAGTTTTTTCTTTCCCTTCGAGGTTAGCAATTTTTAAAACCCAATTTTTTCTTTTTGCAAACTGATTTCCTTCCAATCCATACACACCGCCAAAGAAGTTAATATTCTCTTCAACTGTAAGATCATTATAAAGAGAAAACCGCTGAGACATATAACCAATATTTTTCTTTACATGGTCAGGTTTTTTATTAATGCTGTATCCGCCAACTATTGCTTCACCTGAAGTTGGTTCCAGAATAGTGCAAAGCATTCTTATTGTTGTGGATTTTCCTGCGCCGTTAGCACCCAGAAATCCAAATATCTCACCTTTATTTACATTAAAAGAGACATTATCAACTGCAAGAAAGCTGCCGAATTTTTTTGTAAGATTATTTACTTCGATTGAGAACATGTGTATATATAAAAATTTCGTTTACAAGAAGTCAGTAGACAAAATGTTAAATCTAATTTCCTCTCATCCGGCTTTCCTGATTAAATGAATAAAAATATTTTCAAGCGATGGAGTAATTTTTCTATAATAATAAATTTCAATGGAGTGCTCTTTGAAAGCTTTTTCTATTATAGGGTAATCTCTTTGGACGTTATTAATTATTACATTAATCCTGTCGCCAAACATTTGCACCTCAAAACCAACTTTATCTCTTATAAGCACATATGCTTCCCTGATTTTAGTGCAGACAATTTCTATTACTTCTTTCTCAAGAGTTTGTTTGATTTGATTCGGGGTATCAAGACTAATGATTTCTCCCTTATGCATAAGAGCTACACGGTTGCATCTCTCAGCTTCATCAAGGTAAGGAGTTGTTAGCACAACTGTTATTTTCTCTTTTATTAAACCTGAAAGAATTTTCCAGAAATCTCTTCTGGAAACAGGATCAACTCCTGTTGTTGGTTCATCAAGAAAAATAATTTTTGGTTTATGAATAAGGCTGCAGGCAAGAGCAAGTTTCTGTTTCATTCCACCAGATAATTTTTCGGCAATTCTGTTTCTGAAGGATTTCAGTCTTGTAAACTCAAGCAGTTCATCTCTTCTTTTTTGATAATTTTTCACGCCATGTATATCAGCGAAAAATTCTATATTCTCATCAATTGAAAGGTCACCATAGAGAGAAAACTTTTGTGAGAGATAACCAATCTGGTTCTGAATTTCTTTTTTACTTGAAATAATATTTTTTTCAAAAATTTGTACTGAACCGGAATCTGGTTTTAATAAACCGCAAAGGATTCTTATCGTAGTCGTTTTCCCGGCACCATCAGGACCAACAAGCCCAAACATTTCCCCTTCATAAACTTCAAGAGAAGTACCTTTTACAGCCTCAACTTCATCGTATGATTTTTTGAGATTGTCTATTTTTATTATCGTTCTCACTATTTAGCTTATTTTAGATTTATCACCGCGTCCGCCGGCAAACCTGCTTTCAGTTCGAGATTAGGATTTGGAATTTTTATCTTTACAGCAAAAACAAGCTTGGTCCTTTCATCTTCTGTCTGAATATTTTTGGGAGTAAATTCGGCTTCGGGAGATATGTATGATATATATCCCTCATATTTTTTATCCTTAAAAGTATCTATATAAATATTAGCTTTCTGATTAAGCTTTACTTTGCCAAGCTCATCTTCGGAAACATAAATAACAAGTTCAGCTACACTTAAATCGGAAATTTTGAAAAGAGCAGAGAGCATAGAAACCATTTCTCCTTTTTCAATGAACTCTTTTACTATATAACCATTTCCCGGTGAAGTAACATAAGAGTCCCGGATATTTTTTTGAAGAAGTTCAAGGACAGCTTTTTGCTTTTTTAAATTGGCGTTTGCCTGTTCTATCTCTTCAGGTCTGGCAAGATTTGTAATTTTCTTGAAATTTTCTTTTGCCGCATTAAGCTGTGCATTTGAAACTTCATACCTTGCCGTAGCATCTTCCAATTGTTTTTTTGTGATTGATTTGGATTCAAAGAGATTTGTCATTCTTTCTTTATCCTTTTTTGCCAGGTCAAAATTTACCTCAGCCTGTTTAAACATCTCTTCTGCCTGATTAATATCTTCTTGCCGTGCACCTGATTTTAAAAGCTTAAGTTGAGCCTCAGCTATATCTACGCCTGCTTCGGCTTGTTGAAGCTGGTAATTAAGGTTCTCATGATTAATAATTAAAACTGTATCTCCTTCTTTAACCAGTTCTCCTTCTTTCTTGAAAATTTCTTTAACCTCACCGGTTACTTTGGAGGAAACAGTAATTTCAGTCACTTCAATGTTACCTGAAGCCTTAAGTGTATTTTCGTCATCATTGTTGTTGCAGCCAACAATTAATAATGGGATTATCAGTAATGATTTCAATGAAGTGTTCATATATAATTACTCATAGATTTTTTAAAAGTTTTTTCCCTTTTTCAGTTAGTATACTATTAAAAAGAATTTCGAGTGCAATCTGCATTGCTTCTTTATAAGAGAATTTATTGTGATAAAGAAATTCCGGATTTACTATTGCTCTGAGCGAGGCAACAAATATCGTTATTACAATTTCATTCGGCTGGTCAAGAAAAATATTTTCTTCTTTTCCCTGCTCAATAATATTTGAAAAAACAGCGTAGATTTTTTTAGTTCTGAAATTGTCTATTTTTTCCCAAACGGCGGGCATATGAATTTTAATATCGGATAACCACTTTTCACTAAATTGTGTTACAAACGCTCCCATTAGTTGTGTAAGATTTGTGATTTTTTTTATAACATCAGAATCTGCAGAAAGAATTTCATCTACTTTTTCTGAGATCATATTAATAGTAAAATGAGCCACCTCTTCAACAAGCTTTTCCTTGGTTGGAAAATATTTGTAAATAGTTTTTTTACTCATTCTTAAGTTAACAGCAAGTTCATCCATCGGAATTTTATAGAAACCTTCCTTAAGGTAACGTGATTGTGCATGAATCAGAATTTTATTCTTTTCATCAACATTCTGAGAATCAAGAATAAAAATTGAACTTAACATAGGAAACTTCTTTGGTTTTCTTAGTTTCCAAAATAAATAATGGAAACTATTTTGTCAAGTTATAGTTACCAAGTATTTTTTGTCCAGGTATTGCTAATCTAAATTTTTGTAGCTAATTTTTTGCAAAAAATCCGGGGGCATCCCATGAAAAATGTTTTCCTTTTTATTTCTTTCTTTACCTTAATCTTTTGCTGTTTCATTAATGCTCAAACTAAAATTGAAGCTGATATCGAAATCGCATATCAAAATGCCAAGAAAGGAGTCTATTGGGCTTTAGATAATATTCCTGAAAAGAAAGCAAAGCTTGAGAATGATCTTATTGCGGAGGATAAACTTTATGCTAAGGTAAAGCTTGATAAAGAGATATTTGGTGTGAAGGTAGAGTCTACAGGTTATTATAATTCCAATGAAGTTACTATAACAATTTATAAATCAGATGATTCTTTGGTGAAAGAGGGGTATCTGAAAAAATAGGATTTAAATTGCAGGATTATTTCTGTTTATTTTAAATGGATAGATTAATTATTGGGAAGAGATAATTTTGCCTCGACTGAAGAATCCTCAACAAAGCTGTTAACAAGAACTTTAACTTCTTCTTCATTGCCCAAAAGATCTTTTAACGATATTTTAAGAATAACATTATCAACAAGCAATTGAATTGTTCTCCATAAAGATCGGATTGAACAATCAATTGAATTTGTACATATCTTTTCTATTCCTGTATGACTGCTGCAAAAATCTTCCTCAAACAATCTTCCGCCCAATACAGCCAAAACGTCACCAATAATTATTTCTTCAGCAGGTTTAGCAAGTTTATAACCACCGCTTTGTCCTCTTGCTGCTTCGATAAATCCGCCAAGCCGAAGTGTTCTTAAAAGTTTAGCTGCATTTGCGGTTGATAAACCTTCTAAATCGCTTATCTCCGGAATGGTAAGTCCGTTCAGAGATTTGGACTTACCAATCCTGAGCAAACATCTTAAACCATATTCTTCCTGTGAACCGAATTTCATATTACTTGTATTGTTTATATTGATATTATCACCTTGAGCGATAGCATCAATAGTTAATTAACCTTTGAACAATGGAATTTTTGATCCACACATTTTTGCATATTCAACTTTAGCAAAATCTTCTGGACTAATAGAAGGACCTTTGTTTGTGCAAAGTTCATCAAATACTTCTTTCAGAGTTTCAGCAATTTCTGCTCTTGTTCTTCCTTCTATATCATACCTTTGCATAAAGTAAATAAGTTCTCCATTCTTAAATAAAGCAATACTTGGAGAAGAGGAAGGGAAATTTGTTATATATTGTCTTATTCTATCAACTGCTTCTCTCTCCATTCCTGCAAAACCTGTGTAAAGTTTATCCGGAATAATTGTATGTTGAAGTGCTAATGAAATACCCGGTCTGGCACTTCCGGCAGCACATCCGCAAACAGAATTTATCATTACTAAAACTGTTTTATCATCATTCACTTTTATAGCTTTATCAACTTCTTCCCGTGTTAATAGTTCTGTAAAACCAACAGCAACAAGTTCATCTCTCATATGCTGTACAGCTTCAGGGTCATACATCGGGGGACGCGAAATAACGTTGAACATTTTTACTCCTACTTTTTATTTTTATTTGAACTCTAATAGATTGAACTATAATAATCCCAATTCCAGTTTTGCTGCATCAGACATCATTTCTCTATCCCAAGGGGGATTCCATACGAGTTTAATTTTTACATCATTTACTTCAGGTACATTTCTTATCCTTGCTTCAACTTCGCCTGGTAAAGAACCGGCAACAGGGCAAGCCGGGGAAGTTAAAGTCATCTTAATTTCTACATTAACTTCATCATCAATACCGATTTCATAAATTAATCCAAGTTCAAAAATGTTAACCGGTATTTCAGGATCATAACAATTCTTTAATGCTTCAATTACTTTTTCTTCTAAAACCTGTTTATTTATCTCTGTCTTTTCCATTTTTAGATTTTATAATTCTTTCTAATATTTTTCCTTAAAGGATTTTTATTCTGTAGTAACAGTTTTATCTTCATTTTTTAATGCAGATAACATTGTATGCCAGGCAAGACTTGCACATTTAACTCTTATAGGAAATTCTTTTACTCCTGCCAGAACAGCAAGCTTACCAAGTTCTTCAATGCTTTCATCCTCATCAAGTTTTCCTGTTATCAGGTCGTGAAATTTTTCAAATATTTTTTTTGCTTCTTCAATAGATTTTCCTTTTACAACAGTGCTCATTAAAGAAGCAGATGCCTTAGAAATAGCGCAACCGGATCCCTGGAATGAAATATCTTTTACAATATCTTTCTCAACATCTACAAAAATATTTATTTTATCTCCGCATAAAGGATTGTAACCTTCTGCTGTTCTGTTTGCCGTTTCAAGCTTTTTAAAATTCCTTGGGCTTTTATTATGATCTAATATTACCTGCTGATAAAGTTCCCTTAATTCAGGGTCAAGCATTAAAAACCTCAATTACTCTTTTCACAGAATCAACAAGTATATCAACTTCTTCTATAGTATTATAGAGACCAAAAGAAGCTCTTGATGTTGCAGCAATGTTATATCTTTGCATTAGCGGCTGAGTACAGTGGTGACCTGTTCTAATGGCTACTCCTTCATAATCAAGAAAAGTTCCAATATCATGAGGATGAATGTTATCAAATATGAAAGAGATAACAGCAGATTTTTGTCTCGCATTTCCAATAATCTTTAAACCAGGAACTTCTTTTAATCTCACCGTGGCATATTCAAGTAAATCCGCTTCGTGGTTAGCAATTTTATCTATTCCTTTAGAAGTCACATAATCAATTGCTGAACCAAGACCGATAGCTCCTGCTATGTTTGATGTCCCCGCTTCAAATTTAAAAGGCAGTTCGTTAAAAGTTGTCTCTTCAAAAGTTACTTTAGATATCATATCGCCGCCGCCCATAAAGGGAGGCATAGTTTTCAAGATTTCTTCTTTTGCATAAAGAACACCAATACCTGTCGGACCATAAAGCTTATGTCCTGAAAAAGCTAAGAACTCACAATCAAGTTTCTGGACATTAACCGGAAGATGGTTTACTGATTGGGCTGCATCTAGCAAAACCGGAATGTTATTTTTATGTGCAGCTTCAATAATTTCTTTTACCGGATTTACAGTTCCGAGAGAATTAGAGACGTAAACAACAGAAATTAATTTTGTTTTATCAGATATGAGGTTTAGGAATTCATCAAAAATGATTTCTCCATTATCATCAATAGGAATAATTTTTAACTTTGCTTTCTTTTCATTGCAAAGAAACTGCCAGGGAACAATGTTGGAATGATGTTCCATATTGGAAATAATTATTTCATCTCCTTCTTTAACATTACTTCTTCCAAAAGAATTAGCAACAAGATTTATACTCTCAGTTGTTCCTCTTGTAAAGATTATCTCTTTCCCGCTCTTTGCATTAATAAAATTCTTTACTTTAATTCTTGCTTCTTCATATGCATCTGTTGCAACTCCGCTTAAATAATGAACACCTCTGTGAATATTTGAATTCATTGAAGTGTAATACTTATTCAGCGTATCAAGAACCTGCTGAGGCTTTTGTGTTGTAGCTGCGTTATCAAGATAACATAAAGGTTTATTCCTTATTTTTATTTTTAAGATAGGAAAATCTTCACGTATCTTATAAACATCATAGGTATTTTTTATTTCTTTTACAGTTGGTTCCTGTTTAACAATCATCACTTACTCTCTTCCGGTGGATTGAATTTCCCGGATAAAATTTCTTCAATATAATTTCGCACAGCCTTTACTTTTACAGATTGAATAACATCACTTGCGAAAGCATGAATAAGAATAGCACGTGCAGCTTCATTACCAAGTCCTCTTGACTTAAGGTAAAACAATGCATCCTTATTAAGCTGCCCTATTGTGGCGCCATGAGAACATTTAACATCATCTGCAAAAATTTCAAGCTGCGGTTTTGTATTTATCAAAGCTTCCTGAGAAAGAATGATATTATTGTTCTCCTGGAAAGCATTTGTTTTTTGAGCATCAGGTCTAACAATAACTTTCCCGTTGAAAACTCCCCGTGACGCATGATTGAGAATGCCTTTGTAATGTTCGTGGCTGTTGCAATGCGGCTTTGCATGATCAATCAAAGTGTGCACATCGAACAACTGGTTATTTTCTGTAAGGAATAAACCATTGAGTTTGCATTCACCGCCTTCATCATTAAACTTAGAATTAAAATCATTTCTTGTGAGGGAAGCACCAAGAGATATAAAATGAGAAGAAAAATTGCTTGATCTTTCCTGGTCAATATCCATTCTCCCGATATGGAAAGCTGATTTACTTTCTTCCTGTATTCTTAAATGATCAACAACAGCATTCTCACCAACAACAATTTCTGTAACAGTGTTGGTGAAATAAATACCCGAATTGATACTTACAAAATGTTCGATGATAGTTACCTGGGAATTTTTTTCTGCAACAAAAAGGTTTCTCGGCTGAATTAAAAGCTTTTCATTTTCAGAAGAAGTAATGAAAAGAATATGGATTGGCTGATCAACTATTTTACTTTCAGGAATATGAATTAATACCCCATCTTTTGTAAATGCTGTGCTGAGAGAGGTAAAGATGTGTTTACTAAAATCCGCATATTTCCCAAAATGTTTTCCTATCAATGGAGAATTTAAAGAGATAGCTTTAGCAATGCTGCTAACTTCAATACCATCTGGTGCTTTATTAATATTTGTCAGCTCTTCAGAAAAATGTCCGTTAATAACCACAACAACATTTGACTCAAGACTTTCAAATAAAAATTTTTTAATCTGATTTTTTGTTAAATGTTTTTTATCAAAACTTGGAATAAAATTATGCTCGAGGAGGGGAGCGATGCTTGTATATTTCCACTCTTCATCTTTTACAGTTGGAAAGCTAAGGTCTGAAAATTTACTTAATGCTTCTTTTCTTATACCATTAATTGAAGAAAACCTCTCTCCATTTAAGCTATTTTCAAACAGCTCATAACTTTTTAAGTATTGATTTTTTATTTCTTTTATATCATTCATCAGAATTTTTCTTCACGTTTATTTAATTAGTAACCAATTCATTTTTTTCTTCTTTCACCCAATCGTAACCTTTTTCTTCAAGTTCAAATGCCAGCTCTTTTCCTCCTGATTTAACAATTTGCCCTTGATAAAGAACATGAACAAAATCCGGAATGATATAATTCAATAATCTCTGATAATGAGTAACAACAACAACAGCATTATCTTTTGATTTAATAGTATTCACTCCTTTTGCCACAATTTTTAATGCATCAATATCAAGTCCGGAATCAGTTTCATCAAGTATTGCAAGCTTAGGTTCAAGCACTGCCATCTGAAAAATTTCATTTCTTTTTTTCTCGCCGCCGGAAAAACCTTCATTTACAGATCGGCTAAGAAGCTGCTGGTCAAGCTCAACGAGTTTTGTTTTTTCTTTTATGAGAGAAAGAAATTCCATTGCATCAACTTCTTCAAGTCCGCGGTACTTTCTTATTTCATTAAGTGCAGTTTTAAGAAGATTAGTATTGCTTACGCCTGGAATTTCAACAGGATATTGAAAAGCGAGAAAGATACCTTCTCTTGCTCTGTCCTCAGGAGACATTTCAAGAAGATTTTTCCCTTCATAAATTATTTCACCTTTAGTAATTTCATAATCTTCTCTACCCGCAAGAATCTGTGCAAGTGTACTTTTACCGGAACCATTTGGTCCCATTATAGCATGAACTTCACCTGTATTGATTTTTAGGTTAATACCTTTTAATATCTTTTTACCATCAATGCTGGCGTGTAAATTTTTTATTTCTAACATTTCGAAGTTTCCCTTTCTGTTTTCATAGGTATAAAGGTATAGGGTATAAGGTATATGTCTTTTATTCCTTTATACCATATACATATACCTTATACCCATCATTGTTATCCCACACTTCCTTCAAGACTAATACCTAGAAGTTTTGTTGCTTCAACTGCGAATTCCATAGGAAGTTCTTTAAAGACTTCTTTACAATAACCGTTTACAATTAATCCAATTGCGTCTTCAGCAGAAATACCTCTCTGTTTCAGGTAGAATACCTGGTCTTCACCAATTTTTGAAGTTGTGGCTTCATGCTCAATTTGTGCAGTAGGATTATTTATTTCAAGGTAAGGGAATGTGTGAGCTCCACATTTATCTCCAATTAAAAGAGAATCACATTGGGAAAAATTTCTTGAACCATCAGCTCTCTTTTGAATTTTGACCAAACCTCTGTAACTGTTATTACTCTTTCCTGCAGAAATTCCTTTTGATATAATTGTGCTTTTTGTATTCTTTCCAATGTGAATCATTTTTGTTCCGGTATCGGCTTGTTGCATGTTGTTAGTCATAGCAACTGAATAAAACTCACCTACAGAATTATCTCCCTGAAGAATACAGCTTGGATACTTCCAGGTAATTGCGGAACCGGTTTCAACCTGTGTCCATGATATTTTTGAATTAACTCCTCTGCAGGCTCCTCTTTTAGTTACAAAATTATATATACCACCTTTACCATCTTTATCACCTGCGTACCAGTTCTGGATTGTAGAATATTTTATCTGTGCATTATCATGAGCAATCAACTCAACAACTGCAGCGTGAAGCTGGTTTTCATCACGCATCGGTGCAGTACAACCTTCAAGATAACTTACATAAGAACCTTCATCGGCAATAATCAAGGTTCGTTCAAATTGCCCTGTGTTGGCAGCATTAATTCTAAAGTAAGTTGAAAGCTCCATTGGGCATCTCACACCTTTAGGAATGTAAACAAAGGAACCATCACTAAATACCGCAGAATTAAGAGATGCAAAAAAATTATCTGTATATGGGACAACGCTTCCGATATATTTCTTTACAAGATCAGAATGATTTCTGATTGCTTCACTCATTGAACAGAATATAATCCCCATCTCTGCAAGAGTTTCTTTAAATGTTGTTGCAACAGAAACACTATCAAACACTGCATCAACAGCAACACCGGAAAGTCTTTTCTGTTCTTCAAGAGAGATTCCCAGCTTTTCAAAAGTGCTGATTAATTCCGGATCAACTTGTTTGGCTTCTTCAAGGCTACTGAATTCTCTTTTCTTTTTGGGAGCTGAATAGTAAGATAAATCCTGGTAATTAATGGGGTTATATTTAACATTTGGCCAATGAGGTTCCTTCATTTTCAGCCAATGCTTATAAGCTTTCAATCTCCAATCTAGCATCCATTCAGGTTCACCTTTTATTGCGGAAAGCTGCCCAATAATATCCTCATTCAAACCTTTTGGAAGACTTTCTGATTCTATCTCTGTGACGAATCCGTACTTATATTCCTTATTGGCAATCCGTTCTATTGTTCCAATTTCAGTTGTGCTCATTATATCTTCAATGCTCAAATTTTATTTTTACTGATTCAAAGCTATAGAATCTGTACAAAAAAGTCAAGATTAAATTAAAGATTAAAAAGATGACAAGATATCAGATGATCGTTTAAATTGTTTTTCAGATATAATAGAGTTAATTTTGACTTAATTATTCACTAAAATGGATGTGGCAGTAATTGGAAGATCAGGAAAAGCAGGAGCAGAAGGTTTCTGAAAGTCAGAAAAGTGAACAGGAAGAAAAAAGCACTACACCATACAAGGGAAATCAAAGAAGAAGATTCTATAACAGAAACAGAAGGTATTCATCCCAGCAGCCACAATGGAAAAGAGAGAATTTAAAATTCAGCAAGGTTTCTATCATTATTCCTCTTTTAAACGAAGAAGAGTCACTCAACCTTCTGGCAAATGAAATCAGGAAAGTTTTAAAACCATTTGATATCCTTTATGAAGTTATTTTTATTGATGATGGCAGCACTGATAATTCGTTAAAAGTAATTAAAGAGATATGGAGAACAGATAAAAGATTTAGGTACATAAGTTTCAGAAAAAACTATGGAAAATCTGCTGCTCTTCAAATAGGTTTTAAACAATCAACCGGGGATGTTGTAGTAACAATGGATGCTGATTTACAGGACGATCCTTCTGAAATACCAAATCTTTTAAGGAAACTTAATGAAGGATTTGATCTTGTTTCCGGCTGGAAAAAAATCCGCCGCGATCCATTTATAAAAAAATATTCTTCAAGGTTTTTCAATTTTGTAACAAGAATAATTAGTGGAATTAAAATACATGACTTTAATTGTGGACTTAAAGCCTACAAAAAAGAAGTAATTGAAAATGTTTATGTATATGGTGAATTACACCGTTACATTCCTGTTTTGGCACATTGGCAAGGTTATAAAATTTCAGAGATTATAATTAAACACCATGCACGCCGCTATGGAAAAACCAAATTTGGAATATCAAGATTCTTTAAAGGTTTTATTGACCTGATTACTGTTGTTTTCACAACCCGTTATATAAGACGTCCAATGCATTTGTTTGGATTTTTAGGGGCACTTGCTTTCCTTGCAGGTATTGTTGTAAACGGATACCTAACATATCTTTGGGTTACCGGTGGATACCTAAGTAACAGACCTATGTTATTCCTTGGTATTCTTTTGATTATTGTAGGTGTGCAGTTCTTTTCTGTTGGTTTGTTGGGTGAAATGTTTGTAGCTCACACAAGAAGCGAGAAAGAATATTTAATTAAAGAAAAAGGTTAATACAAGTTTAAGTGTAAGTTTCAAGTTCAAGAAAAAATCAATTATAAATCTTACACTTCAATGACTACTAAATGACAAATGACCAATTACAGGCTCTTCCATTTTTTATCATTCCATTCTTAAAATGTACTACGATCCTGTAAAAAATGTTTTTGCAATAGTTATTAGAAAATTTCCCTTTCTGAGGATTATTTTTTACAAACTGCTCAATCTTTTTTTCTTAAGAGCATGGTATGTAAAGAGGGAATTAAAAAGAATAAGAAAGAATTTCGGTTCCAAAGAGATTGATATTTTTGACGCAGGAACTGGATATGGGCAATACACATACTTTATGTTCAAGAATCTACAGCCAAATAAAATTTATGCCGTTGATGTTAAAGAAGACTGGATTAAAGACAACAAAAAGTTCTTCAAAAGAAAAAATATAAATAATGTAAGCTTTGGAATCGAAGATCTTACATCAATAAACCATAAAGAAAAATTTAATCTTGTTGTTTGTATTGATGTAATGGAGCATGTAGAAGATGATATTGAGGTTTTTAAGAATTTTTTTAATTCTTTAAAACGGGGAGGATATCTTTTAATAAACACACCATCACTATTTGGTGGAAGCGATGTTCATGAAGGTGATGAGGAAAGCTTTATCGGTGAGCATGCACGAATAGGATATTCGGATAAAGATTTGAAAGAAAAGCTTTCAACAGCAGGCTTTAGAGAATTCCATTATAAATACAATTATGGTTTCTGGGGAGATAAAGGATGGAGGCTTGCAATAAAATTTCCAATGCTTCTTCTTAATATTTCGAAAATATTTTTCTTAGTTTTGCCAATATATTATTTGATTACTTTCCCTTTTACTTTAATAATGATGTTTTTGGATTACAGTTTAGAAAATAAAATTGGCAGTGGAATAACATTCATAGCAAAAAAATCTTAATAACGTTTAACAATCGGAATTTACATGAGCAAGGTTAAAAAAAATATCAAAACAACTGTACTTATCCAAGAAAATTTCTTAACAAAATTCAAGCTGGATAATTTTATACCCGCCAAATACCAGGTACCTGCTCTGATTGTAATAATAATTGTTCTCTTCCTGCTTTTTCTAAATCCACTTTATTTCGGTAATAAAACATTTCAATCGGGAGATATAATATCAACGGAGGCATTAAAACCTTATGTCGAGAAAGAGAGAGATGGTTTTTCACTGTGGAATCCTTACATATTTTGCGGGATGCCTGCTTATGCAGTTTCAACCGAGGTTCAATGGTTTAATGTTATAAATTATGCTTTTTATAAAATAAGACTTTTATTTGCCAATCCCGGGGATTTGTCTTGGTGGGGTTATTATTTAATTATTCTCGCTATCACTTCATTTTTCTTTATGAGGTATTTAACAAAAAATAATCTTGTAAGTTTTTTTGTTGCTATTGCTGTTGGATTTAGTACGGGACTCATTGTATTTCTTTTCATTGGCCATGTCACTAAACTTTACTCACTTTGCATGTATCCGCTTATTTTTTTAATGCTTATAAGAATGCGGGGCAAAATTAAGTTTCTTGATTTTCTTCTCCTCGTTATCGCCTTACAATTGTTTATTCAAGGTTTCCATGTTCAGATAATTTTTTATACTCTTTTTTCAATAGCAGTATATTTTATCTATTTCTTTGTAAGAAGCTTAATTAAAAAAGAAAATGAGTTACGGAATAATTTACTAAAATCTGCCGGCGTATTTATTCTTGCTTCAATAATTGCTATGGCAATACAGTTAGATCAATTCACCCAGATATATGAATATACACCTTATTCAACAAGAGGATCTGAAAGTATAACAGACAAAACAACACCTGCTGATGAAAAGACGGGTTCGGAATATTATAAATATCACACTGACTGGTCTTTTTCGCCTGGAGAAGTTTTAACTTTTATTGTCCCATCATATTTTGGTTTTGGGAATTCAACTTATACAAGTTCATTAACGAACAACAAGCCTGTGGAAGTTAATACTTACTTTGGTCAAATGCCTTTTGTTGATGTTGCAATGTATATGGGTGCGTTTGTTTTTTTCTTAGCGCTATATGGAATTTTCACTAGGTGGAGAGAACCATTTGTTCAATTTTTAACTATTCTTTCAGGAATAGCATTACTAATTTCATTTGGAAAGAACTTCCCCATTCTTTTTGATATAATGTTCTATTATTTCCCATATTTTGATAAGTTCAGAGTACCCTCAATGATGCTCGTTCTTGTTCAACTAAGTATGCCTGTTCTTGCAGGTTTTGGATTGATGAGAATTCTATCTCTCAGAAGAGAAAAGAATATTAAGCAAAATAATATTTTGAGAAATATTGCTTTTATTTTTACTGGATTATTAATAATTGTATTGTTGTTTAATTCTTCATTGGCTGATTCTTTTAAAGAAAGATTAACTGAATCTGGAAAATTAAGCCAGAATATTCAATACTATAATCAATATGGAATTAATCTTGTTGAAATTGCTCAAAATATGTTTAAAACAGATTTAGTATTTGCATTTACTTTTTCTACAATAGTTTTCTGGTTGGCTTATTTTTATGTTACCAACAAAGTGAGTGCAGATTTTTTATTTTTTTCTGTTATTGTTTTAACAATAATAGATCTTTGGCGGATTGATGCAAGGGGTGCAAAGTATGTTGATAATCCCGATATAAAAAACATTTTTACGGAGCCATTTTATATAGCTGCAATAAAAAAACAGGATGATAAAGAACCATTCAGAATGTTTAATCTTAAGCAGGATAATTCATATGGTTCATTGCGGTACAATTCGAACTTTAATGCATATTTTCTTGTTGAAGATTTTTATGGTTACTCAGGTATAAAACCCCGTGCTTTCCAGGACCTGATTGATGTGGTGGGTCCTGCAAATACATCAATGTGGAGAATGCTGAATGTAAAATATATAGTTACAAATAATTTTATCCCTGCAAGTTATTTAACATTAATTGATTCATCAGCAGGTAATTTTATATATCTTTTTAACGATTATCTGCCGCGAGCTTTTTTTGTTAATAGTGTCGAGAAAAAATCTAATATTGAATTCCTGAATCTTCTTAAATCGAGTGCAATGAATCCAAATGAAAAAGCTTTTATTTATGATAAAGATATTCATGTTGATCCGCTTGATTCAACTGTTTACTCAAGAATTTTAGATTACAAAGAAGATTATATAAAGATAGAAGCTAAGGCATCAGGGAATAATTTCCTTTTCTTTGGCAATACATACCATCCCGGATGGAAAGCAATTATTGATGGAAACGAAACCAAGACGTACCAGGTTAACCATGGATATATTGGATTAATTGTGCCAAAAGGAAAGCACACAATTGAAATTACTTATGCTCCTGAAAGTTTTTTTATCTCGAAATATATTGCTCTTATTCTTAGTTCAGTCATTTTGATTTTACTTGTTACAACAATTCTTTTTAATAAAAGAAAATTATCTTATTCAAAAACCTGATGAATTTTATTAAGAATAATTTTGGCTGGGTTTATGATAAAATCATTCCTAAAGCGCCTTCTGAAAAAAATAAATTAAAATTAATTATTAAAAATTTCGGTTGGTTATTTGGGGATAGAATACTTAGGCTTGGTGTTGGGGTATTGACAACTATCTGGATAGCAAGATACTTAGGTCCCTCCGATTTTGGCTTGTTAAATTATGCAATAGCATTTGTTGCAATAATTAGTGCGCTTTCGACATTAGGATTAGATCAAATAGCTGTACGTAATATCGTTTTAGCACCACAAAATAAAAATGAGACTATAGGGACAGCTTTCTTTTTAAGAATATCCGGAAGTATTGTTCTGATATTGTTAAGTATTATTTTAGTTACAATCATTAGACCAAATGATTCATTAAGTTTACTTTTAATTTTAATAGTAGGTTCAGGCACAATATTCCAGTCCTTTGATGTAATTGATTTTTGGTTTCAATCTTCATTAAATTCAAAATATACCGTTTATGCAAAAAATACTGCATTTGGTTTTGTTTCATTGTTAAGAATTCTATTTATTCTGACAAACTCATCAATAGTTTATTTTGCAATCGCTATTTTGATTGAAAATATTTTAGGTGGGTCTTTTTTAGCTGCTGTTTACACTTATAAAAAAGAAAAAATTTCTGAATGGAAAGCTAGAACTACAATTGCAATATCATTATTAAAGGACAGTTGGCCTTTAATATTATCTGGCATAGCTATTATGATTTATATGAGAATTGATCAGATAATGCTTAAGGAAATGCTTGGTGATACTTCTGTAGGAATTTATTCAGCCGCAGTAAGGCTTGCTGAAGTTTGGTATTTTATTCCTATAGCAATTGTTAATTCTGTTTTTCCTATTCTAATAGAAACTAAAAAAGTAAGCGAAGCTCAATATTACAGAAGGCTATCTAAATTATATTCTGGATTAACCTGGATGGCAATAATAGTTGCAATCATAATATCATTAGGGGCCAATTATATAGTTAATTTTTTATATGGAAATGATTATTCAGGGGCAGGAGCTATTCTTTCTTTAAATATATGGGCTGGAATATTTGTGTTTCAGGGTATTGCCAGAGGGTTATGGCTTATAAGTGAGAATTTGCAAAAATACAGCTACTATTATACAATTGGTGCTTGTATAGTAAACATCGGCTTGAATTTTTATTTAATCCCTATTATGGAAGGTAAAGGTGCTGCAATAGCTACACTTATATCTTATTTTTTTTCTGTAATTATATTTCCATTATTTATTAAAGAAACAAGAAATAGCTCAGTTCAATTGTTAAAATCATTTTTGTGGAGATGAGATGAATTTTGACTTAGGTGAAGATTGGTTTATAAACAAGAAGCTTTTGTCTAAAATCTTAAATAAGAAATACAAAAAAGATCAGCCTTTAATATTTGCCGAAGTAGGTAGTTGGAAAGGAAGAAGTGCTATCTGGTTTATTGAAAATTTTCTACAGCATCTTGATTCAGTTATATATTGCATTGATACATGGAACATTAATGAATGGAATGATTTTAATCAGGAGAAAGTTCTTCTTCAATCAAATTCTCAAAGAGCAAAAGAACTTGATGTGGAAAATATATACGAACAATTCCTATTCAATATTAATTTTAAGGGATATTCCAATAAATGTAGGGTGAGTAAAAAAAGGTCCATTGAAGCACTGTCGGATTTTAATAATAATTTTTTTGACTTTATTTATATAGATGGGGATCACTCAGAACAGGGATGTTATGATGACTTGAAAGCTGCATGGCCAAAAATTAAAACTGGTGGGATTTTATTCGGAGATGACTGGACCTGGCAGGATAAAGGAGTATTCCCTGTACGAAAAGCTGTAAAAAAGTTTGCTGAAGAAAATTCATTAAAAACTAAACCATTACTATTTCATGGTAATGGATATTATTTCGAGAAGAAGTAATGAAATTGCGGAAAATCTTTATTTTTCAAATGAAATCTGATTATCATAAATGAAAATATTTTTTTATGATAAGGTAGCTAAGGCATTGAGTAAAATTCCGCTTTTAAAATTATCTTATAGAGCTACTATTAAAAGAAAATATATAAAGCTTGAGTGTAAAATTTCCGAAGACCTTAAAAAAAATGAAAATGTATCCTTGGAAAAACAATCAGAAGATCTGGATGAAAGGATTTTAAAATTATTAAAATCAGTTAACGAGTATAATATCTACTACCAAAATTTATTTCGCAAAATAAATATATTAATTAATGATTTGGTGGATTTTAAGAAAATTCCTTTTCTTACAAAAGAACTTATCAAAGCAAATCTTGATGACCTTATTAGTAAGAATGCAAATAAAATTTTTTTGCGAAAATCAAATTCAGGAGGAAGTACTGGTGAACCACTCGAATTCTTTTCTGATCATTATACAGATGCTGTAGATAATGCCCACCACCTATATTTATATAATTTAATGGGATACAAACAGGGAGATTTAATTGCAGACAGCGGCGGTATTAAAATAGATAAGCAATTAAGAGATAAAAATATTTACTGGATAAAATACCCAAAAGGTGTTATCTGGGGACATTGGGGATTTTCAGCGTTGTATTTAAAGAAAGACAATATCCAATTTTACATAGATAAAATTGTTGAATTAAAACCAGCGATCTTCAGAGGGTACGCCTCATTCTTTAATTCATTAGCTCTCTACATTTTGGAAAAAAAAATAAATTTAAATTTTTCTGTAAAAGGAATGAATTTGACAGCAGAATATTGTTCCGGGGATCAGAGGAAAAATATTGAAGAAGCTTTTAAGACAAAGGTTTTTCTGGAATATGGACAAGGAGAAAAAACGGTTTTCTGTTACACCGATGGCTCCTCTTATGAATATAGATCTTCGCCGATGTATGGATATGTTGAAGTCATCAACGATAATGGTGAAGATGCACTTCCCGGAGAAGAAGGAGAAATTATTGCTACATCAATTAATAATTATGCTCAACCCTTCATAAGATACAAAACCAGTGATAGGGCAAAGGTTTCCTGGAGAAAAGGAGGTATTGTTAAATTTGAAAAAATACTTGGGAGAACTCAGGATTATATTTTGGACAAAAATAATAACAAACATTATCTCACGGCACTCATTTTTGGACAGCATTTCAGAGCTTTTAAAAGCATAAAGCACTGGCAGATTATACAAGAAATGCCGGGTTCAATAGAAATTAATATTGTAAAGGGAGATGACTATACTAATTCTGATGAGAAAGAGATTGAAAATAAAATTCAAAGTATTGCTGAAATTGATATTAAATTTAATTACACTGAGAACATTAGCTTGACCCGGAGCGGCAAAAAACTTTTCCTTATTCAGAAGTGTAAACAGGTTTAATATTATGAAATGGAAAATACTTTTTGCTGGTGATATTTTTATAAAGAGTAGTAAACAGAGAATTGTTTCCGACACCCTTAAGGATTTAATCAACTTACATGATTTAAAAGTATGTAATTTTGAAGGCCCTGTAAAATCTGAATCCGGTAAGAAAATTCCTAAAACTGGAAGTTATCTTGAGCAGTCGGAGAATTCTACTTCTCTTGTTAAAAATGTTGGTTTCAATATTATAAGCTTAGCTAATAATCATATATATGATTACGGGTATGAAGGTCTTAAAAAAACCCTTGAGGATTTTAAGGACGTCCTGACTGTTGGAGCAGGCGAGAATTTTGATAAGGCTTACCAATTGGTTGTATTTCCATTAGGGCATCTCAAAATCGGATTTTTATCTTATTGTGAAGCCGAATTTGGAAGTCTCTCGGAAACAAAGGAGAATAATGCAGGATATGCCTGGATAAATCATACTCTTGTCAACAGAATTATTTCAGAATCAAAGAAGAAAGTTGATTTCTTAATTGTGCAAATTCATGCTGGAGTAGAAGAAATAGAACTCCCTTTGCCTGAATGGCGAATGAGATATAAGCAAGTTATAGATTTGGGAGCCGATATTATTATAGGGCATCATCCGCATATTCCCCAAGGATGGGAGTTCTATAAAGAGAAATTAATTTTTTACAGTTTAGGTAATTTTTATTTCGATATGAAAAGTAACAACCCCGAATGGAACAGGAGTTTTATAATCTCACTTGATGTTGAAAATTCATCTATTGTAAATTATAAAGTAATACCAATCTTCAGGGAAAATGAAGAGGTTTATTTAAATAATGATGGGACATACAGCGAATACGTAAACTCTTTACAGAAGAAATTAATAAATAATGACTACATGCAAAGAATAACTGAAATTGCAGTTGAATTATGGAATACTCGTTACAAAAAATATTATGCGACAGCCATGAATGGTTTAAATTCAAACAGTTTTTTGTATAGTTTATTGAGGATTATTTATCAAAAATTATTTCAAAAAAAAAATGAAGAAGAAAAATTTTTGCTTCTTCTGCATAATATAAGAATAGAATCTCATCGTTGGATAGTCCAAAGAGCATTATCTTATTTATATGAAGAAAAAATTAATAAAAATTCTAAACTGTAAATTAAAATTATAAGTGAATAAAACTCCCATAATCTTTTCGTATATGACAGGCCTCTTCACACTAAAAAAATATTAGAGTCCTAGTTAAAAAATTATTTGTCTGATGAGAGCGAGTTATTTATTTATTCCGATGTTTACGAAATATTGAGATACATGAGAGTCAGGTAAATAAAGGACTAGCAGTATCAGTTACTTTAGGAATTACGGAAATAATTAAAGAATTTGGTAAAGTAATTATTTTTGAAGACGATCTCGAACTTTCTCCTTATTTTCTGAAATATATGAATGAAGCCCTAACTCTTTATGCAAATGAAGAAAAAGTGATAAGCATTCATAGCTATGTTTATCCGGTAAAGAAAAAACTACCTGAAACCTTTTTTCTTAAAGGTGCTGACTGCTGGGGCTGAGCAACATGGAAAAGGGGATGGAATCTTTTTGAGGATGATGCGCAAAAACTATTAAGGGAAATAAAAAAGGTAACTGCAAAATGAATTTGATCTTAACGGAAGTTATCCATATACAAAAATGCTTGAGAACCAAATAGAGGTGCGATCGACTCATGGGCACTAAAATGGAATACATCTGCTTTCATTAATAATAGACTTACTCTCTATCCGGGAAAATCATTAGTGAGAAATATTGGTACTACTGGAAGTAGCACTCATTTCGAAGAAACGAATGATTTTGATGTTGAGTGTCTGAGATTCCAGTTGATGTTAAGAAAATAGAAATGGAAGAAAATGATGAAGCAAAAAAACTTTTTGAAGAATATTTCAAATCAATTAATCCAGGCTATATAAAAAAAGGATTTAGAAAAATTCTAAAATGATTAATCGTATTGTACGTAGAGCCCTTCTTAAAGCTTTGGGTGATAAGCTATATCTTTCACTTGTCAGTAATGTATTTTTGAAAATGTATCATTCGGGTAAAGCAAGGAAAAAGTATCCTGAAATGTATCTGTTAAGCAAGTTTGTTTCTGAAGGCAATACTTGTATAGACATCGGTGCTAACATTGGATATTATAGCGTACCATTAGCTGAACTGGTCAGTGAATCGGGTAAAGTTTTTGCGGTTGAACCGGTTGAACTTTTCAGGAATGTACTAAGAAAAAATCTTCAACGATACAAAATTGAAAACCGAGTTGAAATAATTCCTTTTGCTTTAGGGAATACTGATGATGAAGAAATTGAAATGGGGACACCTGAAGTTGACGGACTCGTTCACTTTGGATACACAAAAATTCTTTCGTCAAGTGAAGATAAATTAAGTAATAGGTATAAAGTTAAAATTCATCGTCCGCAAACAATTTTCGGTAATCTTAAAGAGCTTCATTTTATTAAATGTGATGTCGAGGGATATGAAGATAAAGTAATCCCGGAGTTTATTGAAATCCTTCAAAAATTTAAACCAACGCTTCAGATTGAAATATGCTCAAAACGAAACAGGGAATTAATTATTAATCTGTTAAGAAGTATGGATTACGAGGTTTTTTATTTCCTGGATGAAAAATTGCGGAGTTTAAGGGAATTGGAAGATAATACTAATGTGAATTGCGATCTCTACTTTTTACAATTGGAAACAGTTGCTTCCCTGCAAACATTAATTATAAAATAGCTATTGTGTTTTAGGATTTAAATATTTAATTTCTTACAAAGAAAAAATTAAATTTCAAATGAAAGGGGTAGTATGAAAAAGTTACTTTATTTTTGTGTTCTTGCGGCCTCTCTTTTGATTATTCAGTGTTCAAATGAAATTCCTGTAACGACCAATCCGATAAATTTAGAACTTGGTAAAGTCTCATTAAAGATAGATAAAGCAAATGCACCTGCTGAAGTTGTATTAGTTGAAGCCTTTCTCACACGTGAAGGATACGATACACTTTATGGTGTCCTTAATATTGTATCATCAACTTCAGCCGATATTACTTTTGAAGAAGTCTCTGCCGGAGATTGGCACCTGAAGGTTGATGCAAAAGATTCCCTAGGAGTGGTTATATATACGGGTGAAACTGATATTGAGGTGCTTGCTGGAATATTAACTCAGGTTAGTTTAACTTTAGTCCCAACTGGTAATGGCACTGGCAGTATTTATATTTTTGTTAATTGGGGAACATCATCGAATTGGGTAGATTATGTTAATAATCCTGTCTTTACCATTGAAAATAGTCCTTTTAATCCGATTGCTGTTGTAGAAGGAACGATTATTAAAGAAGAAAATACATATAAAATGTGGTACAATAACCTTTTTTATTCTGCTGTTGCAAATGTAGGTTATGCCGAATCAGAAAATGGAATTAATTGGACAAGCAGCAATTCTCTTGTTTTAACTCCAGGAGAAATTGGGAGTTGGGATGATTATTCAGTAGGTGTTGGTTGTGTAATAAAGGATGGAAACAGCTACTTAATGTATTATGAAGGAAATAGTGATCCTTATGGATATTGGCACATCGGGTTAGCAACTTCAACAGATGGAGTTAATTGGACAAAACATTCTACTCCTGTTTGCATGGGAGATTATAATGAGCCACAGCTACATCCAGGTTCAGTATTAAAAATAAATAACCAGTATCTAATGTATTATACTTTCCGAAATCCAAACAGCTATCATTTTCACAATATCGGTATGGCTGTATCAAGTGATGGCGTAAATTGGGTAAAAAATTCAAATAATCCTATACTAACAAACTCGCAAGAATGGGAAGGATCTGGAATTTATTATCCATCAGTTATTTATGAAAATAACTTATTTAAAATGGTTTATATGAATACTACAGCTAATGCCTTTGGAATGGCAACATCAACTGATGGTTTTATTTGGAATAAAAGTAATTCTAATCCATTCTTTACAAAAGAACAGACTAGCAATAACTGGGCTTACCGTGACATTGCATATCCAAATTTTATTAAGTTGAATAATGAATACCGTATTTATTACAGTGGTGGTCACTCCAATACTTATAATTCTAGTATTGGTTTTATACGAAAGTTCGGTAATTAAAAATTAAGTAGAAGTTTTTCAAGCCCTATTCTCCAATAGGGCTTTTTTATGTCACTCTTATCTTTAATTATTTTTATATTTACAGCTAATCTGTATAATCTTAGAATCTATATTAGACGTTTATTCTTTTAAATGAATTTAGCTCCAATAATTTTATTTGTCTATAATCGTCCGCGATATACTAAGCAAACTATTGACTCATTAAGTAAAAATAGTTTAGCAAAAGAAAGCGAATTATTTATTTACTCTGATGCTCCTAAATCCCAAAAAGATAAGAAATCAGTTTCTGAAGTAAGAGAATATTTAAAGACGATAAATGGATATAAGAATGTTGTTATTAAGGAAAGTCAGATAAATAAAGGTCTTGCAAAATCAATTACATCTGGAGTTACGGAAATAGTTGAAAGGTATGGAAAAGCGATAGTACTCGAAGATGATCTTTTCCTTTCCGCCTTCTTTCTAAAATATATGAATGAGGCGTTGCGCTTATACGAATCTGAAAAAGATGTTATAAGTATACACGGATATGTTTATCCAGTTAAAGAAAAATTGCCTGAAACTTTTTTTTTAAGAGGAGCTGACTGTTGGGGTTGGGCTACATGGAACCGAGGTTGGAGTTTATACCAAGATAGTGCAGAGCGGTTGTTAAAACAGATAATGAGAGGAAATCTCGAAAGAGAATTTGATTTTAATGAAAGTTATAATTACATCAAGATGCTTAAGCAGCAGATTAAGGGTGAAATTGACTCGTGGGCTATAAAATGGTATGCTTCAGCATTTGTAAATGAGAAACTGACTCTATATCCGGGAAGATCGTTAGTTAAGAATATAGGCACAGAAGGTTTAGGAACACATGTGCAATCAACAAAAGCTTTTGATTCTGATTTATCCGAAATCCCTATTAAAATAGATAAAATAAAAATTTCAGAAAATATTGAAGCAAGAAAAATATTTGAAGAATATTTCAGATCAATAAAACTAAATTTATTTAACAGAGGATTAAAAAGGGTTGAAAGTCAAATTAAAAAAATAATTTATCCTCTTAGGTAAAGCTTTTTCAACTTCAATCTAGATCCTCCATATTACCAATAATACTTATATTTGCATCTAACCTATGTACAATTACATTGATAACCGTAATTATGATTACTCTTCTTTTGAGTCTGAAGAAAGAGAAGAATATAAATATATTATTGATTTTATTAAACCAAATTCTAAAGTAATTGATCTTGGCTGCGGAAACGGAACATTGATGAAAAAGCTTGTTAACGAAAAGCATGCTGGAGTGTATGGAATTGATGTTTCCGAATCTGCAATTGAAATTTGCCGAAAGAAGGGACTTAAAGCTGACAAAGGCGAGATTGATAAACCACTTAAAGTTGAGGACGATTCATTTGACTATTCTGTTTGCAATGTAACTATGCAGATGGTAATGTACCCGGAAGTACTTCTGAAAGAGATGAAAAGGATTTCAAAATATCAGATAATATCTTTTCCTAATTTCGCATTTTACAAGAACAGAATTGATCTTTTTTTTAATGGAAGAATGCCCAAACCAATGCTTCCAAATCATACCTGGTTTAATACAGGCCATATTCACCAGTTTTCAATCAAAGATTTTTATGAATTGGTTAATTATGTAAGTGGACTGAAGATCATTGATAGAAAAGATGTCACCTCAAAAAATTCTGTTCAGAAATTTTTTACTGGAAATTTTCCCAACTTGTTTAGTGGAATTCCAATCTTTCTTCTTACCAAAGTATGATTAAAAGACTCCAAAAATTAATTATAAAAGAACAGTTTGAGCCAGGAGTGATCGGATTAATAATAAACCCATTTTACATTGCACGAAAAGGTTTACTAAACAGTATTAGAGAAATGGGAAAGAATATTACAGGCAGAACCCTTGATGTTGGCTGTGGAACCAAACCTTATGAAAAATATTTTAACTCAACAGAATACATTGGTTTAGAGGTTGAAACTACTATTCATCGTGAAGTTGCCAAAGCAGATTATTTTTATGATGGTAAAAAATTTCCTTTCCCTAATAATGAGTTTGATTCTATTGTAACCAACCAGGTTTTTGAGCATGTTTTTAACCCGGATAATTTTTTGTTTGAAATAAACAGAGTTTTAAAAAAAGATGGAACTTTGCTTATGACGGTTCCTTTTGTTTGGGATGAGCACGAACAGCCTTTTGATTTTGCTCGCTACTCATCCTTTGGTATTAAATCTGTTCTTGAGAAAAAAGGATTTACGGTTATTGAACAGAAAAAAATTGCTCCTGATTTTAGTGTGATTGTTCAATTAATAAATGGATATCTTTATAAAATTTCTTCGAAGGTAAGAGTAATTAGAAACATTGTAATAGTTTTAATAATGTTTCCTTTAAATGTCATCGGAATCATTTCTTCAAAAATCTTTCCTTCTAATAAAGATCTTTATTTGGATAATATAATTCTGGCAAAGAAAGTTAATGATTTATAACTTCTGCACACTCTTCGATTCAAATTATCTTACAAAAGGATTAGCTCTTTATCATTGTCTGGAAAAATATTGTGAGAATTTTCATCTGTTCATTTTTGCGTTTGATGAAATTGCATATAATGTTCTTAAACAGCTTAAACTTTCTAAAGCAACAATTATTTCTTTGAAAGAATTTGAAGATGAGGAACTATTAAAAGTAAAACCAACAAGAACGAAAGGTGAATATTGCTGGACAGCAACTTCCTCAACAATTTTATATATACTTAAAAAGTACAATGTTGAAAGCTGCACTTATATTGATGCTGATATTTTCTTTTACTCATCACCTAAACCAATTTTTGATGAAATTGGGAATGATTCAATTCTTATAACAGAGCATCGTTATTCACCTGAGTATAATAAAGAAATAAAGAGCGGTAAATATTGTGTACAGTTCATTACTTTTAAGAATAATGAAAATGGTTTGAAAGCTCTCCGCTGGTGGAGAGAAAGGTGTATTGAATGGTGCTATAATCGTTTTGAAGATGGAAAGTTTGGTGATCAGCTTTATCTTGATGACTGGACTGAAAGGTTTGAAGGTGTGTACGTTATGAAACATCCCGGAGGAGGACTTGCAGCATGGAATATTCAGCAGTATGAATTTGAAAAGAAGAATAATAAAATTATTGTAATTGAAAAATCAACCGGACAAAGATTTGAAGTGATTTTTTATCATTTCCATTACTTAAGATTCTATAAAAATAATATTGTTGAACTGGGAAGAAGAAAACTTAGCAAAAATGTGCTCGATATTTTTTATAAGCCGTATATTAAATATCTTGATGAACTAAAAAAACAGGTTCATGCAATAGATAGCTCTTTCGATCCTCATGGTACATTATCAAGACCTTTTAGTGTGAAAAATATTATTCTTTATATTTACAGAAAGCTGCGTGGCACTTATAATGTTTTTAATAAAAATAAATTACTGGAATCCTGAATGGCATATATGATTCACCTGAAATCTTTCTCTGAAAAACGGGGAAATCTGACTGTGATAGAAAAGGAAATTCCATTTAAGATAAAAAGAATTTTTTACATTTATAGTGTAGATGAATCTGTGAGAGGCGGGCATAGACACAAAACAACTGAACAAGCAGCAATCTGTATTCATGGAAGCTGCATTGTTTCAAACAATGATGGAAAAAAGAAAGAAGATTTTATCCTCGATCATCCAAGCAAATGCCTCATACTTGAAACTAAAGACTGGCATACAATGCATCACTTTACTCCCGACGCAGTTTTACTGGTTCTTGCATCAACTCAATTTGATCCAGCTGATTATATCTACGAGGAATATCCATCGTGATTGAGTATGAAAATCTTTATAAAACGAATGAAACTTTCTTAAAAGATTTTTCTGATTCATTTCAAAAAACAATTAACAGCGGTTGGTTTATTCTCGGTAAGAATGTTGAGAATTTTGAGAAAGAGTTTGCTTCATATATCGGGAATAAATATTGTATTGGTGTTGCTTCCGGTCTTGACGCCTTAATTTTCTCATTAAAAGTTTTTGATTTTGAAAAAGGGAGTGAAATAATTGTCCCTTCAAATACATACATTGCAACTATATTGTCAATTATTCATTGCGGGTTAAAACCTGTTCTTGTAGAACCGGATATAAGAACTTACAATATTGATCCATTTAAAATTGAAGAAGCTATTAGACCAAAAACAAAAGCAGTAATGATTGTTCATCTCTACGGAAGATGCTGTGAAATGGACCCGATAATTTCAATCTGCAAAAAATATAATCTTAAATTGATTGAAGACTGTGCTCAATCGCATGGAGCTAAATATAAAAATAAAATGTCAGGTACTTTCAGTGATGTAAATGCTTTCAGTTTTTATCCGACAAAAAATCTTGGAGCGCTTGGTGATGCTGGTTCTGTAAATACTGATGATGAGAATTTTTCTGCTGCTGTAAAAAGTCTCAGGAATTACGGATCTGAAAAAAAATATTATAATGATAGAATTGGTTATAACTCAAGGCTTGATGAGGTTCAGGCAGGATTTCTTTCTATCAAATTGAAAAGGCTTGATGAAATTAATTCTCATAAAAGAAAACTTGCCGGTATTTATCTTAAAGAATTAAAGAATGATTTTATTAAGCCTTTTGTTCATCCAGATTTTTTTGATGTATGGCATATCTTTAATATAAGACATCCCAGGCGTGATGAATTAAAAGGATATTTATTAAAAAATGGAATTAAAACAGAAATACATTACCCGGTTCCTCCTCATAAACAGAAGGCTTTGCAGGGAATAATTGAAGGGGAATTTCCTGTCTCAGAAGAAATTCATAAAACTACACTGAGCCTTCCGATTTCATATGGGCATACTGAAGATGATATTTATAAAGTTATTGAGATGATGAATAAATTCTGAATAATCAGATGTTGTTGAGAATTTCCGTGAATTCCTGTGTAATTAATCTCCGGTCATATTTCTTAACAATGTTCTGATTGGTTTGGAATTTATCCGCTTTCAAAAAAAACTCTTCCCCACTCTCATCATATTTAAATATCATTCCCGCATGTGCTTCAGAAATAATATTCTTTACTTCCTCATTATCATTTCCGAAAGCCAGAATTGGTTTACCAGCTCTGAGGTATTCAAAAAGTTTTCCAGGGACATGTCTTTTTTCAGATGCACACACAAGCAAATAAGAAGATTTTTTCAACTCTTCCAGCATTTTTAGATATGGGAGAAAACCAATAAACTCGGTTACTTCATTTAAGTTATTTTTTTCAATCTCTTTTTTTATTAAAGGACTAACAGTTCCTATAAATTTTAGTTTTAGCTTTCTACCATTATCAATTAATTTTCTTATTGTTTTCCAAAGTTCTTTCGGATTCTGGTAATCAAAAATATTTCCCGCGTGAGTTATTGTTTTTTCATTGTTTTTATCTTCAGCTACAATTTTTTGTCCCGACAAGCCGGGATCCAATTGGGAAAAATCATCTTCATTATATCCCCAGTAAAGAACATTAGATTTTTCTTTTAAGAAAGAATATTTTTTTATGTAATCTTCCTGTGTGGATTTTGTAACAAAAATAACTTGAGAAGCATGGTTTAAAATTTTTCTTTCAAGGTAAGTATCAAATCTTTTTGAACTTTTACTTCTCTTAGCAGTTTTGTAATAAACAATATCAACCCAGGGATCAATTAAAACCGGAACAAAAGGAATCATAAACTTTTTGCTTAATCGATATCCAACAAGATGTGTGGAATGAGGTGGACCCAATGAAACAATCATATCATACTTATCTTCCTGTAAAATCTTTCTTCCTTTTGGAACAACTGAAAAGTACCAACCAACACGTGCATCAGGAATGAAAAAATTAAACCTGATCCAAATTGACAACCTGTGCGCTAAACTCCGATTTTCAGATGAAACAGTTTCAGATTCTGTTATAGATTCATTTTTCTTTTTACCTGTGAATTTTTTGTAAATCTCAAAAGGTTCAATAGATTTTGCTTTGAATACTTCTAAATCGGGTGAAATTTGGCTAAGTAAACTATCATCTTTAAATGAAACCGTACTTTCCTCGGTTGTAAGTACGGATGGTTGCCAGTTAAATTCCGGTAAATGCTTAATAATTTTTAAAGGCCAATGCAGTGTAGCTTTTCCCGATGGCGGCCAAAAATAAGTAATAAAAAGAAGTTTATTCATCGGCAGAATGTTTTAAATAAAAAATTATTAAGTTGATTAACAAGTTAATAAATTCTTAATTGTAACTTAGAGTCTCGTTCCATTATCTTCTTATACTAATTCATAAAGAAAGATTTATGTTAATAGATATCTCAACCTCTTCACCTCCGTACAAAGTAGTACAGGAAAAAGCTGCAGTAGAATTAAAGAAGAGAATGAGTGTACGTCCAGCCATAGGAAGATTAATTGATACTGCATCAGTTCATTCCGGGATTAATTCAAGATACATTGTAATTCCGGATGCCGAAGAGAATGTTGAAAATAAATTTTATTCGAATAATGGAAACTATATAAAACCCGATACTCAGGTAAGAATGAATGAATATGAAAAATGGGCAAAAAAGCTGTCGAAGGATGCTGTTTCTAAATTGTTGGAAGAAAATAATTTCAATCCTTCAAAGATTGAAAGACTGATTACTATTTCATGCACGGGCTTTTTTGCACCAGGATTGGATTATTATTTAATAGAAGAATTCGGAATACCTCAGAAAGTTAAAAGAACAAACATTGGCTTTATGGGATGCGCTGCTTCAATTACAGGATTTAATTCCGTCTTTGAGGCCTTAACTTCTGCTAAAGAAAAGGAATTAAATATTCTTTTGGTTTCTGTAGAACTTTGCAGTCTTCATTTACAAACAGAACCAACACGCGATAATATTTTAGCCAATATGATTTTTGCAGATGGATGCGCTGCTGCGTTATTTTCAAACTCCCCAAACTTTTCACCTGGAAATAAATTTAAGATTGTTGGTATAGATACTTTCCTTTTTAATAATTCTGCAGAATATATGGGATGGAAAATCGGCAACTTTGGTTTCGAAATGATTCTTTCGCCCGAACTTCCTAAAATTATTCTTGAGTCTGCCTGTCCTGAATTACAAAAAATAATTTCCTCAAAAAACATTAATAAGAATGGTATAAAATACTGGGCACTTCACCCGGGAGGTAGAGCAATTCTCGACTCACTTCAAAATGGGCTTGGGTTAACTGATGAACAAATGGTCTCTTCAAGAAATGTTTTAAAGAATTTTGGCAATATGTCTTCAGCTTCTATTCTTTTTGTTATTAAGGAGATTTTAAAAACTTCCGAGTTAAAAAAAGATGAATATTGCTGTGCTGTGGCCTTTGGCCCTGGTTTAACAATGGAAACTGCACTACTGCAGGTTGTTTAATGTTTTTTAAAAGAAGCTATCAGAAGGAGATGATGGATGACTTCTCCATTAATAATGAGAGAATTGATATTGCTCTTCAGGAATTAAGGTTAATTAATAAATTTCTTGGAGGAAATTCAGTAACGAAGAAAGGATTAAAAAAAATTGCTGCAAAGATTCCTTCAAAAAGCTCAATTAAAATTCTTGATGCAGGCGGGGGAGCTTCGGATATTCTTTTATCATTAAAGGGGATGAATCTTAAAATCTTTTCTGCGGATATAAATAAACACATTACAAAATATGTAAAGCACAACTCACCGGAAGTTGAAGTTGTTTGTGCAGATGTATTAAAACTTTCTTTTAAACAGAAGCAATTTGATATTGTTCATCTCTCCTTGTTCCTTCATCATTTTAATGAAAAAGAAATTAAAGAGATTTTGTATCGACTCTCAGGAATTTCAAAATATGGAATGATAATAAATGATCTTCAGAGGTCTCTTTTTGCTTTTCTGGGAATTAAAATTTTAACAACTCTCTTTTCCAAAAGTGAATTTATAAAAAATGATGGGCCTCTTTCCGTTAAACGAGGTTTTAAAAAAAACGAGTTAGTTAGAATTTTAGATGAATTAAAATTTAATTATGAAATAAAGTACAAATGGGCATTCAGGTGGCTGGTTATTATTTATTTATAACATTAATTATTTAGTGAAAGCAAAAGAGATTTCCACTTTCGTGGGAATGACAGTTTTCTCGGATTGATAAATGAAAGACAATTTTGAAATAGGAATAATTGGAGGAGGTCCTGCAGGATCAACGGCGGCCGCATATTTAGCAAGTTATGGTTTTGATGTTTGCTTGTTTGAAAAAAAATCTTTTCCCCGCGAAATGCTCTGCGGTGAATTTTTATCCATCGAAGTTATTTATTTTTTGAAACAACTTGATTTATTTGAAGAATTTATTTCGCTTCAGCCAAATAAGGTTAGATCATTTCGTCTCTTTAATAACTCCGGTAAAAACATATACAGTAAATTTAATTTCGAGGCATATGGTTTAAGCCGTTCATCATTTGATAATCTTTTGCTTTGTAACGCAAAAAGAAAAGGTGTTTCAGTTTTCCAGCCGGCAGAAGCGATAAAAATTATTCATAATGTAAAATCTTATCAACTGATTATAAAAAACAATGAGAAAAAAGAGTCAAATATTACTGTAAAATATTTAATAGCTGCTTATGGAAAGCAAAGCCCTCTTGATAATCATTTAAAAAGAAATTTTATTAAAGAAAGATCAAAGCTTAATGCTGTAAAATTTCATATAAATAGAAATGACTTAAAAGAATTCGCTGAAGATGAAATTCAAATTTATACTGCGGATAATATTTACTGCGGCGTAAATGCTGTAGATAAAAATAAAGTAACTTTCTGTTTTCTCGAAGACAGGAATAAGGAACAACCACCGCCAAGAATGCAGTTAATTGAACTTCAGAAACAAAATAAAGCTTTTAAAAAATTATTTAATGGAAATGATGAAAATCTATTTGATAACCTTCCTGTTTATGGAACCGGTAACATCTACTTTGGAAAAAGAAATATTGTAGAGGATGGAATCTTTTTCATTGGAGATGCTGCAGGTGTTATTGCTCCTTTATCTGGGGATGGAATTGGAATCGCAATGGAATCCGGAAAATTAATTGCCGATCTGTTTCAAAAAAAAAGAAAAGAGAATCTTTCAAAAGAAGAATTAGAATCTTTATTTATAAAGAAATGGAATAAATTATTTTCAAATCGAATGAAAACAGCAAAAACAATTCAGTGGTTTATTCTTAAAAAATTTAGCAGAAATACAGGTTTTTTGTTAGTCCATTCTTTCACTTCACTATTGCAATATCTTATTAAAACAACAAGGAATACATTTGAAAAGGGAATGTCAAATGTGAAATCAGAGTAATTATTCAATATTTATCCTCACATTTAAATTGTATTAACTTACTCAATAACTTTATTTATATTTAACTATGGATTTTAACATTAAAAATATTTCCCGGTTTGTTGTAGTAGGCGATAGGGTTTTAATTCGACCCGAAGAGGAGTCAAATAAAACTTCAAGCGGACTTTTTCTGCCGCCGGGTGTTTCAGAAAAAGAAAAAATTCAAAGTGGGTATGTTATAAAAGTTGGTCCAGGTTATCCAACAGCTGCAAACATAGATGATGAACCCTGGAAAGAATCAAAAGAAGCTGTAAAATATATTCCTTTGCAGGCAAAGGAGGGTGACCTTGCTATATTCCTGAGAAAGGAAGCATTTGAAATAGAATTTGAAAAAGAAAAATTTTTAATTGTCCCGCAGTCGGCAGTTCTTCTTTTAATAAGAAACGATTTTGATATTAGTGACTAAAATTCTTTTTTTAAAAAGGGAGAATTTTATTGATTATTACTTTTAGCCGCGAGTACTTTCCAATATAAATAGGATCTTCTTCAAGGTCCTCATCTACATAAGAAGAATCTTCAATTGGTGTTTCATCGCAAACCGCTGTAATATATTTTTCCAAAGTTTCTTTGGAATCTTTCTGTGATACCGGGAGTCTCAAATCGCAGCATTCATCATAGAGCTCTTCCCAGGAACGATTGGAGGAATTAATTGTTTCCATTGTGACTCTCTCTGACATTATTTTTTTAAACTCGTACCTATAAAAGAAAAATTTATTTCATCTCAGCAGAATTATGCAAAGGATTATAATAAGGAGTGTTGAAGCAGAAAATTTTGCTAAACGATTCTTTACAAAACTTTTTCCATCTTTGTTAAAGGAACCTTCCCAGTCACCTTTTTCGATTGACCATTCAAAACCATTTTTATCGAAGTACTTAATCTGTATCAAAATTGTAAAGATTCTGTTGTATTAACTATAGATTTTATTTGAGCAAATTTTATTCCTCAAAAATCAATGTGTTATATCTCAAAAATCTTTTAGATGGAATTCTGTTCCGGTAAATAATTCTTTTAAAGAAAAAAATTTCTTCTTTGCTCTTATTAAAACGGGGAATGGCTTGATTCTAAGTAAATATCAACAGTTTTTCTTATTTTAAGAGGAAATAAAATAATCTACTAATAGGAAAGACCATGGCAGCAAATATTGAAATGATTAAGAAAATTTATTCTGAGTATAAAGGAAAATTAGAATCTGTAAGAAAGATAGTTAATCATCCGTTAACGTTTAGTGAGAAGATTATATATGCCCATCTTTGGGAAAAACCAGAAAAAGAATATATGAGAGGAAAAGATTATGTTGAATTATCTCCAGATAGAGTTGCAATGCAGGATGCAACAGCGCAGATGGCTTTGCTTCAGTTTATGTCGGCTGGAAGGAAAATGACAGCTGTCCCAACAACAGTTCATTGTGATCATCTTATTCAGGCACAGGTTGGTGCAAAGGATGATTTGTTGAGGGCGACTGAAGAAAATAAGGAAGTTTTTGCTTTTCTGGAAAGCATATCAAGAAAATATGGAATTGGCTTCTGGAAACCTGGTGCTGGAATTATTCACCAGGTTGTGTTAGAAAATTATGCTTTCCCAGGTGGAATGATGATCGGAACTGATTCTCATACTCCAAATGCGGGCGGATTAGGAATGATTGCAATTGGAGTTGGTGGTGCGGATGCAGTAGATGTTATGGCGGGAATGCCCTGGGAATTAAAATGGCCTAAGATAATTGGAGTTAAACTAACCGGCATGATGAATGGATGGACTTCAGCAAAAGATGTAATTCTTAAGCTTGCCGGGATTTTAACTGTTAAAGGTGGAACAGGTGCTATCATAGAATATTTCGGTGAAGGTGTTTCTTCAATTTCTTGTACAGGTAAAGGGACTATATGTAATATGGGTGCTGAGATTGGCGCTACAACTTCTGTTTTTCCTTTTGATGACAGGATGGCTGCTTATTTAAGAATAACAGACAGAGCTAATGTAGCTGCACTTGCTGAAAGTAATGCTGATGAACTTGCTGCTGATTCTGAAGTTCTCAAAAATCCTGAAAAATATTTTGATCAGATTGTAGAAATTAATCTTTCTGAACTGGAACCACATCTTAATGGACCTTTTACACCGGATAAAGCATGGCCTATCTCGAAAATGAAAGAAGCCGTTAAAGAATATGATTATCCTGATACAATTAAAGTTGCTCTCATTGGAAGCTGTACAAACTCCAGCTATGAAGATATTGACCGTGCCACAAGCATAGCTAAGCAGGCATTGAAGAAGGGGCTTAAAGCAAAATCGCAGTTTACAATTACTCCGGGTTCAGAGCAGGTAAGAGCAACCATTGAAAGAGATGGTCAGCTTTCCACACTTTCTGAGTTTGGCGGATTAATTTTAGCAAATGCATGCGGACCTTGCATTGGAATGTGGAAAAGAATGGATATTAAAACAGGAGAAAGAAATACAATAGTTACTTCGTTCAACAGGAATTTTGCAAAAAGAAATGATGGAAATCCTGAAACACTTGCATTTGTAGCAAGCCCTGAGTTGACAACTGCTTTGGCAATTGCAGGAAGATTATCATTTAATCCTTTAACAGATGAACTGGAGAATGAAAAAGGTGAAAAGGTGAAACTGGATCCCCCTAAAGGAGAAGAATTACCTCCTAAAGGATTTAATAAAGGTGAGAGTGGTTTTATTCCTCCGGCAAAAGATGGAGTTAATGTTGAGGTTGTTGTCAAATCGAATAGCGATAGATTGCAGTTATTAAAACCCTTTGAACCATGGGATGGAAAAGATTTTGTTGATCTCCCTGTTTTGCTTAAAGCTCAGGGTAAATGTACAACAGATCATATTTCTATGGCCGGACCCTGGTTAAAATACCGCGGGCATCTTGATAATATTTCTAATAATATGTTTATCGGTGCAGTAAACGCTTTCACCGGCGATACAGGTAAAACAAAAAATATTTTTACCGGAGAATATAAATCTGTACCTGAAGTTGCACGTGAGTATAAAGCAAAAGGTACAGGATGGATTGTAGTTGGAGATGAAAATTACGGAGAAGGTTCAAGCCGTGAACATGCTGCAATGGAACCAAGGTATCTGGGAGGAATAGCAATTATAGTTAGAAGCTTTGCGAGAATCCACGAAACAAATCTTAAGAAACAGGGAATGCTTCCTTTTACTTTTGCTGATCCCAAAGATTATGATAAGATCCAGGGAGAAGATAGAATTACACTTAAAGTATCTGAAATTGCACCTGAAAAACCTTTAAAGATGATAATCAAACATAAAAATCGTTTAACTGATGAAGTTCTTCTGAACCATACAATGAATGAAGCACAGATAAAATGGTTTAAAGCTGGAAGTGCGTTGAATTTGATTGCAGCACAGAATAAGTAATTACAAATTATATATTATTTAAAGGGCGTGGTAGTTCCACGCCTTTTTTATTAGCATATTTTTATAGTTCATAATTTGTTACATAGAATTCAGACAGCTAATGTTTTATTTTTACAATAAAAAGATTAACAAGGTTTAATGACATTTCTCAACCCCGCAGTATTATTTGGCTTATTAGCTGCTTCTATCCCAGTTCTGATCCATCTATTTAATTTAAGAAAGTTAAAGAAGATTGAATTCAGCACCTTAGCTTTTTTAAAAGAGCTGCAGAAAAACAGGATTAGAAAAGTTAAGCTTAAACAGTGGCTTCTTCTTGCATTGAGAGTTTTAATTATACTTCTTCTTGTTTTTGCGTTTGCAAGACCAACACTTGAAGGCGTTGCAATAGGAGGAACAACTTCAGCGGCAAAAACAACTGCTGTTTTTATCCTCGATGATACTTTTAGTATGTCCGTTGTTGATGCTAACGGCTCTTACTTAAACCAGGCAAAAGAGTCTATTCAGGAACTAATAAGAAATCTACAGGAAGGTGATGAAGCTGCTTTAATTCTTGTCTCCGGAAAAAATAAAGGGGAGATAAAGCCTTCCACAAACCTATTGGAGCTTATTAATAAAGTTGATGAGGATGAACCTGCTTATTCGAGCGGATACTTGCATAATGCTGTAGTTAAAGCATCAGAAATGTTAGCGGAATCAAAAAACTTCAATAAAGAGGTTTATATCTTTTCTGATTTTCAGAAAAGCAGAATTTCAGAAGAAGGTTCTCTTTCCGATCTGAGCCAGCTTCTTGATGAAAAAGTCAAAATATACTCTTTCGATTATTCAGGGAAAGATATATACAATGTTGGCATTGATGACATTAAAGTTGAAACCCAGATATTCGAAAAAGATAAGCCGGTAGTTATTAATGTTACAGTTACAAATTATTCTTCAGATGAAATAAATAATCTTGTTGTATCACTATTCATAAATGATGAACGAACTGCTCAGCAGAGTGTTTCACTTGGAGCCGGAGCTTCAACAGTTGTTACTATGGAGGTTCTAATTAAAGAGGCAGGTTATAATAATGTTTTTGCTGAAATCGAAGATGATGAAATTATTCAGGATAACAGGAGATATACAACTCTTTTTATTCCTGATAAAATTCCTTTAATTATTTTTTATGATGAGGAAAAAGATACCCGTTTTGTTGAACTTGCACTTCAATCATCAGGTGATAGTAAAACATTTGAAATAACCAAAAGAAATCTCAGTCAATTATCGTCGGTTAATCTTAGTCGGTTTGATGTTGCTTTTGTAATTGGTTCTGAAAATTTGAGCACTCCGGAAAGATTTAAACAATTTGCCGAAAATGGAGGAGGTTTGTTTTTATTTCCCGGAAATGAAACTTCTGAGTCAGGTTTTCAAAGTCTATTAAATGCACTCAACTTATCTTCGGTTCAGGGTTTATTTGGAAATAAAGAGAATAGAGATAATATCGTAAATTTTGATAAGACTGAATTTAATCATCCTGTTTTTCAGAATATCTTTACAGAAGGAGTAAAAAGAAATATTGAATCGCCTGAGATTAACCATCATTTAAAAATTAATTCTGAAGGAAAAGGGACGACAATTATTTCTTTAATGAATGGCTCATCTTTCTTAAGCGAATATAAAGTTGGGAAGGGGAAAGTTTTTGTTTGTAACACTGCGCCGGTTTTAAGCTGGTCTGATTTTCCATTGAAAGGGATTTTTCCTCCTTTGATTAATAAATCTGTTTTTTACTTAACATCAAAAAATGAAACTGAAGAAAAATTTCTTGCCGGAGACGTGGTTGATATAAATATTGGAAATAAAAGCGTATCTCAAATTAAAATTGAGAAACCTGACAAAACTGAAGAATTTATAAACCCTGATGAAGTTGCAGCGGCAAATTTTTTCTCTTATAGTAATACAGATTTTGCAGGAATAGTTAAAGTTTATTCGGGAGAAGAATTGATTGATGAAATAGCGGTTAATCATAATCCGCTTGAGTCAGTTACAAATTCTGTAAGCAATGATGAGTTTGAAGAATATCTCTCAGAAATAAATTTTAAAGGAACATATCTAAGAGTTGATAAAGATCAAAATCCGGTTGAGGTAATATTGCAGGCGAGATTTGGTTCAGAACTCTGGAAACTTTTTCTTTTGGCGGCTTTATTAACTGCTTTGATTGAAATGCTGGTCGCAAGGAATGTTAAAAAGGAGTTGGCTGAAGTTTAACCGATGGAATGGTTTATTAAAATTGATTATTATTGTTCAGGTACAGAGGTATAAGGTATAGGGTATAAATGTATATGGCAAATATAAAACCTATTACCTTTATACCTTATACATACATTGAGTTTTATAAAAGATAAAGAGAAGTAAATTGATAGAAATTTCTCAAAAGAAAATAGAAAGAGCTTTACTTGTTGCATTAAATAGCAGAAGTATTGATGATGAAATTGTGAGTGAACATCTTTCAGAACTTGAAGAACTTGCTTCAACTGCGGGGGCAGAAACAATAATGAAAATTATTCAATCAAAAAATTCTCCCGATCCTGCATTTTATATCGGCAAAGGAAAAGCCGAAGAACTTGCCGCAATTGTTGAAAGCAGCCAGATTGATGTAATTATTTTTGATGACGATCTTTCCCCTACGCAAGTAAGAAATCTCGAAAGAACTTTGAATAGGAAGATTATTGACCGGAGCGGATTGATACTGGATATATTTGTATCAAGAGCAAAATCAAGAGAAGCAAAAACACAAGTTGAGCTTGCACAGCTACAATACATGCTTACGAGATTAACGAGAGCATGGACTCACTTATCAAAACAATATGGAGGAATTGGAACAAAAGGTCCCGGTGAAACACAGATTGAAACTGACAGAAGAATTATTCGCAACAGGATAAGCCACCTTAAAGAAAATCTAAAAAGGATTGAGTTACAGCGTAATACACAGAGACAGGGAAGAAAAGATTTTTTAAAGATATGTCTTGTTGGTTATACAAACGTTGGCAAATCAACTTTATTTAACAGACTTACCGAAGCAGAGGTTTTAGCTGAGGATAAACTCTTTGCAACACTTGATTCAACAACGAGAATATTAAACTTAGATAAGAGCCATAATATTTTGCTTAGCGATACAGTTGGTTTTATAAGAAAACTCCCGGCAAATCTTATAGCTTCATTTAAAAGTACATTAGATGAAGTGAGGGATGCGGATGTCATTTTACATATAATTGATATTTCAGATCCCTATTTTGAAGAACATATTAAAGTAGTTGAAGAGACTTTAAAAGAAATTGGAAGCGATAAAAAAACTATTGTAAAAGTTTTTAATAAAATTGATATTCTGAGTGACAGAGATAAAATTGGTTACATTAAAAATAATTATAAAGAGGGTATAATTGTTTCTGCCGAGAAGGGAATAAATATTCCTGCACTTCTTGATAAGCTAATTGAGATGAGTGAAAATACTTTTGTGGAAGACAAAGTTGCTTTAAATTTGGATGATTCAAAAACCGCCGCCAAGATTCATTCAATGGCAGAAGTGCTTTCAACAAAATATGATGATGATAAAATTCATGTCAGGTATAAAACTAATCGTCATAATTCTGAAAAAATAAAGAAGATGGTTAATGGAGGCTAAACCTTTGAGGATAGTGTTTTGATGACAAGCCAGGGCGTAATATTTCACGCCCTGACTTTTTTGCGTTTTTAGTTTTTCACCTGCTTGCAGCAGGCAGTTCTTACTTTAGCATTAACATCTTCTTGGTTTCTACGAAGTTGCCCGTTATCAATTGATAGAAATAAACTCCGCTTGGCAGGTTAGTGGCGTCAAATTTAATTTGATAAAATCCTGGATCTTTATTTTCATTCAATACAACCGCAACTTCTTCTCCGACTGAATTCAGGATTGTTATTCTTACATTCGATCTTTCCTGAACTCCAAACCCAATAGTTGTTGATGGATTAAAAGGATTGGGATAGTTCTGTTCTAACAGGTATGAATTAAATACTCTGTAATTAACTTCTACTACCTTTGAATATTCGTAATTGCCGTTATAATCTATTTGTTTCAGTCTATAGTATAATTTCCCGTTATTAAGACTATTATCCGAAAAACTGTAATCATTTCTCTCTGTAGTTGTCCCATTCCCTTCCACAAATCCAATCGTAAAGAACTTATTCTGATTTGTACTTCTTTGAATCTCAAATCCACGGTTATTAATTTCACTTGCCGTTGACCAGCTAAGTACTACTTCTTTACCGTTTGAGGTTGCGGTGAATGATGTTAATTCAACAGGAAGCGGAGGACCAACGTATTTATAAACTATGTTTGTTCCGAGCTGTGAACCCCATCCATCAGTATAGGATGCGAAGTTAACTAAAAAACAACCTATTGTATCAAGTAAAGTCCAGGTTTCACCAGCATCAAAAGTTACTGCAGTACCCTTCATTGTCGAAGCTCTGCCTGCAGTTAAAATGTATGTTGAATTTGTTCCTGGAATGTGCTGAATTGTTGACGGAGCTAAGTTAACGAGTACAGGATTGGGAATAATATTCCATGTAGCTCCTCCATCAGTTGTTTTCCTAACAATGTGATCAGTTGCATTACCTGCCATTTTTAAAGCATAAATTCCAATCTGGGAATTCTGAAATGCTATTGATGGAAGCCAATCAGTGTACTGTGATTCCGATAAAATTATATTCCAGGTGTAACCAATGTCTGTGCTTTTGAAGATACGACCCTTGTTGGTGCAAAACCAGATTGTATTTCCAGAGACCGCAAAGCGGCTTTCACCCAGAAAAGTCCATTCATCAGTTAATGGAGTTGGCATTGTAACCGGATTCCAGTTAGTTCCGCCATTAGTAGTTGTGTAAGTTTCAAGATAATCACCAATAACTACACCGTTCTGTGAGTCAAAGAAATAAATATACGCCGGACCAGTTTGCGATGAGTTGTACGCGTCTTGTCTATTCCACGTTACACCTCCATCTGTAGTTTTATAAATACCAATAGTTCCTGTGGTTCCAACTAATTTATAGCAAGTGACATAAGCTGTATCCGCATCAATGGCAAAGATTTCGTCCAGATAACCGTTGGTTATTCCGGGAATCGAATTAAGTACCCAATTGTTTCCACCATCTGTTGTTCGAATATAACCAGTATAAGGTGTTGTATTAGCAGGGTATTTTTGCCCCACTGCCCAGCAAACTTGGTTATTAACAGCAGAAAAATTAATAACAAAAACATCTGAAGGGAAATTAGAATTCTGTATTTGCCAGTTTTGTGCAATAATGGTGTAAGGAAAAAACACCGTGAAAAGCAAAAACGAAAGTAAAAGTATCTTTTTCATTTTATACTCCATGTATTTGTTGATGTTTAGTTTGATTTAAAAGAACATCACAAATAAAATAAACGGGAAGAGGGGGTGGTTATCAGCTATGAGTAAAAAATTATAAACTATGTTTCCAGATAATAAATTGACTGATTTTCTAATGATATTGTATGGTCAGTATTAAGATTTTATGACCTTGAGATATCACTCGGGAGGTAACCAAATTCCTCGCTAAAACATTTTGTGAAGTATGCCGGGCTATTAAATCCAACGGAAAAAGCAATTTCCGATATTGTTCCCTGCTTGTCTTTAAGCATTTTTCTGGCTTTCGTTAATCTGACAGATCTTAAAAACAAGCTTGGGGATTTACCGGTTAACGCTTTTATTTTTTTATATATTTGAGCACGGCTCATATAGGACTCTCTCCCTAACTCTTCAATACTAAATTCTTCTTCAGAGAGATGTTCGTATATTACTTTGAGCACTCTCTTCATAAACTCCTCATCGATTGGACTCAATTCTTTTGGAATTTGAAAATCTTCTGATTTGAATTTCTCCTGGAGTTTTTTTCTTATCTCAATAAGATTTTTAATCCTGACCTTTAACTCAGTTGCATCAAAAGGTTTCATTATGTAATCATCTGCCCCGGTTTCATAACCTGATATCTTATCCTGACTCGTTGCTTTTGCTGTCAACATTATTATCGGTATATGACTTGTTCTTTCATCTGTTTTTAATTTAAAGCACAATTCAAATCCATCCAACTTAGGCATCATTACATCACTTATTATCAAATCAGGTATGTGGTTGAATGCCTGCTCAAGACCATCTTGTCCATCAACTGCTTCCTGAATTCTGTAATTATTCTCAAGATGACTGATTATATATTTCCTGACATCACTATTGTCCTCAACTATAAGAAGCAACGGTTTTTCAGTATCAATCAAGATATCAACATCTGTTTTTTCTTTACTTACTTTGCTTTCTGCTTCTAATTCAAATTTTTCAATATAGGATTTGTACTCTTGTTCTCGTCTTTTATCAACTATTTCTTCGGGTTTCAAGTGATCTTTACCCAGCAGAATTTTTACAGTAAAAGTTGTCCCTTTTCCTAATTCACTTTGCACTTCAATTTTTCCTTTGTGCAATTCGACTAGTTCTTTTGTCAACGCTAAGCCGATCCCTGTTCCTTCTTGTTCTCTTGTATGGCTTTCATCTACCTGATAAAAGCGATCGAAAATTTTGTCAAGATTATCTTTTTTTATGCCAATACCGCTATCAAATATCCTTATTTCTAATTCCTTATTTAACCTCTTAACAGTTACTTCAACTCTGCCTCCTTCGGTGGTGAATTTACATGCATTGGATAAAAGATTATTTATGATTTTCTCAATCTTATCCCCATCTAGATAAACATTTATTATTTCTTCTGTCGTATTAAACCTTAACGTTACTTTCTTTCTTTCTGCAAGTGATGAAAAAGACAAGACCAACCCCCTAAGCAAAGGAATTATATTTTCTTCTTTTGTCTCGAGTTTCATCCTTCCTGCTTCAAGCTTTGAAAGATCTAATAATTGATTCACAAGCTTTAAAAGTCTGCCTGCATTTCTCTTTATTAATCCCACATTCTGTTTGGTCTCTGATTCTTTAGACTTCTCAAGAATATCTTTTGCAGGTCCAAGAATTAAAGTTAAAGGTGTTCTGAATTCGTGTGAGATATTGGTAAAGAAACGTGATTTCATTTCATCTACTTCATGAAGTTTTTGTGCTTCAAACTTGCTCATTTCAAATTCGTGCTTGGTTCTTATTCTTTTAAGTTGTGTCTTCCAAGTACCGTAGGCAATACTTACCAGCAAAACAAAATAAATTAGGTAAGCCAGCATTGTTTGGTACCATGGAGGAAGAATAATTATTTTTATTGAGGTACCTTGTTCATTCCAAACACCGTCGTTATTAGATCCCCTAACCCTAAAAATATATTCCCTGGGATCCAAATTAGTATAAGTTACTAAGCGGTTGTCTGCGTCTGTATAAATCCAATCGTTATCAAAACCTTCCATTAAATATGCATATTTGTTCCTTCCCGGAGCTTGAAAATCTAAAGCAGCGAACTCAAGTGAAAAAACTTTGTCGTCATAATTCAGTTCAATTTTCTCACATTCGATTATGGATTTGCTTAGAATTGTCCGCCTACTAAGAGTATCATATCCAATAGCTACAGGTTTATTGAATAAATAGAAGTCGGTTAGATAAACGGGTGGAGTATGAGGATTATCTTTTATGCTGTCTGGATAAAATATATTAAATCCGTTAGTTCCGCCGAAAATCAATTCACCTGTTTTGCTTTTACAACAGGATGAAAATTGTTCAAATTCGTTGCTTTGAAGTCCGTCTTCAACATCATAATTTCTGAATGACTCTTTGAAAGGATCAAATTTTGATAGCCCATAATTAGTGCTAAGCCATAAGTATCCATTATTGTCCTCCAAAATTCCAAGAATATAATTACTCGGCAACCCATCTTTCGTTGTGTAGTTAACAAATCTTCCACTTTCTTTATTTAACTTAATTAATCCACGCTCAACGGTCCCTATCCAGAGAATTCCAGACTTATCTTCATAAAGTGAAACTATATTAAGAGAACTTGAATAATTAATTTTACTGGGATCGAAATTATGATGAATGAGTTTATCGTTTCTGCTATCAAAACTATACAATCCATTTCTTGTTCCAATCCATAAAATTTCCTGTTCATCTCTGTAAATAGCATAAACCGATACATCACCTACTTTGTTAAATAAATTACCCGGATTATTTTCCCTGTGACTAAACGATTCATTCTCTTTGTCAAATTTATTTAATCCACGACTTGTCCCTACCCAAATTATACCAGACTGATCCTCATAAATTGAAAAAATAATATTGTCATTTAAACTATTAGGATTTTGCGGATCGTGGTTATATTTATAAAATTTTTCTGTTTTTCTATCAAATTTATTTAAGCCTCCAAATTGGGTCCCTAACCACAAAACACCTGCTCTGTCTTCGCAAATTGATAAGATTGTATTATCACTTAAACTATATTGATCACTTGAATTGTTTTTATAATGTGTAAACTTATATGTACTGCGATCTAGCTTATTTAGTCCTCCATCCCAGGTACCAATCCAAATGATCCCGGATTTGTCTTCATAAATTGTTGTTATCCCTAAAGCACTTAGCGAAAAAGGATCGTTTCGTTTGTGCTTGTATTGTCTAAACGGTTTCATTTGTTTGTTAAAGATATGTAATCCTCCTCCCCAAGTTGCTACCCAAAGCAATCCTGAATTATCTTCATAGATACAAGTAACATTATTATCATTCAGACTAAACGGATCGTCAGGATCATGTTTATATGAAAAAAAAATAGGAACCGAATCAATTTTATCCCCCTGAAACATTCTAATTAAACCTTCGCCCCAGGTTCCTAGCCAAAGCACATTATCTCGGTCCATCAGTGAATAATAAATATCATTATCAGGCAAACTGGTGGAATTATTCTGATCTTGCATAAAGCGAACGAAAGAAGGTTGATAATTTATCTCACCAACCCTAAGTTTGTTTAGTCCTCCACCTAAAGTTGATATCCATAAGTTTCCAAAACTATCCTCGCATATTCCGGTAACTTTATTATCGCTTAAACTGTTAGGATCATTTGGATTATGAACATAACGAATAAACTTTTTATTTGATCTATCAAATTTATTTAATCCCCCGCCGGTTGTTCCTATCCAAAGATTCCCTTTGGAATCCTCGAAAATCGCATAAATATTGTTCTCGCTTATACTTGTTGGATCGTCAGGGTTATTTTTATATCGTATAAACTGTTGTTTTTCAAGATCAAATTCATTCAGTCCTCCATCCTGAGTTCCTACCCAAAGGGTTCCGAATTTATCTTCATAGATTGAAGTAACTGTATTTGAACTTATGCTTCTAAAATCTTTCGAATTGCTAAAATATCTTGTAAACATCTCTTGCCCGGGAATATATTTATTCAAACCACCACCTAAAGTCCCAACCCAAAGTGTTCCGAGCTTATCTTCATAAAGTGCCCTTATGCTGTTAGCGCCCAGACTATTAATATCGTTAGGTGAAAACTTAAACACTTTTAAATTATATCCATCATATCTGTCGAGCCCG